>Ga0163223_100020_pt1 | contig 110236 bp, 92 predicted proteins | sample MSEWel2016_02_17_2_FD_113147 | JGI IMG/M metagenome (GOLD analysis project Ga0163223, IMG submission 113147) | Subsurface microbial communities from deep shales in West Virginia, USA - MSEEL Well Study Marcellus 5H_2016_02_17 ...
CTGGTTCGGTCTACTTTTCATTTGGTTTGAGTTGAAACTAGTTTTTTCTTGACTAAAAACATGTTTTCCCCCTACGTTTACTCTATAAAGTGAATCGTAGTTTGTTTAGAATGCATTCCAAACCAGTTAAAGTCGACTTGAAACAGGTTTTGGTTCACATTAAATAGGTTATAGCCGACATTAAATAGGTTTTAGTGAACATTAAACAGGTTTTAGCCGACATTAAACTGGTTTTGGTGAACATTAAACTAGTTTTAGTCTACATTAAATAGATTTTAGTCCACATTAAACAGGTTTTAGCTAACATTAAATAGGTTTTAGAGGACATTAAACAGGTTTTAGTCCACATTAAACAGGTTTCAGCCTACTTGAAACAGGTGCTAGCCCACATTAACGGTTATTTAGTATGAAAAGAGCTTGGTTGTGTTCATAAAATTGTGTCAGTTCGTTTTTTGCTGTTCATGGTTCGAGGAATAACCAAAACCATCCCGTCAACCGCTTTGCGATTGCCACCCCTCCTCGGTGAGGATGGGAAATGGGTCTGTGGTTAATCGCCGGCCATGAAATAGTCAAGCAAGCGTTGTTGATCTGTCCTTATTTCTCCTTCTTTCCAAGGAGGAGTCCGGACTTTAGTCCGGGAGGTGGTTGCTTTGAATCCGGTCGATTGTTATTTTGAATGAAATTAAATTATAGTCAGTAGTATTACTTGCCTCCCAAAATTGCTAACTTGGAACAGTCAAAAGCTAAATACGCGAATAATGAACCGAAATGTTCGGTTGCTCTTTGGCAAAAATGAAAAGTCTATTGGACTTGATTCCGAGGGACAATTCGTATTGCGTCAGTGCATTACGGATTGAGGTATATAAGAGATATAGAATACGCCTGTTATATTACAGAGACGTTATAACCAATTTTAAAACAACAAGACATTTTAATTATAAAAATCACAAACAATGAAACAAATCTTAATCCTAATCTTTCTTTTTGCGAGCACATTAGCATTTAGTCAATCAACAACTAGTCAATCAACAACCTACAAGAATAATTACGGTACTAACATTGTAAATGGGAAAACAGGTAATTTTAATAAATCCTCGTTTTCATGGACAATTACTCAAAATGGTAATTCATACAATATAAAAACCAATGCAGTTACAACGTCTTTTAATGTTTCCTATTCACATTTTGACAGTGAGAACAAATTATATATGTATAATGTGGTCGGCAATGGAAGTTTTGATGGAGCAAAAGTTAAAACTGTAATGTCTACTAGCAAATTGAGTGATTATGCAAATGGCATTGTAAAGGAAGTGAATTTACTTGCTATCGTCTTCTCTGACAATTCTGGATATATCTATAAATTGAATAAATGAGAAAGAAAAATATTAAAAAGGTAATTTCTTTACTCGAAGAACTTGACTCATTAACAGTTGATTTAGTCGTAGACAAATTGAATATTTCCAAAATTGAGGCTGAATCTATTTTCAAATACTTAGTAGTTAACGAATATGTTTTGAACTTATCTAGCAAGACAGGCTTTGAAATATCAGCTAGTAAATATGTTGACTATAAATCATTATCTAAAGATTTAGCAAAAACAACAAACAACGGGACAAAGATTATTAAATGGATTGGTTGGATAATAATGATTGCTGCATCTTTATTAGCAATAAGATGGTATATTTTAAATTATTAAAAAAAACTGGCTATAATAAATAGGGCTTTAAGCGGCACGTAGTGCCCGGCTTAGAGCCCCGGTTGAACGACAATCCGGAGTCCTGTTGCTGTGCTCTCACCACGTGTTGAATAAAAGCGAAAAGCTTTGACCTCATGCCATGGGTAGGGTGCTGATATCAAAATTCTCCCCGTTCTAGTTTCTTGGCGGGAGATGTCAGCCTGTTTTTATAGCCATGCCACATGCTGTAAATGAACAGAATAAGCGCGCCAGCTAACGCTCCATATACCACATCACGCTCCATTTCCCATTGTTTTACTGCAATAGCAATGAGTGCCCACACTCCAACGAGTGCTGCCTCCCTCAAATTTCGATAATAAATGAGAAAGGCGTAAATGGATGTTGCAACTGCAATCATCAATAGTGCCCAGTATGTTTCGGGTATCGAACCGCCCCTCCAGCCGATACTCACCAGCCAGGCTGAGAAATTTGCTACGGTAGCGACAACAATCCACCCTAAGTAGATGCAAACCGGCCACCAAACAAAAAAGATGATGCGTAGGGGAGCATCCCATATTTCGAGCCGTAATCGCAGTGTCATGATGATTAATGAAAAAAGCAATACCAGCATCAGCAGAATTGAAAACTCAAGTTGTAAATGCGTCCACGCATAAATCCAGAGCCCGTTAGCTACATTGGATACGGCAAACCAGAACCCGGTTTGAGTCAATGCTTCATCCTGTTTATGTTTGAACCATGCATACCATTGATACGCCACAAAAGCAATCAATAGCAGATAAATGACTCCCCAAATGGCAAAAGCATAACCAGCCGGAGTAAACAGGTTTTCAAATTTGGCACTCACTTCTCCTACCGTCATACCATTTATGGCACCCGTTCCGGATAAATAGTTCATGGTTAAAGCAAAAAGAAGTGTCAGGCTGTTTAAAAAAAGATAAAGCAGTTGTTTCATAACTAAGTATTATTTGCTCAGGATAGATAATTGTAAAACATCTGTTTAAGCTTAAGGTTTACCAGATTAAAATCAGGGGCAGCTATCAGCCTTTCGATAGACAGAGGGGCGGAAATTATTACAATTGGTAGTCGAATTTGCCAATCGGAAGTCTCCTCTACATTTCTGGTTGAATATCCACGAACCCCTTTTTCTTCAGAATGGCCTCTGGTCGGTATTATTTTGAATGAAATAAATTATAGTCAACAGTGTCACTTGCCTCCCAAAATTGCTAACTTGGGACAGTTAAAACCCAAATACACAACTAATGAACCGACGACGTTTGCGATTCTGATGAATAGGAGTTAAAGCCTCTGATGTAGGAGACGACGATTTGAAACAGATAGGAGATATGCAATCCTGTCGGAGTGCACGTAGACGTTATGCGTCGATTAAATAAAAAACATCCAAACTATGAAAAGATATAATTTAGTATTCGTAATTCTGATACTTATTCTTCAACACATAAATTTGTTTGCAGACATCAAACCCGTTGTGATTAAGGCAAAAACAATCTACCCAAACAATACAACATCGGTAAGAATGGAATCCGAAAAAGTCGTTATCGACCTCTACAATGATAGTTCGGTTGTTAAATGTTGTTTTAACATGAAAAACCTTGGAGAACATGAAAAACTCCAAATTGGTTTTCCAGAGATGAATTTCTATCATTATCGATTGATAAGCAAGTCAGAAAAACTGAATAGATTTGCAGTAAAAGAAAATGGCAAGGTTTTAACGTTTTACCTTTCAGATTCATTGAAAAACGATGAAGGATTCAGAGAAAAAGTAGACACACATCAAATTATAGAGGACTGGTATTTATGGGATGGAGAATTTCAAAAGGGTGAATCTAAGACGATTGAAGTTCAATACTCATTACCGTTTGGCATGCTCTATAAAAGCAACAAAAGATTTTTCACCTACCTGTTAAGTACGGGTGCCAACTGGAATGGTACCATTGGAAAAGCTGAAATTGTTGTAAACTTGAAAGACATAGAAATTGATTCAATAATTTCACAACAACCAAACAACGTTGAAATAAATAACAATCAATTGATTTGGACTTTTTCAGATTTTGAACCAACAACAAACGATGATCTTAAATTATATTACAACTCAAATAAAATTCTGTACAAAGGGAAAAAGCCCATTCCACCAGTATTCATCGTCGACGGAGATTTAGAAAAAGAATTTGATTTAAAGAAAATAGACCCCAATGATATAGCAAGCATAGAAGTTCTCAAGAAGCCTGAAGAAACCAGGAAATATACGAATCAAACTAATGGAGTAGTTAAAATCTACACAAAAAACTTTGTTCTGACAGAGCTAAAGAGAATTGTGGAAGCGAGTACCAAAGAAAAAATCAATGTATCCGACTATGATAAATTGAAAGAGGACTATTGTTTATTCCTCAATGAGAATGAAGTTGATTTTCATGAAGTTATTGATATTAAAAGCAAGTCTGTTGTAAAAGTTGAAATTATGACCGCAAAAGGTGAGAGAAATAAAATAGTGATAGCATTAAAAAAGATAAAACCGAACGCATAATACAGTACCTATTTCAGAGCGGAGGTGGTGCGGTTCTTAACTACAGACTCGCATCACTATTTAGTCCTGGCGGACATGAACGTGCTCCGAAATCCGCTGTAGCAGCATTTACCAACTGTTGTACTCTATTGAAGAATAAAGAATAAAACATGAAAGCCTCCATACGAAGAAGTTATTGTTCTCCAAGTCGAATAAGAATTGAAGAGGTTGAAAAACCAACACCCCAAGACGATGAAGTACTAATTCGAGTTTATAATACAACTGTCAACAGGACAGATTGTGCCAACCTTACGGCAAAACCACTTATCATGAGATTTGTCTTAGGACTATTCAAGCCACGTAAAATCATTTTAGGAACCGACTTCGCCGGTGAAGTAATAGCAATTGGCAAAAATGTGAAGGCATTTAATATCGGAGATCGGGTATTTGGCTTTAACGATACTGGGGCTGAATCTCAAGCTGAATATATAACGACAACAAAAGATCATGTATTCTCAATCCCGGGAAACATTGATTTTAAACAGGCCGCCGCTGGTTTAGAAGGAGCTCATTATGCGTACTCTTTCATACATAAAGTAACGATCAAGTCAGGACAAAATATGCTAATAAATGGTGCAACTGGTGCAATTGGTTCTGCTCTTTTGCAATTTGCTCGGCAATATGATGTCACAATAACAGCTACTTGTAACACGAAAAATATCGAGCTTGTCAAATCTTTAGGTGCCGACAAAGTTTTTGATTATACCAAAGAAGATTTTACGAATGATAACGATACATACGACTTTGTTTTTGATACCGTTGGTAAAAGCACATTTGGGAAGTGTAAGTTGATATTGAAAGAAAAAGGTATCTATATTTCGTCTGAGCTGGGTTCCTATTCCCAAAATGTTTTCTATCCTCTCTTAACTTCAATGTCTGGTAAAAAAGTAATTTTCCCTATTCCTTACAACAAGCAGAAAACAATACCGTATATCAGTCATCTTTTGGAGACAGGAAAATTCAAACCCGTTATTGATCGGGAGTATTTAATCGAAGAAATATCCGAAGCTTACGAGTATGTAATTAAAGGGCTTAAAACAGGTAACGTTTTAATTAACCTTGTAAAAAAACCATCATGCAACGAATAAGCTTATTCATTGACGCATAATTTGCAACTGAAACTGCACGAACTTAAAGTGAAAAAAGTAAACGATTAGAAACACATGAAACGAGCATGTACAGGCCATCACACACAGGAGAATCATTATAAGCGAGTTCCATCGAATACCGTTGAAAATTTTAAATTATAATGAGATGAAAATCTATCGCGATAATATAAAAAAATACGATGACAACTTGCTTAAGCAAAGTAAGTTGTTGAAACGTATTTCATTTCTTAGGTTATTTATTTTTGTCATTTCAAGTATCATTCTGATTTACTTATTTAGTTCAAATCTATTAGCTCCCGTTCTGATTGTTTTCCCACTATTGATCGTATGTTTTGGTGCTGCAATCAAGTATTACAACAAAATAGCCTACCTGAAAAAGCATGCCGCATTCCTGAAACGTATAAATGAATCCGAAATTTTAAGAGAAAAATGTCATCTGGAAGAATTTGAACCCGGAGACCAGTTTATGAATCCAAATCATCCTTATACTTCTGATTTAGATATTTTCGGAGAACATTCCATTTTTCAGTTACTCAACAGAACAACGACAGAGTCGGGTATGATTTTGTTATCAGAATGGCTGTCGGAACCTGCACCGAATAATGAAATACACGACCGACAAAAAGCCATCAAAGAATTAGCTCAAAAATTGGATTGGAGGCAAGATTTTCAGGCGTCAGGCATGCACTTTCAGAATAAAAAAAGTGATTACAATAAGTTGTTAGATTGGGTAGAAGCACCTTTAGGTTTATTAAAATATCGACGAATCTATCAGGCAGCCGCTATAACCCTTTCGGTTCTATCATTTCTCACCTTATATTCTTACCTACCTTATGTTACTTCACCAAGCTGGTTTATTTATTTGCTTCCTTTTCTTACCGTTCTATTCATTATTAATAGGATTATAAAAAAGGTAAAACCCTTAGCCGATGATATCGTTAAAACCTCGCAAGAGAATATCGATACGTTAAAAGGTTATCGAGCCCTTATCGAAAAAATTGAAAGTGAACGTTTTAAATCAAAAAAAATAAGCGAATTGCAATCCGTGTTCATAAAGAGCCGCCGGTCAGCATTCAAGGAAATCAATAGGCTGTGTAGATCACTGGAATTCGCTCAGCAAAGAGGTGTTAAAATAAAAATTACACAAATAGGAGGAAATCCGTTTTATCATTTATTAAACAGTTTCCTGCTATTGGATATTTACATGATTATTGGCGTAGAAAAATGGAAATCAAAAAATAAGGCATTTTTAAAATTATGGGCTGAAGTTGTTAGTGAGTTTGAGGTAATCAATAGTCTTGCGGGTTTTTGCTATTCAAACCCATCCTATACATTTCCGGAGATAACAGAAAAGGACAACACCGTACATTTTGAGTCGTTGGGGCATCCCTTAATCAATTCGACTAAACGGGTGTGTAATGATTTTCACTCCGAGGGACAAGGTGATGTTGTCTTGATAACCGGTTCGAATATGGGAGGGAAAAGCACTTTTTTAAGAACCGTGGGCGTAAACCTGGTATTGGCATTAGCGGGTGCACCTTGTTGTTCAAAAAATGGGCAGGTTTCGAACCTGAAATTATATATGAGTATGAGAACCCAGGATAATTTGAAGGAAGGAATCTCTTCTTTTTATGCCGAATTAAGCAGAATTGAAAAGATGCTGAAACTGATCGAAAGTAATCAAAATACGTTTTTTCTGTTAGACGAGATGTTTAAAGGCACAAACTCAGAAGATAGACATAAAGGAGGTTTTTCATTGATTAACCAATTGAGAGAGCTCAAAACATCAGGAATTATTGCAACACACGATATTGAACTGGCAAAACTATCAGGGAATAAAAAGCTGGTTACAAATTATAGTTTCAACAGTGAAATTATAAATGATTCAATGATTTTTAGTTATGAAATTCGCCCGGGTATATGTAATGATTTTAATGCAAGTGAACTCATGAAAAAGAGCGGAATTCGAATTATGGAGGCTATTTCAACTGAACAGAATTAGTAGAATAACAATAGCACGTCATTTTATCTTCTTGGTGGCATTGAGCAGCTTGAAGAACAACAATACTTAAATTCGCCAGATCGGAAAATATCAGGGACAAAGCACATGCAGAAAAAAACACATCTATACGCCTTTACTTACGACAATACGGAAAGTGAGTTATGTAAGCTCGAATCGAGATCTATTTTTGGTGAGGAAGAAAAGAATAAACTACTTTTTTCCGAGATAAAAGCAGAGCCTTCAACCAGTGCGTTCATTAAAGCGAGACTTGATATTGTTTTGTTTTCTGAAGATTATTCGACGCTAATCCATGAGATTAAGAAAGAACGTATATGCATTGAAGGGTTTAAAGTTGAGTATTTAGTGTTGGATAGTGACCCGACGGAGTATGCTGAGAGGCTTAAAAAGTTAAAAGATATCGGCTACAGCATCGAAGGCAACCCGGATTACTATTGCCCAACAATAACGTATGCTTTATGCTATTACGAGGGGGTTTGGTATTTTGGCGTTTTGATCAAAGATCGTTTTGCGTGGTACAAACACAAGGAAAAACCATGTTCATACAGTAACTCAATCAGTATAAATATTGCCAAAGCTCTCGTCAATATTGCAGCAAAGGCAGACAAAGAGAAAAAGCTACTCGATGCATGTTGTGGAGTTGGCACAATCATGTTAGAAGCCTGTTTTGCAGGAAATAGTATTGAGGGTTGCGACATTAATTGGAAGGTGTGTCGCGACGCTCGGGTGAATCTTGCTCATTTCAACTACACGGCAACGATATATCGCTCCGACATAAAAGACATCAGTAAAAAGTATGATGCTGCTATTATCGACCTGCCGTACAATTTGCTGAGCTGTGCAACCGATCATGATGTCTTCCACATTATTGAGTCGACAGCAAAAATCACAAATCGACTTGTTATTGTGTCGACCTCGGACATTACAAGCCCAATCAGCAACGCTGGATTCAGCATATCAGATCATTGTCGTGTTCGGAAAAGAGGAAAGGCAAATTTCGCCAGACGAATATGGGTTTGTGAAAAGAATTGATAGTGGGATCAAGTCTTGCTCATCAGGGTATACAAATCAGCACTAACGGGAGAAAAGAAATAACTGCGACAGGACAATAAAATAATGATAAAAGAGTAAATCCCGGACACAAACGCAAGCTACTCCAACGCGGAGAAGTGATAAATTGTGGTGGCTTTAGCCCGACCAAACTTCATTTGTCGTGTAAGCTTTTCTAAAAAAATGGGCGGTCATAACATGAGAGCTAAAGCAAACTTTTGGGTTTCATTTAGTCGTCAATATTCATCCAAAGAAATTTTCGGTAAAAAGCAGAAGCTCAGGAAAGTCAAAAATGGGAACTTTCTTTTTAATCATTCCTGAGGTTTTGTCCAGTCCATATCGTACAGAAAATCATTGTATGGAAATCGGGTTACATGAATTTTTTTGACTTCTTCATAAAGGGTCTTCTTAAATTCATCAACATTTTCTTTTTCAGTAGCTGAAATAAAAAGAGAAGGCGTGTTGTTTTTGCCGATCCATGTCTTTTTTAATTCTTCCAGCGAATAGTTCTCTTGTGTTTTTGGACTTAAGTCATCTTCATCTTTCTGCACATATTCGAATGCATCAATTTTATTGAACACATAGATGGTTGGCTTTTCTCCCGTTTCAATCTCTGACAGGGTTTCGGTTACGGTGTTGATTTGCTCTTCAAAACCCGGGTGTGAGATATCTACCACATGAACCAAAATGTCGGCTTCGCGCACCTCGTCAAGTGTTGATTTAAATGACTCGACCAAACCATGAGGCAGCTTTCTGATAAACCCAACAGTGTCGGCCAACAAGAAGGGGAGGTTGCCAACTACCATTTTCCGAACGGTAGTGTCGAGTGTTGCAAAAAGCTTGTTTTCGGCGAATACTTCTGATTTAGCCAGCATGTTCATGATGGTTGATTTACCAACATTGGTGTAGCCAACGAGGGCAACACGAACTAATTTTCCACGGTTTTTACGCTGCGTGGCTTTTTGCTTGTCGATCTTTTTTAGCTGAACTTTTAATCGGGCAATTTTATCTAAAATAATCCTGCGGTCGGTCTCAATCTGTGTTTCTCCGGGTCCCCGCATTCCAATACCACCTCGCTGCCGCTCCAAGTGAGTCCACATTCGGGTTAACCGTGGAAGCATGTATTGGTATTGCGCTAGTTCAACCTGAGTTTTGGCATGGGCTGTTTGCGCACGTTTGGCAAAAATATCTAAAATCAAATTTGTCCGGTCGAGTACTTTGGATTCCAGTTGTCGTTCGATGTTCCGGAGTTGGGTTGGACTTAGTTCATCGTCAAAAATGACCGTGTCAATTTCATGAACCTTCATGTAGTTCTGAATCTCCTGTAGCTTGCCTGATCCAACAAATGTAGCATGATTAGGAACATCCAATCGCTGGAAAAACTGTTTTTTGACCTGCGCTCCCGCTGTATCAGCCAAAAATTCCAACTCGTCCAAATATTCCTGAGCTTGTCTTTCGTCTTGTTCCTTGTTTATCAGTCCAACTAATACGGCAGTTTCTTGTACTTTCTCGGTTTCAATCATTCAAATAATTTCAAAGTTTGTTTCATTAAAATTGTCCATTTCATTTGCATTCGATGTAACTCACGATGAATTTTAATATGCTTGTTTGTGAATTCTCGCATCTTAAAATTCATGTTCGTTCCATAAAAAAACCTGGCCCCGAAAAAACGGAACCAGGATTTTTTTATTGTTTAAATCTTTATTGTAATACAAAGTTGATAGGAACCGTATAAGAAACTCTTACTGGTTTTCCTCTTTGTTTTCCGGGTTTCCATTTTGGAAGACTGTTTACCACACGAAGTGCTTCTTTGTCAAGTGATGCATCAACACCACGAGCGATGCGCGCATTGATAATACTTCCGTCTTTATCTACAACGAAGTTAACGTAAACTTTTCCTTGAATACCGTTTTCCTGAGCAATTACAGGATATTTTACAGCATTGGCAATGAATTTACGAAGAGCTAATTCTCCACCAGGGAATTCAGGCATATCTTCTACGATAAAGAATACCTGACCTTCGTCAACTTCCTCTTCTTCTTGAATAACAGGCGCAACGTCGATCACTGTTTCGTCATCCGCTTCGGTGTCTTGAATCTCAAGTTCGTCTTCGATTTCAACATCATCCTCCACGATATTTAACACCTCAACAACTTTTGGTGGTGGTGGTGGTGGTGGTGGTTTTACTTCTTCTTGACGGGTAATCGGGATAATCTCATCCTCCACCTCTTGCTCTGCAACAGATCCTAAAGAAGAAGCTTGTTCTACTCTGGAAGTCCATTCGAAAGCTAGTAAGCAAAGACCTAGAGACACCACTAACCCTATCTGAACAAAAATATTTCTTTTGCTCTCAAGATCGGCTTTTGGTGATTTCTTTGGTTCCATAATTCAGTTTTAGAAGTTTTTTCTATTTTTCAGATACTAGTTTTTCTCGATATTGAGGGGCTAAAGATAAAAAATAATCTTCAAAATCAAGAGTTGAAAAAATTAAAATTTTATCCTTTGTGTTCGTCGGACATTTTATTGTAATACAAAATTGATCGGCACATTATAGGAAACCCTTACTGCATGTCCGCCCTGTTTTCCGGGGCTCCATCTTGGCATTTTATTGACAACCCTGAGTGCTTCTCTGTCCAGCGAAGAATCGACACCCCGAATGATGCGGGCATCGCTGACTTGCCCATCAGTATTAACAACAAAATTGACAAATACTCGTCCCTGAATTCCAGTTTCCTGAGCCACCGACGGATAGTCGACCGTATTGGCGATAAACTTCAAAAGAGCTTTCATTCCACCGGGAAATTCGGGCATTTCATCAGGTATTAGCACAATTTCTTCCTTGTCGTATGTGTCATTATCGTTTGTGAAATCTTGTAATGCATCAACGTCAATTCCTTCGTCGGTTACTTCGGTGTCAAAAATATCCAGATCATCATCATCCAGCTCTGTGTCATCATCAACCAGCTGAAACAATTCAACTGTTTTTATCGGAGGGGCGAGTTCCTTTTTTTCTGGTTTAGTTAGGGGAATAATAATATCAGTAGGGGAGTCCCAGTTAACGGATCCAACATCGTCGGCTTTTTGTACCGGCGTTTTCCAACTAAAAGCCAGCAAGGTAAAACCGAGTGAGAGTACTAATCCAAGGGAGAGGAATAATGAGCGTTTACTTTCTAAATCGGCGTTTTTAGATTTTTTTGTTTTCATAACTTTTTGATTTAATTGTTTAAAAATGAATGGCTAATAAGAGTAAGAAAACAAAAACCAAACCAAAAAGAACCAATGGTGATTACGTTTTGAAAATATTATTATATTTGCGGTGCAAAATGATGGGGGATTAGCTCAGTTGGCTAGAGCGTTTGACTGGCAGTCAAAAGGTCATCGGTTCGATTCCGATATTCTCCACTGAAAATGAAAGAGTTACAAGCAGGTGTTTGTAGCTCTTTTATTTTATAATGCTTTTCGCATTACTTTCCCATTCTCCGTTCGCGGGAATATTTTAATAAATCGAATTTGCTTTGGTTGCTCGTATTTAGAAAGCTGCTGACTGCAAATCGTTTGAATTTGACGGATCCGCTTTTCATCTTCTTCACCTTCAACGATTAAAATAAGTTGTTGTCCCAATGTTTCATGTGGCAGTGATGAGATAGAAAAAGCACAGGAAATAAAAGGCTCTAGTTTTCTTTCCAGTTGTTCGGGCGAAAATTTGATGCCTCCGGAAATGATCACATTGTCTGCTCGCCCGAGCACTCGAAACGTCTTTTCGTCTGCTAACTCCGCCAAGTCATTTGTTTTTAGCGGCTGTTGTTTTAGTCCGGGCATAAAAATTTCGAGGCAATTGTCGAGCGAGAGTTGCACTTTTATATGGTCTAAGCAATGGTAAAATTGATCTTGGTTTTTGCCGTTCAGTTTTCGCAAGGCGATGTGGGTCGCAGTTTCGGTCATGGCATAGCTGGAGTAGCATTGAGTTGGAACGCTTTGTAGCTCATTAACTAATGGTTGAGGAACTGCCGAGCCTCCAATCAGAAGAGATTCCAGATTCCAGATTCCAGATTCCAAAACTTTATGAACCTGCGTTGGAACCATGGCTGTAAACTTGAAATGCTTTTGTCTCAGAAATTGAAAATCGGTAGTCGGGTCAACAAGATGTAAGTCAAGTTCGCCAAGCAGGGCGCGGACTACCATTAGTTTTCCGGCGACGTATTTCGTAGGTAAACAATGTAATATGCAGTCTCCCTTTTTCAGATTGAAATATTGAATGGTACGTTGCGCACTGGCAGCCACAAAATCCTTGTTTAGCTTTATCGTTTTTGGTGTTCCGGTACTACCCGAGGTGTTTACTTCAATGTATTTGTTCTGATTATACCATTCTTGCAGAAAGTTCAGCCATTGTTTTTCCCAGTCAGGCTGCACGGCAACTTGCCGCTGGAGAAGATCTGTGACTGCAGTCAGCCTTCCATTGAGCCTGATGTGTGTTGGAAACAGTTTCATGATGGAATCAAACCTCTTGATTAGAATTGCCAAACTCTTTCGGAAGAACGAAGCTTTTTTGCTGATCGAACCAAAGCTGTTCTCCACGAATTTCAAGCGGCGAATCAAAGTTGTTGGTAAATAGCAGACCGGTGCCGAGCCCCTGATACATTTTCGGATGTTTGGTGAATGCCCACTGAGCAATGGCATTAAGCCCGATGTTAGATTCGAGATAGGAGGTGATCCACCAGCCAACTGATCGCTCGTTGGCTAAGTTGATCCATTCATCGCAACCTGAAATTCCGCCGTGCAAACTTGGTTTTAATACCAGAAACTGGGGTCTGATGACATCTAAAAGAGCCTCTTTTTCATCTTTTGAATTAATGCCAATCAGCTCTTCGTCAAGTGCAATTGGAATTGGCGTTTCATCACAAAGTCTCGCCATTTCTTCCCATTGTCCTGCAGCAATTGGTTGCTCAATCGAATGCAGATCAAATTGAGCCAGTTCATTCAGTTTGTTCAGTGCTTTTTCAGGCTGAAAGGCACCATTTGCATCAACCCGGATCGTTATATCTTGGCGACTTCTCAAATACTTCAATGACTGCAGTAAGGAGAGCTCCCGTTCGAAATTAATTGCGCCAATTTTTAACTTGATGCATTGAAATCCCGCTTCCGACTTTTCCCGGATTTGTTGTTGCATAAACGTGTAGTCTCCCATCCAAATCAGACCATTGATTGGAATCCCTTCTTTCCCTGAGGTAAAGGATGACGGAAACAGAATCTGATTTCCTCCGTTTTCAAGATCCAACATAGCGGATTCCAAACCAAAGCGAACCGATGGAATATCCAGTAAAAGTTCGGGATGATTGATATAGTCGGTTGGATTAGCACAGATTGCCTTTAATATCTGTTCAACCTGTTCGGGCGATTCCTTGCTTAAGTCAGGAAGTGGCGCACATTCACCAATCCCGGTTCTCCCATTTTCTTTCAGAAAAAGAAGCCAGATAGTTCTTGTATGGTAAACGCCTCGCGATGTTCCCGCCGGACGTTTAAAAAGAAGTTGATATTTTTTGAAATATGCAATCATAAAACAGCCAGTATTAATCCTAAACAAAAAAGCAAGGTAAAGGCAAGGGTAGAAAGTGCTAGTTTTTTGAGAAACGGATCAAGTTTTTGCTCTTCATTAATCCGGTGAATGGTTGCTAAATCTTTGATAAACAAAGGTAAAGTTAATAAAAATAACCATTGCCATATTGATTCTTGCTGGTGCAACGTGAAAATGATAACACTAAACCAACCCCAAAGAATCATTGCGGTATGATAAATCCGGCTGTTTCGCGCACCCATTCTGACAGGCAGCGTAATTTTGCCCGATTTTTGGTCATTCTCCAAATCCCGCATGTTGTTTAGATTGAGAACGCCGGTACTGAAAAAACCCATACTTAAGGCAGGTAAAACGATGGCTGTTTCAAAATAAGCAGCATTCAAATAGAAAACACCAATAACAGGCAGCAGCCCAAAGAACAGAAAAACTGCCAAATCGCCCAAGCCAACATAGCCGTAGGATTTCTTGCCAGCTGTGTAAAAGTAGGCGGCAATTAACGATAAAACTCCGAGTCCGATGAAGCTGAAAAAAGCTGTTTTCGAAAACTCCCAGGTTCCGGTATAAACCAGCCAAATGCCAAAGATCAGGCTCAAACCACCAATAATGGTCATCCCTTTTTTCATTTCCGAATGACTGATTTCTCCGCTCTGCATCGTTCGGGTGGGGCCGAGGCGAAACTCATTGTCCGTTCCGCGTTGGTTGTCACCAAAGTCGTTGGCAAAGTTCGAGAATACCTGGATTAGGGTGGCTGTAATGATTGCTAAAATGCAAATATGGAGGATGAAAGATCCGTAAAACCAAGCCAGACCACAACCCATTAAAACACCGGAAAGTGCCAATGGGAGTGTGCGTAGACGTGCTGCCTTAATCCAACTTTTTGCTGTTGCCATAGTTTAAAAATAGATCGCTACCAGTTTGAAATTATGATGGAGTTCGATGAATATTGCCGTTAGGGGAACTTGGGATATTTTCCGAAGTCGGGTTTGCGTTTTTCCAAAAATGCATGCTTCCCTTCCTGAGCCTCTTCTGTCAGGTAATAAAGCAGTGTGGCATTTCCGGCAAATTCCTGAATGCCGACTTGCCCATCGAGTTCTGCATTTAGCCCGAGTTTCAGCATGCGTATAGCCAATGGACTGTGCTCCTGCATTTTTTGTGCCCACGCAACTGTCTCATCTTCCAGTTGGTCGAATGGTACAACTTTGTTGACCAAGCCCATTTCCAAGGCTTCGGCAGCAGAGTATTGACGGCACATAAACCAGATTTCACGAGCCTTCTTCTGGCCGACAATGCTGGCCAGGTATGAGGATCCGAGCCCTGCATCGAAGCTTCCAACTTTCGGGCCTGTTTGTCCGAAGATGGCGTTTTCGCTGGCAATACTGATATCGCAAACCACATGCAGTACATGACCGCCACCGATTGCAAAACCGTTCACCATCGCAATCACGGGTTTAGGCATACTGCGGATTTGTTTCTGAACTTCCAGAATATTCAATCGTGGAATTCCATTTTCGTCGATGTAGCCACCTTTGCCTTTTACCGTTTGGTCGCCACCAGCACAAAAAGCTTTGTTGCCGGCTCCGGTTAGCACGATCACATTAATGCGTTGGTCTTCGCGACAAATACGCAACGCTTCACTAATTTCGTTAACCGTCGTAGGGCGAAAAGCATTGCGGTAGCGTTCGCGGTTAATAGTTATTTTTCCAATTCCGTCGTAATAGTCGAAGAAAATATCTTCGTATTCTTTAATGGTTTCCCATTGTCTTTGTGTGCTCATTCTATTTTGTTTTAAATATTATCCATTTTTAGTTTTTCTCGTCAGGACGACTGTTTATCTTACGTCCTACTATCTTCAAGGCGATACCGTTGGGCTGAAATAAATCGTCGCTTCGAAATGAGAATTTAAATCTCCATTTTCATCATCTTAAACAACTCCCGAAACATTTTTGTGTTGAACTCCGCATCAGTAAATATTTCCAGTAATGCTGGTGTTTGCTGTTTCGGGGAATAAAAATCTTTTAAAACTTCGCGTAACTCTTGTTGATTTTCAGCTTTAAAATAATCCAACTCAAATGTTTTAGCAATTCCTTCAGCCTTGAACTTATTCTCAGTAAAAAAGTGTTCCTGAAAAGCAGGTGAATCACTCGGGCCTTTTATCAGGCTAAATATATTTCCACCCCGGTTGTTAATCACAACCACTCGCAGGTTTCCTTTGAGGTAGTTGTTCCAAAGTGCGTTTGAGTCGTAAAAAAACGACAGATCACCCAGAATAATGGTGTTTAACTTTTCAGACTCTGAAGCGAAGCCAACAGCTGTTGAAAGAGGCCCATCAATCCCACTGGTTCCACGGTTGCTGAAATACCGGGCATTTTTCGCGGGGGCGCAAATCAATGCATATCTAACCGGGGAACTATTGCCTAAATGAATCACTGAGTTTTGTGGGATGGCTTTTCTGAGTTCGTCAAAAACAGTCAAATCACAGTATTCAGTTCGCCTAATAAAGTTATCACGCAGTTGATTTACTTGCTGTTCTTTTTCTTTCCAACGACTAAAATAAGTCCGCTCGCTGGATGTGACTTTTGGCAAAAGTTGCTCTATAAAGTCACTTGGCTGCATGTTGACCACCTTGGTTAAGGATTGGTAGGTGTCGAAATGCTCGTTGGACAAACTCAGATGCCAATGGTTTGATGGATGGGTGTTTCGTAAAAATTGCTTCAATGACTTTGAAACATACTGACCACCAAAGCTAATCAGTAAATCAGGGGCGAAGTCTTCTGATTGACCGTCATGGATAGCCGCCATAATCGTGTCAATGCTACTGCAGAAAGTGGTGTGGTTTAAGTTTGAGATGTACTCTTTCAAAACAACAGCGCCGGTTTTTTCTACCAATTCGATCAACCGATTTTCCAGATCTGGATTTGGGACTTGCTGTCCGGCTAAAACCAATATTTTTTGAGCATTGTTGACCGCTTGCGCTATCTGGTTTAACTCTGAATCGATCAGGAAAGCTGCAATGCCGGCCTGGGCTATATGTTTTACTGTCGGAAGTTTTTCATCCAACAAATCATGCAATGGTTCTTCCAGCGGAATGTTGATATGCACAGGAGCCGGAGTTCCGTTAATTGCAGTGTTCAGGCATTCGTTTATTTCACGTGCGGCAAACCACAATTCTTTTTCCGTTTCGCCCAAAGGCAGTGAAAAAGCTTTCTTGGTGAAATTCTGATAAATTCCTTCTTGTCGGATACATTGACTTTCAGCTTGATCGATCCAATAATCCGGGCGGTCGGCAGTGAGCACAATTAGGGGCACATTTAAATAAAACGCTTCGGCAACGGCAGGAGCATAATTTAAGCTTGCTGTTCCGGAGCTACATACAATGGCAACCGGTTTTTGCTTGGCTTGAGCTAGGCCCAGTGCAAAATAGGCGGCACTTCGTTCATCTACAATATTGCGACAGTTAAACTTTCCGCTTCCGGCAAAGGTGTGGGTTAGCGGCCCATTTCGTGATCCCGGAGAAATGATAATGTCATCAATTCCTTTGCTCAGAAGTAAGCTGGCTAGCTGTTGAATGTGTTTTTTGGTTGATATCATTATTTTGAACCGCTTCGATGGCTGATAAAAGTGTTCTCGCTTTGTTATTTGTTTCTTCCCATTCCTCTTCAGGAACTGACCGTGCTGTAATTCCACCTCCCGAATACAAAATGTATTGTTCGGGTGTTATTTCCATGCATCGCAAATTTACAAATAATCTGATGGAATTGTTTAATTGCCAAGGTCCCAGATAACCGGTGTAATAGCGACGATTATGTTTCTCAATTTTAGTGATGAACTTGCTGGCTTTTGATTTTGGATAGCCGCAAACTGCAGGTGTTGGATGAAGTTCGGCGACAAAATCGCCTAGCCGACGGCTTAATTTTTTTGCTGAGAACCGAAAGCTGGTAAACAGATGTGCTACTTTTCCGCTTTCGAGTGTTTCCGGGCCTCGTGTTGTGTATGGGTGAATGTTGAATTGATAAAACACATCGAGTAGGTAACGGGAAACAAAGGCTTGCTCCTCAATATCTTTGGTGTGCCAGCTGTAATCTGAATCTGACCTTCGGGTTTGTGTGCCGGCCAGGGACACAGTCTCCAATGTTTTTTCATCTGATTTCAGGAGGACTTCGGGAGTGGCTCCCATCCAGCAGCCCGCTTTGGGCAAGTTAACCAGATATATAAAAGCGTTAGTTGTTTGCTCAAACAATTGCATGTAAACTTCACCGATCGACTCCTCTCCCCGGGTTGAAGGAATTAGACGAGAGATAATTGCTTTTGACAGTTTGCTGGTTTTTATTGTTTCGATTGTTGTTTCAATATCCTTTAAATACACCTCTTTTTCAATGATGAAATGTTCATCTTCTTTACTTGCGGCAGCTTGATTTTTCTGAATTTCGTCCAGATCGATTTTGATAATTTCTTCGATTCCTTTCCGGTAGATGCCTGGCTTTAACAATACCAGCGGCGTGGTTGAGTTGACTTCGTAGGGAGCAAAAACGAAACCTTCTTGCCCATTCAGTTTACAAAACTCTTTGGGGTAAATCAGGTCTTTTTTATCTGTCAGTAGAATTTCGGGTTCATCGCTTCCGGGTTCAGACCATATGGCAAAAGCGCAATTCTTTTCGATGAGTTTATCCAGAAATTGTGTTAGTGTTCTTTTTTTAGTCATTCCTTTTTACAATCATATTCGTCACCCGAACTGCTGAAATCAGTCGGCCTTCTTCATTTGTTACATCAACATTCCAAACGTGGGTCTGGTTTCCCTGATGTATGATTTTTGCCGTAGCAAAAGCTTTCCCTTGTTTTAAAGTGCCGGTATGGCTGCCGTTTACCTGAATGCCAAGTACATTAAATTCTTTTACATCAACAAGCAACATGCTTCCCAGTCCAGCTAACGTTTCGGCCAGCGACAGATTAGCACCTCCATGTAAAATACCATCGGGGCGACAGTTTTTTTCAGAGAGTTGCATTTGTCCTTCAACTGTTCCAGCTTCAATTTTGGTGAATTCAATACCAAGGCTTCCAATCAATCCTCTTTGCGAGGCCTGATTAATTAATTCAATTGGTGTGTCAATATTCAGTGTGCGAAAATCCATAGCGGTTTATTCAAAAATGACTTCTAAAATAAGATTTAGTTTTGAATAAATTTAATTACACGGCTCATTCCTGTGCAATCGCCGGAAAATAAATGGTCGTAAGGTTTAAGTATCCTGTTTGCGGTAAACTTTTTTCAGGCGGATTCCACTAATTGATAGGTCTTCCGATGGGCTGTCGTTTCCGTCAGATAAATAAAATAGCTTTGACTCGTGCTTTTGGAGAGTGACCGTAATTTCGCTGAGATTTCCCAGCCCCACACTTTCACCCAAGGTCCACTCGTATACCCAATTGCTGCTCTCTTCATTGATCTCGGAAAAAACAAAGTTTTCGGTTACTGTTTCTTCTGTATCATTAAAAATTAGGAGCCCCCAGGCTTTGGGTGAGCGGTAACGCCGTAGCGCAACCTTGCATGTTTTGTCCTGACCCCAATACGGAAGGGTAGCACTTTGTGGCCGTTCATGTGGAAGCAATAGGCGCCAGGTTTCCAGCTGTTCGTCAGTTAGGGTTGAAAAGCGGTCGGAGATACTTACGACCCCACCTAGAATACCACTCCAATAAGCCAGACTAGTTTTTTCGGTATCCGTTAGATAGCAATTCATATTACGAAGCGAAATAACATCCGGATCGTTTTGCCAAAATACGTTGTTGAAGTACTGGCAGTTGTAGCTTTCCTGAAGCATATTGCCAACACCGTTTTGCTCCCATTCACAATTAATGCTATTTGCAATACGCATGGCGTCAACATAACCAATCATCGGTGCATAAGGCGATGTGCCACTTAACCAAAAGCTTCCGGCTCCAATTTCTTCCCGAATAATATTTAAAATTTCCGTAAAAATCTGAACTGAAGTTTTGGTTTTATCGTATCGTTCAATGCCAATTGAAGGTTTATGTCCCCAATCCATAAATTCAGTCTTGTAGAAGGTAAATCCCATTTTTCGGAATGTCCGGAAAACTTTTTGGATATAACGCTTTACTTCGGGGTGACTGCCATCGAGAGCATAATGCGTGCCTTCCTTGAAATTCCACTCAGGAATAGGAATGCCTTCCTTATCACGAATTAACCAGTCTTTATGTCGTTTATAGACTTTGCTTTCCTCGCTTACCATAAATGGAGCGACCCAAATGCCTGCCCGGTAACGTCGTTGAAAGATATCGCGAGCAGCGGGTTCGAGTCCTTTTGGCCATTTGTCATTCGTATCCAGCCAATCGCCATGAACGGCATAGCCATCATTAATTAAAATAGTATCAAGCAAAATTTCCGGATCCATTGTCTCCAATGAAGTCAACAGTTTTGTTAGTTTTTCGTGGTCGAAATCATGTTGAAACTCGTTAAATGAATCCCAGTGATAGCTCGTTTTTGAATCTTTTCGTGCATCCAGGTTTTCTGAAATATTCCAGGCTAGATGTTGCAGCGTTTCATAGGGTTTATTTCCATAATAAATATAGATGTCCGGCAGTTTGATAAAATCATCTTTTAGCGGAATTCTTTCTGTAACAAAGCCGGTTTCGAAAAAGATTGACTCAACATCGGGGTAGCGGTCAACTAAGCCTCGGCGGTGTGGGCGGTTATATAGCGAACTTTTCTGGACAAAATCGTTATGCTCAAATGTACCAACGACTAAGGTGTCATTTTCAGCTGATATCAAACCTGTTGTCAGATATGAATCATAGGACCAGGCCTGTTCCCCGAGCTCATTACCAAATTCTTCTTGTGATGGCTTTTGAAATTCATATAGGCCTGTTGGACCTCCAAATCCTCGTCCCTGTTTGAAGAAATGCTTGACGCCGTTAACCGTTGCTTCGCCCAAGGGGCAAAACCAGTAGGGGGCACGCGGCATCCCACTCAGCTCGGCACCGATAGAGATAGAACCTGAGTTCACTTTCAGATCGAGCATAACAAAGCCGCGATCCAGTTCATAAATGATTCGTTTTCCTTTAGGAGAGTCACCCATAAACGTATTACGGACGAAAATACTTTGTCCATCAATCGTAGGGCGGCAATTTTGAAGACTGATTCTTCCTGCAACTAAGTCAAAGGTACCGTCGTTATGAAGAATCCACTGCGGCTTACCGATTTTAAAACGGTCTCGGTCAATCGCAGCAGGGTACTCAAAGGCATTTGCGTAATAGGGAAGTGTTAGGAGTGAGCCTATTCCAGTACCTAGTAATTTTAAAAAATTTCTTCTTTCAATGGCCTTTTTGGTCATAGACGACGTTATTGATTAGTTAAGCGGCTGTAAATTTAACAACTTTTAACAATGTATGCATTAAAAGATCAAAAACTTCTTTTTTGCTAAGGGTTTGTTTGTCAGGTGTGTATGTCGGATTATGTTGTGAAAAATGTTTGCGTTGATTTCTTGCTGAGCATTATTAAATGCAGATTATGGTGTTGCTCTAACCATTTTGTTGATTTGTTTTTCAATTTTTTGGCGAGTCTTTTCATCAAACGAGGCAATTCGTGTTTTGTGACTACCATTTTTTAAAACGATTTTGTAGTTGTTTCCTCTTCTTCTTACCGATGCAGAGCTTGCGCTCCAGGGATCAATCTCGCCGTAGATAAGGATAACATTTTCAGCATCATTCTTCAAAAAGGCTTTGACTTTGCGAGATGTCTTGTCGCTGTATTTGACAGGTGTTGATGTTGGAACCATAAATTGATTCATGTACCCTTTGGCTGATTTTACAGACAAAAGGTCGTCTAAAGGTTTTGTGTCGTATCCGTAGTAACCCAGTTCGTGAGCTGCCTGATAAAAAAAGGCGCGATATTTAGCCGATCCTTCGTACGAAAAATAGTCAGGAGGACTGGACTTTGTCAGGTATTCAAAAAGAAGCTGGTCATCTGAATTGCTGTCAGGAATTTCAGTGCAATCGTAGCCCCATTGCCAAAAAGCAAAAGGAAATTCAAGGACGATGTAGTCCAGCACTTCATCAAGTGCTATTGGAAACTGATATGCTCTGGCTGCGGCGTATTTTTTCAACAGGGGTCGCATCTGATCTCTCCTTTTCAGTATTTCTCGTTGAAATACTTCAATCTGAAATCGGCATTCGCTTGTCCCCACCTGTTTCAAAAATAGTTCATGACGCCCGTCTTCCACGCCAAAATTTAGCGGGGCAACGTAGGCAACAGTGGCCGAGACATCGTTTGAGAAAAAAGCCCGATGTGCCAAGGCTGTTTGTCCGCCCTTGCTAATTCCCGTATTTAACCATTTTGCCTGATAATACTTGTTGAAAAGTTCAACTATGCGATGGTGGTCGTTAGCCGCATTTTCAACGGTAAGAAATTGCCAATCCAGCGAATCAGGGATCGACTCTCCAAAGTAACGATGCTCCACACAAATCTGGTTCGCATCCAACATGCTTGTGAGTTCGTTGATGTATTTGGGGTTCGAAGCATAACCTGCATCGTACCCTTCGGTATTTAAAACGACAGGGCTGGATGGATTTTTATCGGCTAAAAATACGCGTTGCAGAAAGAATTCGTTGGTTGTGTCTTTATAATCGAGCGGCTGCCTGATTTTTAACACGTATGTTTGTTTGAAAAAAGAATTTCCTTCAATCGAATCGATAGTGACGATTTCCGGTTGTGTTTTCAGAAACTTGATTAGCTCCTGACAGTTTCCTGTATACGCGAGAATTAGAAGAACTAGAGTTGACAGGAGGTGCTTTAATCGTGTTTGTCTGTTCATAATAAGCTTATTGCAATGTTTTAACTGGCGATCCAATATTTTGGATGGGGCAGTTCGTTAACTTTTTCTGAGATTTTCAAAAATACACGAAAAATATAGAATAATCCGTGTCAGGAAATAACGAATTGAGCGACTATTTGATTGTAATTGTAAGATGGATTATTAATCGATACCTGATGATTAAATTAGCATTTAATGTAAATAAACTATTAAGTTCAAGTATTGTTATTTAGAATAATTCAAAATAATCAACAAAAACAGATAAATTTGTCTGAATATATTTGGATGACGGAATAGGTCACCTAAATTGGATGAAAGGAGATTTAAAAATGAAGAGTGTATTTTGCCCCATATCAGAAGAAAGAATCAACGAGCAGGTACCGCGCGTAACAGCTTTGTTAGTCATGCTGGTTGTGATTGCTGCGTTTGCTTTAGACTCGGTGGTGGTCATGGGATTATTAACAGCTGATTTTTTTATTCGGGCGTTTACTCAAATGAAATTCAGTCCAATAAGTTTTGTGGCCTCGAAAGTGGTAAAGGCATTAAAATTACCTGTAAATAAAATAGATAAAGCACCTAAGATTTTTGCTGCCCGCATGGGATTTACCATGGCGCTGGTTGTTGCTTTATTATTTGTATTACAGTTGCACACTGCAGCGGCAGTAGTGGCCGGTGTGCTTGTGTTTTTCGCAGGGCTTGAGTTTGCTTTTGCCTTTTGCGCAGGATGTACAATCTACACCTACTTTGTACTTCCGTTTTATACCGATTAATTTTCCAACAATTAATAATAGTTTTTTCTCAAGAAAGCCGGCTTTTAGTCGGCTTTTTTTATAAGTGTGCGTCTAGTTTCCCGGCTACTTTTTCCACCTCTTTCCAAACACGAAGGAAATTACCTCCCCAGATTTTACGGATGTCTTTGGGTTTGTAGTCGCGTTTTAGCAGTTCGTAAGTGATGTTGGGAAATTGGCTAACATCGTTGCAGTCTGCCAGTCCACCTCCGCCATCAAAGTCACTGCCAATTCCAACATAGTCAACACCCACAAGTTGTACGATATGATCAATGTGGTCAACCAAATCAGCCACTGTTGGAAGTTTTTTGGGAAGTTTCTTCATGTTTCTCCAGTCGGCTTCAAAAACTTCTTTTTCCAGATCCGACATTTTGCTGTATTCGGTGCGGTATATCTTCATCAATCGGCTTTCTGCTGCGTATCTTTCAGTGCTTGTGTCGGGTTCCTTGATGTAATCATCCAGCAGACACATTTGGATGACGCCACCATTTTCGGCTAGTTTTTTAATCATCTTGTCACTCATATTGCGATCGTGATTAGCGACTGCTCTTGCACAGGAATGACTGGCAATAACCGGCGCCTGAGTCATATTCATCACATCAAAAAAGGAATCGTCCGACAGGTGTGAAATGTCCACCATCATGCCCAGCCGGTTCATTTCATGAATGACCATTCTCCCAAATTCGCTGACTCCACCGTGTTCAGGAGGAGTTAAGTCGCTCGACGAATCGCAAATGTCGTTATGAAAAGAATGACAAAGTGTAATATAGCGAACCCCTCGGTTGTAAAAGTGCTCAATTCGAGATAGTTCTTTGGCAATTGGAAATCCATTTTCCATCCCAATGCAGATTGCGTGTTTCCCGGCAAGTTGAATATTGGAGATGTTCTCCGGACTATACACCAATTGTACAAAATCGGGATGGGAAACAACCATTGAATGAATTGAATCAATCATGGTATTGGCATGCTGAAAAGCATGACGGTAGTTTTCCTTTGTTCGCGGTTTTTGCCCGCTAAAAACGCCAAAGAATGAAACGTCCAGACTGCCTTCGTCCATTTTCGGAAAATCGACCAGACACTCGGAAGCATCGTGCCGTTCGCCAATATCGAATCCATCTTTCAGCAACAACATAGGCGTGTCGTTGTGGGTGTCGATTGTTGTTACCCGTTGGTGAAGTTTTTGAGCTTTTCGCCAAAGTCGGGAATCTTTTTCCTGAGCACTTGTGACCAAATTTAAAACGAGTAAGGCTAATAAAAGTAGGTTTTTCATTTCAGTGATAAATTCGTAGTTGCTCGTCCGCCGTTGGGGTGTCGAAGCCTGTTTTTTTATTTAGTTTGAATCGGTTTCCTGGTGATCTCTTTGGCAAAGCTCTTTAAATCTTGCCCCGAAAAATTGCCCGATGTCATGATCAAAAGATTTTTCGCCGTCCAATCTATTTTTCGCAGCTTGTCAAATAGCTCAGTCGGATCAGTAAAAACCTGCAGTCCTTTTTTGGCAAAAGCATGGGCAACTTCGTCTTTTGTAATTGGCTCCAGCCGTTTGTGCTCGATCGTTTTTGGGTTGAAGAAAACATAAGCCTGATCGGCTTCCTCCATGCATCCGCTGTATTGAGGAAGAAACTCTTTCTTCAACGAGCTAAACGTGTGCAACTCCATCACAGCGACGAGTTGTCGGTTACCGAATTGCTTTTTTACGGCCGATGTTGTCGCTTTTAGTTTCGAAGGCGAATGAGCGAAGTCATAAAAAACAGTACAGTTTTCGTTTGTTGATAAAATTTCCAAACGGCGCGCGGCTCCTTTAAACGAGCTCATGGCACGGTAGAATTGCTCATCGCTCACATCCAATTTTTCACAAACTAATTTAGCGCCGGCAATGTTTTGCAGGTTATGATTTCCAAATACCTGCAGGCGAATTTTTTGGTCATCATTGTTTAAGTAAGTTACACCGTCAACAACCGTTGATTTATGCTCTTTGTACGGGATTTGCTCAATGCCATTGGATGTGGCAGTCGCAATTTGGCGAAGGTTTTCGTCGTCTTCATAATAAATAAGCGAACCACCTTTTTCAATTTTTGTGGCAAAAATCCGAAACTGCTCCACGTAATTATCAAAAGTTGGAAACACATTGATGTGGTCCCATGCAATTCCACTTAACAGGGCAATGTGCGGATGATACAAATGAAACTTCGGCCGACGGTCGATGGGGGAGGACAGGTATTCATCCCCTTCAAAAACAGCTATCTGTGTTTCTTTTTTTAGCGAAACCATGGTTTCAAACCCCTCCAGATTAGCTCCGACCATGTAATCGAAGTCGATGTGGTTGGTTTTCAAAACATGCATAATCATTGACGTGATGCTGGTTTTTCCATGCGAACCGCCAATCACCACCCGCGTTTTGTCTTTGGTTTGTTCATAAAGGTATTCGGGGTACGAGTAAATTTTCACCCCAAGCTCCTGTGCACATTTTAGTTCCGGATTGTCAGGATGCGCATGCATGCCTAAAATAATGGCATCAATGTCGGTTGAAATTTGCTCGGGGTACCAGCCATTTTGATTCGGAAGCAAACCATGTGCTTGCAACCTGCCTTTGGATGGCTCAAAAATTTCATCATCGCTTCCGGTAACTCGGTAGCCTTTTTTATGCAGCGCAATAGCCAGGTTGTGCATGGCACTTCCGCCAATGGCAATAAAATGAATGTGCATGAAGTTCGGATTCTGTTTTTTTGAAAGCTTAAAATTAATGAAAGTAGAACAAGTACAGCGCTTCTTCGAAAAAATTATCAGATTTCAGGATTGACTTGTTTTCTGTAGTTTTGAAATTTGATAAAAAGAGAAGCATGAGAACGAGGATTTTCAGTAAATCATTATTGGGTGTTTGGCTGGCGGTGGCAACTTTTTTACTCACCGAATTGGCGGCAGCTTTTCCTGCAGTGACCGAGGCGTTTTATTCGCAGCAAATTTACCCGGTTGTGGCCACCATTCTTTCAGCAGTGAGTCGACAGGTACCGTTTTCGCTGGATGATTTATTTTATGTGGTGTTGATCATTTTGGCAGTTGTGACCGTTGTTGCGCTGGTAATTCGAAAAATCAAATGGCGAAAATTTCTTCTTATTTGGTTCAATTCGTTAGCGATCTTGTATATGCTTTTCTACTGGCTTTGGGGTTTCAACTATTACAGGGAAGATCTGAATCAACGCTTGTCAATTTCTGAAAGTGACCCGGGTACTGAATTATTTTTAAATGTTTTTGAAAAGTTGGTCGAACGAACCAATGAGTCGTATGTGAAAATTGATTCATTGAGAAAATCGCAAGTTGATTCATGGATTGAGAATTCCTATCAACACTTAGCTCCGTTTTTGCAGATTGAATATCCTTCGGGAGTGCGTCGGTCAAAGTCGATTACCTTTAGCCGCTTTTTTGCCGCGGCTACCATTTCGGGTTACTACGGGCCATTTTTTAACGAAGTGCACGTGAATAATTACTTGCTGCCGGTTGAGTACCCCTTGGTGCTGGCCCACGAAAAGGCTCATCAGTTTGGAATTACGGGTGAGGCCGAAGCCAATTTTTATGCTTGGTTGGTGTGCTCACAAAGTCAGGAAAAACAATTGCAATACAGCGCCAATTTGTATGTGCTGCGCTACTTTATTTATGAGGGCTATAAATTGGAAGGCTACACCGACATTATTGAAAAGTTGGATGAACGGGTAAAGGCAGACTTGCGCCGGATACGAAAACATTGGCTCCGACTTCGTGATGAAAAAATAGATGATTATGCATCCAAAGTGAACGATGCCTACCTGAAGACGAATAAAGTAGAAAAGGGTATTGATGATTATACGGGTGTGGTTAAGTTTGTCATGGACTTTGAAACTGATTCGCTTTCGCAGAAAAGAGTGATCGGTTTACAGGGGCAGTCTCAGTAGGATCGTTCCACTTCATCTGTCCACTTTTTACTATTTTTGCCATCGAATTAAAATTGAGAACTATGCAAATCCATGCCATTCATGCCGGCCATTTTTCATGCGATGGGGGCGCCCTTTTTAGTGTGATTCCAAAACCATTGTGGTCGAAAGCTTACCCGGCAGACGAGAACAATGTGACCAAATTAACCATGCGCTGCTTATTGGTTGATCAGGGAGAACGGAAAATATTGATTGAAGCAGGGGTTGGCGATCATTATCCGGAGAAAGTGAAGCGTAACAATGGTCACGAAGAAACGGATGCCCTGCCAAAATCGCTGGCAGAAAAGGGCTATTCGGTTGAGGATATTACGGATGTTGTTTTTACCCACCTGCATTGGGATCATTGCAATGGAGCCGTTTTAAAAGAAGGAGAAAGTTTGAGATTACTTTTCCCAAATGCCACGCACTGGTGTAGCAAGCGCCAATGGGAGCATGCTCAGGTTTCGAATGTGCGCGAACGAGTGGCTTATTTTTACGATGTACTGAATGTTCTGAAAGCAGACGGTAACATGCAGTTGGTTGAAAATGAAGGTGAGCTATTTCCTGACTTCGAAGTTCGTTTTTTTGATGGACACACCCCCGGGCAAATGATTCCTTTGGTGAAGCTCGAAGGGAAAACCTACGTTTATACATCCGATTTGATTCCTACAACAGCCAATATTCCAATTGTGTGGCTGGCTTCCTACGATTTGTATCCGGTTACCGCCATGGAAGAAAAAGAAGCTTTTTTAAAAGAAGCGGCCGACAACAAATATGTTCTGTTTTTTGAGCATGATTTTTACTCCGAATGCGCTACGGTGGAGTGGACTGAAAAAGGCCCAAAATGGAAAGATAAATTTTCTTTGTAAACTTTTGAGGAGTTATTCAAGTGATTTCAAAAGAGAATTTTCTGGAGTTTTTGGTGTGACAGTTTTATTTAAATAGGTATTTGTCCTTAATTGTGTAATTTTCTATTTCAATGTCCTTGTAGTGAGAATTGCGTTCTATTATATCGATTTCGCTTAATGTGCAAAATGAAACGTTCGATATGTTGTCTTCTAAAAATAGGCGGATAAAGTCTGTTGTCACAAATTTGGTTTTAAAAAATTCATCTTCGTAAGTCAATCTTGAACATATGTAAATATTTCTATTGTTAATCCTTTCAGGGAAGGATTTATTTATGGCCCAGTTCACTGAATTCCTAGGAATGATCTTACCCATTGTCATTGGTGCTTCTCCGTCAGTTAATATTGAAATCTGATTTTTTTTGTCAAATACAAAAATGCCAACATGGCACTTTATGTCTTTTGCAGTTCGTTGTCCATTATTTTGGTAACTTAGTTTGAAAATAACAGTGTCATTCTTTAAATAATGTTCAGAAACAACAGGGGCAATTTTTACACTTTCAGAGAGAATTTTGTTTTGCTGGTTAATCTTCCAAATTTCATTTTGCTTTTTTAAACGATCAGCCTGAATGGTTAGTAATTTAATAGTTGAATCGTTTTGAATTTGTTGTTGTTGTAATGTTGCAATTGTAGAAGTATGCTGTTCTTTCGCATTGGTTAGTTGAGTATCGAGCGTAGAATCTAGCTTTTCTTGGAACTTATTAAATGATTCTGCTTGTTGGCTTGACTGCCTATAATCAAAAGCAATTGCTCCAATTGCCAGAAGCACTGCTGCGAGTGCCGAGAATTTGGCAATTCTATCAACCCAATTCTCTTTCATTTTTACAGAAATAGGTTCATTTACTTTTATGGGAGAACCTAATTCAAAAGGTTCATTAATAGTGACTTTATAAGATTTCTCTTTTTTCGTTGACTTTCTTTTTTTGAAGGAGATGTTAAAATGTAGAGGAGTTTTCTTCTTTTCCATTTTGTTTTTTCTTTCAAATCTAACAAACAATTCAAAATATATGATTTATGAAAACTAGAATTATCAAAAGCAGATTCACAAGGATAGTTTCTTATTCATTTTAAATATCCATTCCCAGCTGCAATTGGTCGTTTCAGGATCTGTTAATCGTCAGAAGAATGTGATTGTTTTCATCTTCAGGATAGGCCACGGACTCTAAACGACGTATGGGTATTTGGTTCGGGCAGCAAGTCCGTAGTTAAAAAACTCGAACTGTAAATGTTGATAATTGAGGCTTATTTTCGAAAATGTCTTTATTTAAAGAGATCTTAATCCTGAATCAAAGTGGTAAATGGTTCGTTCTTTACTCCCGCATAAAACACCATTATTTCCACAGGGGCATCCGTTCTGTTTTCGCCGTAGTGGGAGGTGTTTACCAGCTCAATAATAGGGTCGCCTTCATTCAAAATGAGTTCGTCACCGTGTTCTGAAATCACCGAAAGCGAGCCTTTGAGCATATAGCCCACATTGATTACGGGGTGTTTATGCCATTCCAGTTTTGTATGTGGCGGTATGGTAAACTTTACAAGTGTGACCTCCGGCTGACCCTGTGGATAAAGGGGAAGAATTGTACCATCCCATGTTTTTGTGCCTTGAACGATGACTGTTTTTTCAACCTTCGCAATCTCCTGTGCCTTTGTGCATCCCGACAAAAATATAGCAATGGCAATAACCAGGAATAACTTCTTCATATCAGCGATCATTAACAATTAACTTAATTTTCCGTTCTTCTACTTCAACAACATAGATGCCGTTCGGATAGCCACTGATATCAATTTTTGTCTCTTTGGAAACTATCGGTCGACTCACTAATACTTGCCCAAAACTGTTGTACAGCGTATAGTATTCGGCTTTGGCATCGGGGGTTTTTAGCGTTACCCAGTCAGCAGCGGGGTTGGGATAGAGCTGCACTTCTGAAATTGTTTTATCCCCGATTCCGGTTTGCACCTGCCGGAAAGTGACAGCTATATTTCTGTCGTATTTCGTGTGGAGGTACAGACTGTCTCTTATAGCGATACTATCGCCGTCAACAACAATGCTTGCAATTGTATTCCCTTCATCAGGCTGTATCATCATTTTCACTGATTGTCCCTGTTGAGCGCGGATAGTGCCATTAGGGAAGATAGTGCCTCCAATGCCGGCAGTCGCAGTAATGGTTCTCCGGTAGGGACTATTTTCCAGCATATCTTCCACTTTACCGGCAAGATCAATGTACAGTTGCTCATCCAAAGGCGTAAGCATCCCGGCAGAATCCATGGCCGCCACATAATCTCCTTGTTGAATATTATTGAGCAAGGTTCTGTAAGTTTGCATGGCAGAGGCAAAGTCATCTTTACTTTTAAACCAAATATTGAGTGCTGGCAATGCGCTCATGGTGTATGAGATGGTATAATTAGGTGAGTGAAAGAGATGAGCCATATACACCCATTGATATTGTAAACCTGTTTTATTTGCAGCCTCTGTTCCAAGAAATAAACCGTACAATCGCTTGTAGATGTTGTTTAGATCCTCCAGCGAAAGCTCTGTTTGCGTATAGACCTCCTGCTCAAAAGCATCAAAAAGTGTTTGATGTAACACATCGCCAATAATGATTGATGCTACCTTTACAGCCTCAATTCCACTGACTGTAGCCAGGTCGGTAAAAGTGGAGAGTTCTGATCTCAGGGCAAGGGATTCAAAAGACATCGAGGGAACCTCTAGCAGATCATAATTAGGAAGAACATACAAATCGTTTTCACGTGTCTTTCCATAATCATCTAAATAATGTCCAAACTCGTGAAACAAGACATTATAGCCGGGGTGCACATTAGAATTTATAAAGATAGCAGGAGCATTATAGTAAACGAAATTTGTACAGTACCCGATTTTTTCTCTTGTATTTCCTCCAGCAATATCGTAAAGCCCGTATTTTATCATATAATCGTAGGCAGGTTTGAACTCCGACAGATTAAGATCCCTTGTATTGTCCATCACCCCGGCAAGTTTTTGCATCATATCTTCAGGCGATTTAGCTATCAATGCATCTTCAAACTCGTTTTCATGGCTGCGTATGCCTTTTAGTTCTTCATAAAACGGAGTGAAATATTGCTGTACAAAATCATGAACAGCCTTTAGTTCTTCTGGAGAGTAGTTTCGTCCTTGAGTTTCTTTGTACATGTATTCTGAAAAATTGCTATACTCCACCGATGAGGCTTCAGCTATTTGCCTGCGCACCTTGACCAAATCAAGATAAATTGTGCCTATAATTCGATTTTTTTCTTGCCAAAGGGCCAGGTAGGCCTCTGTCCTTGCCTCGCTATTAAGTCCGAGCGAGTCTAAATTAGAAAAAGTGACCGTCTGTCCGGCTATCTCCACCTCAATTTTCTGTGCTGAGGCGGCATTGTATCGGGCATTTAACTCACTCTCCTGGGTCTGAAGTGCGAGTTGAGTTGGGGTTTGTTGGATGGCGCTTAAAAATGATTTTTGCAACTCCTCTCCTAAGGCATTCCAAACCACTGGTTGATATTTTGTGGACAGAGCTGCTCCGATTGTACCAAGCCCCTTTGCTTTGGTATATTGGTATAATTCATTTGTCTGGATATGGAGGTTAGCAACAGTTGTATTAGTTACATCTGTTGACTTAAGATATGCGTAGTATCTCCAATTAGTCATAGTTTTTGCATAATAATCTAATACGGTTTCAAGCCGGGCTACAATACTATCGGAATGGGCATTACCGGTGGAAATCAAAGCGGTAAAATCAGCGGAGAGCACATCCACGCCTTCCTTCGTTAAGTTTTCAAAAGGTTTTATCTCCGACAGGGTTATGGTGTCACGCCATATTTTACCGCCATACACGGTGGTATCTTGGCCGGCGTAAGGCTCGCGTTGTGCCGTTACTGACATGGTCGCTCCAACCCCCATGAGGAAAAAGGCGACAAATAGATGTTTCAGGGTATTTGCTTTGTATTTCATAAAATAGGCTTTGAAATAAAGTGTTAGTGAGGCTAAGTACAAAATTTCTATTTTTCGTGTTATCAACAATCAAGCTCCAAAGTACTAAATTGATACGAAAAATTATTTATGTACATGTAGTTTGGAATGATTATAAAGTGTAGCAGGTCGATCATCTTTCAGAAAGATGATTGAAGGATATATCAAAGAGCAAAGCGTTTTTCGGGTTACCCGCTGATTGAGTGGCTGACTGAATCATTCTATTTTTTAATGATAAACAGGAGTAATTACTTACGAGTGAGAAATATTGATCATGCTCGGTTTATATTTTTAGACGATTTGATTGGTTTAGTCAACTAATTCATCGAGGCTCTGCCACGGGATAGTCAGCTTTGAGAATTTTCTTTATTTAGTTCAAATAGCCAAATTCCTCAAACCATTCCAACGAATCTTTTATTGCTTGATCAATTGGTGTTTGGGGCAGTTGTAATTCTTTCTGAGCTTTTGCCGAAGAATAATAATTATCAGCTTGCAATAGTTGGGCATTCACCTGATTCAGTTTGGTCGGTTTGCGAACTGCTTTTTCGTAAGCCGAACCAAATGATCCGGCGATATTCAGGATTGGTCTTGGTATTTTTACAAGTTGTTGTGGGTAGCCTGAAACAGCTTTCATCGTTGTAAAAAACTCCTGATAAGTGAGGTTTTCATTCGCCAATAAATAGCACGCTCCATTTTCTCCCATCTCAATGGCATTTACAATTCCGGTGGCTGCATCTTCAACATGCACAAAGTTTTTCCCTCCCGCAGGATAAGGCATCAGCTTTTTCCCATGTGCCATCAACAGCATTTGTCCCGAGCTTGGTTTGGCATCATGTTTACCCAGCATAAAAGTGGGGTTAACAACTATGGCCGGAAAGTTGTGTTTCTGATGAAAATCCAATACCAATTGTTGTGCTTCGTATTTGCTTCGCATATACCCTGATTGGTATTGAAGGCTGGTGAAAGGCGTTGTTTCATTGCCCGGATTTTCTTTCGTTCCCGGACCAAATGCATTGGCCGAACCAACGAAGATGAAGCGTTCGACTCCGGCTTTTTTACATTCTTCTAGCATAAACTGTACGCCATCAACATTTACTTTTTGATAATACTTGTAAGCTGATGGCCATTGCGAAGTATTGGCCGCTACATGAACCACGACCCGGCAGTCGGCGAGTGCTTGTTGCAGATTATGACGATCCATGAAATTACCTTTGACAATTTCCGGATTTGTATCTTTTAGTGAAAGCAAGTTACTGCTTTCGCGTACCATGGCTTTTACCTCATCGTTACCTTGCAATAGTTTTCTTGCCAGATTGCTTCCAAGAAGGCTGTTTGCTCCGGTTATTAGTACTTTCATCGCAGTTTTTTTTCTCACGTTTGAAAATTCGGGTTCCTACAGATATACGGAAGTTTTCCGTAACCAAACGAATAAAGAAGGCATTGATCTGGTTCATGATGCCTGGAATGATTACTGATTTCCCTTTCAACATCTTCCCAATTGCAATAGTTGCAATCTGTTCCGGGGTCATGATGGATAACTTCACATAAAAACTTTGTCCATTTATTCGAGTGGAAACATCTGCATTGGTCATGATAGGACCTGGATTTAATACGCTAACACTCACATTGGTCTCTTGCAGTTCGGCTTCCAAACCTCTTGTAAAATGATGAACAAAGGCTTTTGTAGCCGGGTAAATGGTTTTGTATGGCACGGGAGAAAAGGCAGCCAGACTAGACACATTCAGAATGTATGCTGACTTAAGTTTCTTTAATTCCGGCAGAAGAGTTCTTGTCAATAAGGTCATCGCACGGATGTTCAACTGAATCATATTGTCGAGGTAGTCGATTTCCGAATCAACAAAAACTTGTGTGCCTCCAATACCCGCATTATTGATCAGCATATTAACGGTGAAATTCGTGGTTACCCAATTAGCAATTTCAAGGACGGTATCGAGCTTGGTGAGATCGGTTTCCTTGCAATGAACTTTTATCTGATAGGTCTGCCTTAGCTTTTCACTCAATACTTCAAGGTTCTCATTGGGTAGTGAAATCAGGATCAGATTCATTTTTCTGCCGGCACATTCTTCGGCAAAAGCTTTGCCTAAACCTATGCTTGCTCCCGTAATTAATGTGTATAAACACCCCGTATCTTTCATCGCTTTTATTTCATTTTTAACTCCAGTCGTAGTTGTTTGTGTGGCTGTCGTGTTCTTTAAGTTAACTAAAATATGTTCGATTATCTGCTCTGCAAAAAGCAGACAAATGATGACAATTAATGTTCGATAAAAACTTTTGTTTTGTTAATTGATTGAATTTCAGTGGTGCATTTAATTTCATTTTACTTACATGTATATTCAAAAACATTCGAAAAGTTGAGATGCGTATCCACATATTGTAGCTCTTATTACCCGCTTTTCCCAACAAAGGTATAGTTAATAAAGAGGATTCCTCGGGTATTCAACTAAAATGCACGATTGTGTGCGTTTTAGTTTTTCTACATTGAAGTTTTGGTATTTCGAGAGTGATCTTCCGGAAAAATCGAATCTTAAAATTTCAGACTTGCAACTCTTCTATCAATAGAATTTATTGTCCCGGGAGCGGGTTCTTATTTATATTCATTAAAAATAACTGCCGATTTCAAAGTATGAAGATTGCTTCATATGTAAATGCTTGAAAATCAAAAGATGATATTTGTTACCTAAAGGTTAAAAACTTGTTCGTTTTTGAGTAGTCCTTATGTAAAAAGGTTAATTTTGCAGCCTGATTTTCTTAACAGTTACATTATGACAGAAAAATATATCAAACTATTTAACGAGTTCCCTCCTGTCAGTTCTGAGGCTTGGAAAGAAAAAGTGGTTGCCGATTTAAAAGGTGCCGACTTTGACCGCAAGCTGGTATGGAGGACAAACGAAGGTTTTTCGGTTCAGCCGTATTACAGACAGGAAGACCTTGCAAAACTGGACTACCTGAATGCATTACCAGGAGAGTTTCCTTATGTACGGGGTACCAAAACCAATAACAACGATTGGTATGTTCGTCAGAATATCATCGTAAAAGATTTGGGAGAGTCCAACAAAAAAGCACTTGACGTATTGATGAAAGGTGTCACTTCGTTGGGCTTTGTTTTTAATGAGTGTACAGAAGTTACCGTTGACGACCTGGCTGTTTTGCTAAAAGGTATTTGTTTGGAATCAGTTGAGGTGAACTTTGAAGCGAAGTGCTGTACCTGTAAAGTTGCGGAAGCATTTGCAGAGTATGTGTTGGCTGGCAAATGGGATGCAAAAAATATTGTTGCATCTGTGGCTTACGATCCCTTCGGAAACTACCTGCTTTACGGGCGTTTCAAAAAAGGTGTTGATCATGTGTTGACTCAGGCTCAAAATCTAATTACCAAATCTGCTGAATTACCCAAATACCGAGTATTGGCTGTAAATGGTAGAAACTTTGGAAATGCTGGTGCTTCTGTTGTTCAGGAGTTGGCTTTTTCGTTGGCTCAGGGTGTTGAATATCTTTCAACGCTAACCGAAAAAGGAGTGGCTGTTGAAGATGTGGCTAAAAACATCAAATTTAATTTGAGTGTAAGTGCCAATTACTTCATGGAAATTGCCAAGTTACGTGCAGCTCGCCTGTTGTGGGCGCAGATTGTAAAAGCTTACGAACCTAAGTGTGAGAGCGGTTGCAAAATGCGTGTTCATGCCGAAACCGGAAGCTGGAACAAAACGTTCTACGATCCTTATGTGAATATGCTTCGCACACAAACCGAAGCAATGAGTGCTGCGCTAGGTGGTGCTGACTCAATCACAGTGCTTCCGTTCAACGCGATTTTCGAAGATCCAACAACTTTCTCTGATCGTATTGCCCGTAACCAACAATTGTTGTTGAAAGAAGAATCGCACTTCGATAAAATCGTTGATCCGGGTGCTGGTTCATATTATATTGAAGAATTAACCGCATCGATTGCTGATGAAGTTTGGAAGTTATTCCTCGAAATTCAGGATAAAGGCGGTTTCCTTGCTGCAGCAAAAGAAGGTTTCATTCAAACTAAGGTGAATGAAATGTCCGCTAAACGCGACTTAAATGTTGCTATTCGCCGCGAAAATTTGTTGGGTATTAACCAGTTCCCAAATTTTACTGAGCGATTGGAAAAGGCGGAATTGGTAAAAGATGCTCTTGCTCCAACCGACTTAACTGCCGACGATGCTGAGATTGAAACCCTAAAACCATATCGTGGTGCAATGGCTTTCGAAAAACTTCGTGTAGCGACTGACAAATTCTCAAAAGAGAACAAACGTCCGTTGGCTTTCATGCTAACTGTTGGTAACATTAATTTCAGTAAAGCACGCTCGCAATTTGCTTGCAACTTTTTTGCTGTTGCCGGTTACGAAGTGAAAGATAACAATGGTTTTGCCAGTGTTGCCGATGGCGTTGCTGCGGCTAAAGAAGCTGGTGCCGATATCATTGTAATTTGTAGCTCTGATGATGAATATGCTGAAGCTGCTCCTGCTGCTTTCGACTTAATAAAAGACGAAGCCATTTTTGTAGTGGCCGGTGCTCCTGCTTGCACAGATGATTTGAAAGCCAAAGGCATTGAAAACTTCATTCATCTGAAGAGTAATTTGCTGGAAGAGTTGACAGTTTACAATGCAAAGTTGGGAATAAACTAATCAGATAAAAAGACATCAGAATTTAGACAATAGACATTCAGAATGCATAATTACCGGGAAATAAAGATTTGGCAAAGGGCAAGAGTTCTTGTTAAAGAGGTATATCTGGTAACCAAGCAATTTCCTTCTGATGAGCTTTATGGATTGATCTCGCAAACTCGACGGGCAGCCGTCTCGATCATGTTAAACATTGCAGAAGGAGCTGGTCGTGGTATCAACAAAGATTTCAACCACTTTCTGCGTTTCGCTAAGGGATCTTTGTTCGAAGTTGAATCATTAATGATTCTTGCCTGCGATCTGGAGTATATTTCGGAAAACGCAAAAGAAGAAATGTTAGATAAAACTTCCGAGATTGTTAAAATGCTGATAGCTTTTCAGAAGAATTTATCTAATGTCTAGAATCTAAAATCTAAAATCTATAATGTATGAAACCGAATTTTAAGAATATAAACATAAAAACAGTTGCTCCCCAGCCAGAGGCCGGCGAGTGGGCTGCTCAAAATAAAATTGAGAAAGACTGGGTGACTCCGGAACAGATTCCGGTGAAACCAGTTTACACGAAAGACGATTTGGAAGGCATGGAGCATTTAAATTATGCTGCCGGTTTGCCACCATATCTTCGTGGACCATATTCAGCGATGTACGCTATGCGTCCGTGGACGATCCGTCAGTATGCCGGATTCTCTACCGCTGAAGAGTCGAATGCGTTTTACCGCCGTAATCTGGCTGCCGGACAAAAAGGGCTTTCAGTAGCTTTTGACTTGGCAACTCACCGTGGTTACGACTCGGATCACCCTCGTGTAGTTGGTGATGTGGGTAAAGCCGGTGTGGCGATTGACTCGATCCTGGATATGAAAATCCTGTTCGACCAGATTCCATTGGATAAAATGTCTGTTTCGATGACCATGAACGGAGCTGTACTTCCGGTAATGGCATTCTATATTGTGACAGCATTGGAACAAGGAGCAACACTGGAGCAGCTTTCAGGAACTATTCAAAATGATATTCTGAAAGAATTCATGGTGCGTAATACCTACATTTATCCACCGGAATTCTCGATGAAAGCGATTGCCGACATCTTTGAGTTTACTTCTCAAAAGATGCCTAAGTTCAACTCAATTTCTATTTCGGGTTACCACATGCAAGAAGCCGGTGCAACTGCCGATATTGAAATGGCCTACACTTTGGCTGATGGTTTGGAATACCTGCGCACAGGTATTAAAGCCGGACTGGATGTTGATGCTTTTGCGCCACGTTTGTCCTTCTTCTGGGCGGTTGGAATGAACCATTTTATGGAGATTGCAAAAATGCGTGCTGCACGTATGATTTGGGCGAAACTGGTGAAACAATTCAACCCGAAAAACCCAAAATCGATGGCTTTGCGTACGCACTCGCAAACTTCGGGTTGGTCGTTGACGGAGCAAGATCCATTCAACAACGTTGGTCGTACGGCTATCGAAGCGATGGCTGCTACTTTGGGACACACTCAGTCGTTGCACACCAATGCGCTGGACGAAGCAATTGCTTTGCCAACCGACTTCTCAGCTCGTATTGCCCGTAACACACAGTTGTATATTCAGCAAGAAACCGAGATTTGCCGTGGTGCAGATCCATGGGCGGGTTCGTACTATGTTGAGTCGTTGACTCAGGAGTTGTACAACAAAGCCTGGGCATTGATTGAAGAGGTTGAAAAACTGGGTGGTATGTCGAAAGCCGTTGAAACCGGTGTTCCAAAAATGCGTATTGAAGAAGCTGCTGCCCGTGCTCAGGGACGGATTGATAGCGGTGGTCAAACCATTGTTGGGGTAAATAAGTACCGTTTGGAAAAAGAAGATCCGATTGATATCTTGGATATTGACAATACCGAAGTTCGTAAATCGCAAATTAAGCGATTGGAGAAACTACGTGGCGAGCGCAACGAAGAGGAAGTTCAACAAGCTCTGGCTGCTATCACAAAATGTGCAGAAACAGGCGAAGGCAACTTGCTTGATCTCTCTGTTAAAGCGGCACAGAAACGTGCGTCATTGGGTGAAATATCAGATGCCTGCGAAAAAATCGTGGGACGTTATAAAGCTGTAATCAGAACAATTTCAGGCGTGTATTCATCAGAAAGTAAACAAGACAAAACCTTCAAGGAAGCACAGGATTTGGCAACAAAGTTTGCCGGGTTGGAAGGCCGTCAACCACGGATCATGATTGCCAAAATGGGGCAGGATGGTCACGATCGTGGAGCAAAAGTAGTGGCAACCGGTTATGCCGACCTTGGTTTCGATGTGGATATGGGACCGCTGTTCCAAACTCCGGAAGAAGCTGCCAAGCAGGCCGTTGAAAACGACGTACATGTGATGGGTGTTTCTTCACTGGCTGCAGGACACAAAACCTTGGTTCCTGCTGTTATTGCAGAGCTGAAAAAACTGGGTCGCGAAGACATCATGGTCATTGCCGGTGGTGTGATTCCTGCACAGGATTACAAGTACCTGTACGAAGCCGGTGTGGTCGCCATCTTCGGCCCCGGAACCAGCGTATCAGCTGCAGGTAAAAAAATTCTGGAGGTTTTAATTTCGGCTCACGAAGAGTAAGAACTTCGGGATCTTTCAGGAAGCGTCACCCTGAACTTGTTTCAGGATCTCCTTTTTTTTGAGCCTTTCCTTGTTCTATGGAGATCCCAAAATGAATTCGGGATGACGGCTTCTCAAAAAATGGAAATAGGGAAGTTAAGAACCCCGCTCGGTTTTCGGTTTAGATTCCGTCTTTATACTGCGTACTTATTGATGGGCAAATAACTTTTTTGAGTTGCTCCTTCAAATCCGGATTTCCTCGGAGGTGATTTTTAAAAAGTTTGACGATGCTTGCTTTATCCAGTTCAATTTTTGTTTCGGTCTCTATGTCTGTTAAATCAATGAAAAAGCTGGAAAAGTGATTAGGCATATCTTTAATAATCTCTGTATTCAGAAAATTAGCCTCGTTGTAGATGCGATGGTAATTGCCTTTTGCTTTCTCAACAATGAACCTGTCCTGTTTCAAATTTGTAATGGTTGAAGATTTCGAACATTCTTGAATACAGCTTTCGTCGAGTATATGCTTTTTACATCCGGTTACCTGATGAAACAAGCATTGCCTACTTGTCATCATCAAAATAGGATGATAAATGCTGTAATACAAGTCGAAATTATCAGGTTTCTTGATGCTTTTTATTTGCGTGAATTTTAGTTCATTCGAAATAAATGACCCGGAGCAATTAAAGTTTTCTTTCAAAGCTAAAAGGCTGTACGAATTGGTCAGATTCAAGTACGGACCGGCGATCCAATCAATCCCTTTTTTATAAGCTTCGTAAGCTATCCCGGTGTTATTTGTCACAATTGTTTTCCCTCGGAAGTGGTGTAGTAAATCGACTGCGGCAGTATAATCTTCACCCAATAGAATAGACGGGAACCAAGGGATTAAGTTCTCGTTGGTTTTAAAAAGGTTGAGGAATTCGGCCGATTTATTTTTAAATGAATTGGGCAATTGAAAATAAACCACTATTGAGCCGTCTTGGCAAAGTGAGATATCTTTTGGCGAGGAGATTAATACTGAAAGAGTGGGCTTAATCTTTACCGGGATTGCCTTCTTTAAAGTAGGAAGAGCGATGGGTAAGATTACTTCCCTGGAATCGTTCAGCACAAATAATATTTTTCTTTTTAAAGCGGTCAGTTCTCTAAATGGAAGATAAAGTTCCGATCCAAGTTGGTCGGTATTTAATTCTTTTATGGAATGCCCCGTGTCGTTTATCGATTGTAGTTTTTTTAATATGATCGCCTCATTTAAACACTCAACCCCCTTATCGGACAGTTTGCTTGCCGATTGCACGGTAAATGATCGGTCAGGTGTTTTTACGGTCGTCTCTAAAACGGTTCCCGATGCTCCGGAAATCTCAATCACCAAAGGAATGTCATCGACACTTAGTTGGTCAATTTTATCTTTGATTTGCTTTCGGGCTTCTTCTTTTTCGTCATACAATTCTTTAGTTTCTTGCTCTCGTTTGTCATCCGAAGAGTATTGGTTAATTTCCGATAGGTGTAGCGTGGAGTTACTCATGGGGTTATCAATAAACAGATCTTTATTGAGATTTCCCTTCAGAAAGGAATTTGAGAATTTGCGATTAAACACCTTATGCAAATCGCTCTTGTCATCAAGCAGGATGTCATGCTTGTAAAAACTGTGGAGTTGTTTTCTCCAGGCATTCACTACCGTATAAACGTATTCAAATTCTTTTATTCGACCTTCAATTTTTAATGAATCCACCCCAGCTTCCGACAGCTCTCTCAGGTCGGAATAGGCTGAATTATCTTTCAGGTTCAACGGATAGTTTTTTCCTGCCGAAGTCGGTAAGTAACGGTCTCGGCAGGGTTGACTGCATCGGCCACGATTTCCCGATTTTCCTGATAAAACCGAACTCATATAGCAAACACCCGAAAAGGAAATGCAATAAGAACCGTGGACAAAAACCTCCGTTAAAAGCTCATTTTCATGTGCTACCGAAGTTAAGTGTTTGATTTCATCAATATTTAGCTCACGGGATAGATTTACTCTGCCAGCGTTTAACCGACGTAGGAATTTTATTTGTCCTTCGTTATGCGTTGTCAGCTGTGTTGAAGCATGGATTTTAAGGACTTTAAAGTGGTTGGATAAAAGATAAAACAGACCAAAATCCTGAACAATCACACCATCGATGCCGGTATTTACTAATTTGTTTAACACACTTAAAAGAAGGGGAATTTCACTTTCAACAATAAGGATATTAAGCGTGAGAAAAACTTCGCAATCGTTTTTATGCGCCAATCTTATAATCCCGTATAAATTCTCGAAACTGATATTGGCAGCCCGGTTTCTGGCATTAAACTTATTCAGTCCACAATATACCGCATCAGCTCCTGCTATAATTGCCGCTTTCACCGAATCAAGATCTCCTCCAGGTGCCAGTAATTCAATTTTTCTTTTCATTATTCTTTCGGGTGAAGTGATTGGATGTCGACATATGTAACAATCCCTTTTGCCTTTGTTTTTCAACACACGGTATTGTAAGCATTCTGTTTTTAGGACATCTAAATTAAAGAGTTTTTAGAGAATAAATGACTCCGGCGGTGGTATTTCCTTGAAGGAATCTAATGTCGGCTCATTTTTAACAAAAGCTTGGGTGTATTGTTATCAAGGATAAATATAGAACCACAACGAAAATGAGTAAAACAATATTGATGTTGGCTGCTGCATTATTAGCGGCCGCTGTTATTCTTGGGGCTTTTGGTGCTCACGCTTTAAAAGCAAAACTTAGCGACGACTTGATGCAGGTATATAAAACCGGGGTGGAATACCATTTTTATCATGCACTGGGCTTGTTGCTGATTGGTGTGTTGGCTGTTCAAATACCGTCAACTTTAATCAATTGGTCGGCTATTTGCCTCACCGCCGGCATTGTGATTTTTTCCGGTAGCTTGTATGTGTTGGCTATCATCGGTATTCGTTGGCTGGGAGCCATCACGCCAATTGGCGGATTGAGTTTTATTGCTGGGTGGGTGCTGCTATTTTTGGCTGTTTGGAAAAGGTGAGCGATGTCGTTTTAAAAAATGAAGTTTGGACAAAAAAACCCGGATGGAAAAAGTCACCCTGAATTTATTTCAGGGTCTGTTTGATATTGACACAGATCCCGAAACGAGTTCGGGATGACGCTCCTGTTTTAGAGGTTTTTATCCAAACTTCAAATTAAAAACTAGTTTACTTCCAGCCGCCACCAACTGCGCGATATAGTGAAACTACGGCACTCAGTTTTTGTAGATGGTCGTTTACATCGCTGAGCTGAGCTCCCAATAAGCTTTGTTGGGCATTCAGTACCTCAGTGTAGGTAGCCGATCCATAAGTCAGCAGTTCCCGGGTGTACTCAACCGACTTTTCCAGTGCCTCCAATTGTTGAGCTCGCAAGGACATTTTCCGTTCGGTGTTTTCATACAAATTCAGTGCATTGTTTACTTCCTGTCCGGCATTGAGCAAGGTATTCCGAAGACTTAATAACGCTTCTTCTTGCTGAGCTTTGGCAACTTTGAGTCGGGTAACATTAGCCCGCTTATTGAATAATGGAGCAGTTAATCCACCGATAACGTTCGAAGCAAATGATGTGGGATCGAGTAATTCGTCCAAATCGCTGGCTGCAAAACCCGTTGATGCGGTAATGGTCAGCGATGGATAAAAATAGGCACGTGCGTTATTCGTCATTTCAAAAGCACTCATCACCGAATACTCCGATTGCATTACGTCGGGGCGATTTTCGAGTAATTGAGATGGCACACCCGTTTTCAGTAATGCGCTTATTTTCTGGTCGCTCAACTTGTTCCGCTGAATTGATCCCGGAACGCGCCCCAGCAAAGTCGACAAGGCATTCTCCGATTCTCGAATCTGTTGCTCTAAATCCGGAATGGTGACTTCAGCTGCGTATCGTGCCGCCTGGCTTTGAACCACGGCAGCTCCGGTTACGCGTCCGCTTTCCTTCAGTGCTTTTATCGTTTCAACCAAATCGATGTTGTTTTTCACCGTTTGACGGGTGATGGCTAATTTGGCATCCAGCGAAGCCAGGTTGTAATAGGCCAATGCAATGTTGGCAATTAATCGGGTTTGCACCGCTTTTTTGCCAGCATCGCTTGCTAATAAATCAGCATAAGCTGCACGCTTTGAGCTGCGCAGTTTCCCCCAAATGTCAACTTCCCAATTGGCTTCCAGCCCGAGTTGGTAGCTGCTCACATCGCGCGGCCCATCCGGATAGATTGATTTTGGATTATGCTGGTAATTGCCGGTTCCCTTGGCGTTTATTCCCGGAAGAAGCGACGCCTTGCTTTGTCCGAAATAAGCTTCTGCCTGCAGTACCCGCTGAGTGGCAATTTGCAAATCAGGATTGTTGTTTAGACCTTCTTCTATTAAATCCTTCAACTGAGGATCGGTAAACAATTCCTGCCAAGGCTTTTCAGCAATGGTTGCGGAGTCAGTCTGTTCGGTTCCAAAAAGCCCTTCGGTATTGATTGTATCTGGTTGAAAGTGTCGGGAAGTGCTGCATGAAAATAGCACTGCCGATACGCCAGCCAGTAAAATGATATGTTTGAATGAATTTGTTTTCATAATCGTTCTGTTTTTTCCGGAATAAGCTATTCCATGGTGTTCATGTCTGAAATTTCTATTATCTCCGGTTTCTTGATTTTTTCCTGAAGTGTTTGGAAAACAACGTACATAGCCGGGATGACAAGAATTCCGATCAATGTTCCGACCAGCATACCTCCGGCGGCACCAACACCAATGGAACGGTTACCGTTGGCTCCAACGCCTCCGGCAAGCACCAATGGGATTAGCCCGAAAATAAACGCAAAGGAGGTCATCAGGATAGGCCGTAAACGGGCCGTTGCTCCTTCCACTGCCGATTGAATGATTGACATTCCGGCCATGCGTCTTTGCAAGGCGAACTCAACAATCAGGATCGCGTTTTTGGCTAAAAGACCAATCAGCATGATTAATGAAATCTGTAGGTAGATATTATTATCCACTCCCATTATTCTGGCAAAAATGAAAGAACCGGCAATCCCAATTGGCAATGAGATTAGGATGGAAAGCGGTAGTATGTAACTTTCATATTGTGCTGCCAACAAGAAATAAACGAAGATTAGACAAAGGATGAATATGAATACCGTTTGGTTTCCTGAAGCTATTTCCTCTCGGGTCAGTCCGGAAAATTCGTAGGTATAACCGGGTGGCAGTGTTTCTGCCGCAACCTCTTCAACCGCGTTAATTGCATCACCAGTACTGAAACCGGCATTCGGAGAACTGTTTACCGAAATTGAAGTATACATGTTGAACCTGGTGATGTTTTCAGGTCCGTATACTCTGCTCAAAGTAACGAATGAAGTGATGGGTGCCATTTCGCCGTTGGAAGTTCGCACCATAATATTATTCAGATCCTCCGGGTTGCCACGATAACTTGGACCCGCTTGTAGCATGACACGATATTGTTTTCCAAAACGGTTAAAATCGGATGCATAATATCCACCAATATACCCCTGCAGGACAGAGAGCACCGTACTGGTTGTGATGCCTGACTGCATACACTTAGCGACATTAACATCAACTTGAAACTGAGGAAACCGGGTATTAAAAGAAGTCATTGCATATTGCATCTCTGGGCGCTGGTTAAGTGCTCCAAGAAATTTTTGTGCGATTCCTTCGAATTTTTGGATATCTCCACCCGTTTTATCCTGCAACTGGAGCTCAACACCTCCTGAGATACTGAATCCAGGAACCATTGGTGGCTTAATAAAAAGAATGCGAGCATCTTTGATCTGAGAAGTAGCTCCGTAAAGCCTATTGATGACACTATTTATATCTTGGCCTTCACCTTTTCTTTCTTCAAATGGTTTCAGGTCACAGAACATCATTCCGTAGGAACCACCCTGACCACTGATAAGCGAACGGCCAACAATCGTTGATCTTCCTTCTATTTCAGGCGTTTCAGCTAATATCCGGTCGACTTGTTGGACAACCTCTCTTGTTTGTTCCGCTGAAGTTGCAGGAGGCATGCTAATGTCAACAATCATGATTCCGGTATCTTCAGAAGGTACAAAACTTGTGGGGGTTGTTCTGACCAGGTAAAGGAGTCCAGCGGAAAAAATAATAATCAGTCCAAAGGACAACCATTTTCTGACCATAAAGAAGTGAGTGGTCTTTTTATACTTTTCTGTCATTGCATCGAATGCTACGTTAAACGACGCATAGAAACGTTGCATTAAACCCGCATTGTGAAGTTTGCTCTCGCTATGAGGCTTTAAGAAAATGGCACATAGAGCCGGACTTAGTGTCAATGCATTTACGGCCGACAAAACAATCGCCACGGCCAGTGTAATCCCGAATTGTTTATAGAAAACTCCGGTTGTTCCGGTAATGAAAGTCACCGGAATAAATACCGCAGCCATAACCAACGTAATGGAAACAATTGCTGTGGAGATTTCGCTCATGGCTGATACCGCTGCTTCTTTGGCATTTTTAGCTCCCTGATCCAGCTTGGCATGCACGGCTTCGACCACTACAATGGCGTCGTCGACCACAATCCCAATGGCAAGCACCAAGGCGAATAATGTCAGTAGGTTAATGGTAAAACCAAAAACATTTAGGAAGAAAAATGTACCAATAATTGCCACAGGAACTGAAATTGCAGGAATCAGTGTTGCCCGGAAATTTTGCAAGAAAATAAACACAACGATGAATACCAGCACAAAGGCCTCGAGTAAAGTGCTGATTACTTTCTCGATAGACGCATCCAGGAAGTCATTGGCATTAATTAAAACATGATATTTTACTCCTTCAGGAAATGTTTCTGCTACATTGTCCAGTACTTTTTGAACTTCAACGTTAACCTCACGAGCATTTGAGCCCGGTGATTGAAAAATTGCCATGGCAATACCCGGTTGGCCCATTGCCTCGGTGGATGAAGCATAGCTTAAAGAGCCCATCTCTACTTTTGCTACGTCACTAAGGCGAAGGATATTCCCGTCTTGATCTGCCTTTATGATGATGTTTTCAAACTCTTCAGGCATTGACAATTTCCCCTTGTACTTCAGCACATATTCAAAGGTTTGGTTGTTTTGTTCTCCAAACTTTCCGGGAGCTGCTTCCAGGTTTTGCGCATTCAGTGCGGCAACAACGTCGGACGGCATTAAATTGTAAGTTGCCATCATGTCGGGTTTTAACCAAATCCGCATGGAATAGTCTTTTGAACCAAAAACCAAGGCTTGGCCAACTCCACTTACACGTTGAATTTGAGGGAGCAAGTTAATTTGACTGTAGTTTTGTAGGAATGTCTCGTCGTATCTGCCATCCTCGCTATACATCGAGAATACCATCAACATACTATTTTGCCGTTTGGCTGTAATTACCCCTGCACGGTTTACTTCGGCTGGCAATAAGCTGGTAGCTCGTGCTACTCGGTTTTGCACATTTACAGCTGCCATATCGGCATCGGTGCCTTGCTTAAAATATACCTGAATAGTTGCGACCCCGTTATTGCTGGCAGTTGAAGACATGTAAGTCATGTTTTCTACCCCGTTGATTTGTTCTTCGAGGGGGGTAATAACACTTTTGAGCACTGTTTCGGCATTGGCACCGGTATAGGATGTCGAAACCTGAATGGTTGGCGGAGCGATGTCCGGATATTGTTCAATAGGCAGGCTGGTTAATCCCAGTACTCCTAGAATGACAATAATAATTGATATGACCGATGATAGGATTGGCCTTTCTATAAACTTTCTGAACATGATTTTTTGCTGATTTTAGTTTTCTACCTGATTCGCTGAAGTGCTGCTTTGAGCTGAATTTGTGTTTTCAACGAGTTCCGGTTTTACTGGTGTTCCATCGCGAAGCGTTGCCACGCCTTCAACAACAACCTGATCGCCTTTTTGTAATCCGGAAGTTACTACGTACTGATCCTTCAGGTTTCCTGTTAATACGCTAATTTCAGTGTTCTTCACTTTGTTATCTTTTCCAACAATGTATACAAAGTGTTTGCCTTGCAATTCATAGGTTGCTTTTTGAGGAACCAGGAGAACAGAGTCAAGATGTTGAGGAATGCTAACCCTACCGCTGCTGCCGTTTCTCAACATACCGTCGCCATTAGGAAAAGACGCACGAATATTTACAGCTCCGGTTTGTTGATCGACTAATCCGCTGGCAGTTTGTATGTTCCCTTTTTCTGAGTAAGGAGTGTTATCAGCTAAAATTAGAGAAACCTTCGGCATGTTTTCAAACTTTTTCTGAAGGTTGTCTCCCTCAAGACTTTTTGTCAATTGCAGAAAATCTTTTTCATTCATTGAAAAATAAGCATACATGCTTGATGTGTTTGAAACAGTTGTTAATGGTTGGGCAATGCTGCTGCTCACCAGGCTTCCGACACGGTACGGAAAAGTTCCGATAGTTCCGCTTGCAGGACTTTTGATAACAGTGTACTGCAAATTAGCTTTTGAATTTTCGAGGTTGGCTTTTGCTTGTGCCAACTGTGCTTTTGCCGATTCCAGCGTTGCCTCGGACGACTTCAGATCATACGCGCTGATAATGCTTTTTTCAACCAGCGGTTTGGTTTTTCCAAGGTTAATTTCTGCGGTGCTCACCTGTGCTTCGGCAACTTTTACTTGTGCTTCAGCCGAACGGACCTGCGCCTGGATATCCTGGGCGTTGATGCGAAATAGTACCTGACCTTTATTCACATACGCACCTTCGTCAACCAGAATATTTTCAATGTAGCCAGCAATTCGCGGACGAATTTCTACAGTCTGTTGTCCTTCCAGGGCTGCTGGGTACTGTTTGTTCAAGGTAACAGCCCCTGGTTTCACGGCAATAACCTTGTATTCTCTGGCTTGTTGTGCTTGGCCTACACCGTTTGCTCCCTGCTTTTGTGAGCAGGAAACGGAGGCGAACATCAGTAAAATGAAACTTAAGTTTCTGATTTGTCTAATTGTTTTCATGTTTCTATTGCTTGTTACTTGTATTTAGTTGATTTTATCAACAGCACCACTGATCTTCTTCCAATCCACTATTTTCCTGAATGGTTTGTAGCACTTTAAAAAAGGAATTAACTTCTGTTTCACTCAGTCCGGCTAAAAGCTCATCCGATAGGTTTCGCGATATCTCTTTTGCTTCCAATAGGAGCTCATATCCTTTTTGTGTCAATATGAGATTTTTTTTACGTTTGTCGATTTTATCGGGTAACCGAACAACAATCCGTTTATCGAGCAAGGTGTTTACTTGCCTTAAAACTATCGACTTGTCTCTTTGTAGCTGATTTGATAAATCTTGTTGCGTTACATCTTCTCGATTATATAGTTGCAACAAAATTAGAAAGAAGTCCAAGCTCAGGTCGATGTTGTTTGCTTTAAACTTTGACGTTAATTTATGTTTGAATATTCGCATGGTTTGACCAAGCAAGTATCCTAATGGTTTTGGTAATTGCATTTTTGTAAATTTATGACGCAAAGTTAGAAATACATTAGTTGACTTCGTCAACTAATTGGGTTAATTAAACGTTAATAGAGGAGTTTGGTGTCTTAATTTGTTGATTCTGTGGCTCTTTTTGCTCTTTATTTTATTGATGATTAAAAAAAGCAGACGAATTTTACTAAAAAAGTGTCTTTTGAATAAAGATTGTTTTAGGGCTGCGCAAAATGCTATTGTCAGTTTTGTGTTTAACTAATGATTCAAAGAAACAATACCAAGATATTTATCGAATTTACAACCAGATCATTGTTCGGAATAGCAGCTTTGATAATAAGACATTTACATGACATAAAGCCTTTCAGGTGCTGTTGCTAAAGCAAATACTCACCGAGCTAATTCATGGTTATCGTTGCAATTCTGTTGATTTTTTTAATATCTTTGAGCCGAAATCGAATGTACTTGTTAATAGCAAGTATGTTAGTAGCAAGCTGGGGATTCGTTGATTTATCAACACACCACAATTCCCGGTGAGCTCATGGTTTATTAGGTTTAGTTGGTTTAGGTTAGTTCCCGAGAGATCGGGACGGAAAAGGCAGTCAGAGGACTGCCTTTTTATTTGGTAGGAAATGTGGTTATGAAAGATAAAGCTGCCAGCTTAGGTTCTCGAGCTCAAACGGAAAAGGAGCTTAATGAGATTCATCATTCATCCTTAATTAGTTAGTTTTAACCATTTATCCGGATTTATTCTGATAAATTTGGCTAAGGCAGTTTTTCAGGTTGTGACGACCGCCATTTTCGGTAGCCCAATAAATAATAGCATTTGGGGCTAGAATTTGATGACAGAAATCTTCACCGTTGATTTCATTTCCATCGGAATTTCCTGTTCTTTTTGAGTTTGTGGATTGGTCATTTTCATAAGCATCGAAATATCTTGGGAGAGATCAGACGAGCTCACCATGCCATCTTCAGAATTGATTTTCATTTCGCCATTTTGTTTGCCGGTCATGTCCATTTCCATCTTCATCCCCCCTTGTTCAATGGGTGAACTGGAGCTGAAATCTGAGTTTACATCTAGCGTTATTTTATCATCTTCAATGTCTGTCACCGTAAAGTGCATATCAAAATTCATATTCATAAAATCTTTCAACTGCTGAGTTGAATTCCACGTATCGCCAACTGATACTTTATCTTCAGGAAAATAGCTAAACGTTTTACTGAAGTTGGACTTAAATGCTTCCTTGTCTGAAAACATTTGTAGCATTCCTTTTAGTTGCGGATTTTGGCCAAATGCATTGTTGAAACTTTCGAATCCCTCTATATCAACAACTTCTCCGCGTGAGGTGATTTCCATTTTAAGCTCAACTGTCGTCATGCCTTTCAGCATGCTTGAGGCAGGATTGTCGTCGTCAGGATTATCGGTGTTAAATGACATGGTTTGTCCCATGGTTTCCATGTCCATTCTTATTGATTTGTATTGATAAGTGAGCATGAAATTTTTGTTTGGAAGCACATCGGCAACAGTCATAGAAGTAACCATTTGCATTTTCTGATCCATTTTCATTTGTTGCCCCATCATTTCCTGATCCATATGGTTATCCATGTTCATGGTCATTTCGTAAACGGCACCTTTTTCAAGGTTTAATCGAAGGAGTTTTTTTGTTTTTGCCTGAGTTGAAAACGAAAAAAACAGACTGACAATAATTAGTAACAGGGTGGCTTTTGAGATTTTCATAAACTGAATTTTTGATTTTTTTTGATAAAAATAGATTATGCAAAGCTAAAACACAATAGTATGAACGAAAAATAACGGTGTTTTTCAAAATTCAATATCTGGAACTTTTATTCGAAGATTGATAAATTTTCGGTGAATGACCGAAAATGAAGGATGGGTAGTTAGTTTTTGCTAATTTCGTCTAAAACAGCTTTTGCTGATAAAATGGATTTTATTTGATCAAAGCTCAGGCTGAGCTTATCTTTTTTCTCCTTCATTTTGCACTTGGAGGGGTTTTGCTGAACGAATTGGAGCACTTTGGTAAAAGCTGGCGATTGGTAGTAGTCGGACTGCTGATTGGATACAAAGTAGCAGATCATCTTTTTGTTTTTCAGGATGATACGTTCAATCCCAATTTCGATAGCCACCCAGCGCAAACGAACGACTTCCAACAGTTCTTGGCTGGCTTTGGGTAGTTTGCCAAAACGGTCGATCAAGCCCAATTCAAATTGTTGTAATGCGTCCTCGGTTTCCATATTATCCAGCTCGCGGTATAGCAGCATCCGCTCCGAAATACTCTGGATGTATTGGTCTGGAAACAGTAATTCCATGTCAGTATCAATCTGGCAATCGTTAACAAATTGGTTTTGTAAAAAGGCCTGCCCGGCATCTTTTTGTTCATCTTTAAACAGTTCCTGATATTCGCCTTGCTTAAGTTCCTGCATCGCTTCGTTCAGGATGCGGTGGTAAGTTTCGTAACCAATGTCGGCAATAAAACCACTTTGTTCGGCACCCAACAGATTTCCTGCACCACGAATATCAAGATCGCGCATGGCAATGTTGAAACCACTTCCCAGCTCCGAGAATTCTTCAATCGCCCTCAGTCGTCGGCGGGCTTCTGGGCTTAATGTTGATAGTGGAGGTGCCAGTAAATAGCAAAAGGCCTTTTTATTAGAACGGCCCACGCGTCCACGCAATTGATGCAAATCGCTTAAGCCAAAGTTTTGTGCATGATTGATGATGATTGTATTCGCATTCGGAATATCCAGCCCAGACTCAATAATAGTTGTGGCAATTAGCACATCGTACTCGCCATTGATAAAGTCGAGCATAATTTTCTCCAGCTTTGGACCATCCATTTGGCCGTGACCAACAACAGTCTTTACTCCCGGGACCATTCGTTTGATGGTGGCTTCAACTTCAAGAATATTTTGCACCCGGTTGTGGATGAAAAATACTTGTCCGTTTCGAGCAACTTCGTAGTTGATTGCTTCGCGGATCACTTCTTCGTTAAACCCATGCAGCTCGGTAATAATTGGGTAGCGGTTGGGTGGAGGTGTTTGTATGATGGATAAATCCCGCGCACCCATCAATGAGAATTGCAGTGTTCGAGGAATAGGTGTAGCTGTTAGCGTCAGCGTATCGACATTCACCTTTAGCTGTTTCAACTTCTCCTTGACCGAAACGCCAAACTTTTGCTCTTCATCAACAACCAGTAATCCGAGGTCTTTAAACTTCACATCTTTCCCAATCAGGCGGTGGGTTCCAATTAAGATGTCAATATTGCCGGCAGCAACTTCACGCAATACCTTTTTAACTTCGGCTGTAGGCCGCAACCGACTCACATACTCAATGCGGGCCGGGAAGTCTTTTAAGCGCTCCAAAAAGGTTTTGTAATGCTGCAAAGCCAGGATTGTAGTCGGCACAAGTATAGCCACCTGCTTGCTGTCGGCCACAGCTTTAAATGCGCCACGCACCGCGATTTCCGTTTTTCCGAACCCAACATCCCCGCAAACCAGTCGGTCCATTGGCATTTCGCGCTCCATGTCTTCTTTGAGTGCCACAGTCGCTTTCATTTGGTCGGGCGTATCTTCATAAATAAAAGATGCTTCCAGCTCATTTTGCAGGTACGAATCAGGCGAAAAAGCGAAGCCTTTTTCTTTTCTTCGTTCCGCATAAAGGGCAATCAAATCTTTGGCAATGTCCTTCACCTTTTTCTTGGTGCGGTCTTTCATTTTTTGCCACGCACCAGTTCCCAGTTTGTTAATTTTGGGCTCAACTCCGTCTTTACCCTTATATTTTGAAATACGATGTAGCGAATGGATGCTAACAAACAGCACATCACTGTCGCGATAAACCAGGCGAATGGCTTCTTGCATTTTGCCGTTTACCTCGGTTTTTACCAAGCCTACGAATTTTCCAATTCCATGATCAATATGCACCACATAATCACCTTGATGCAGTTTGTTAAGCTCCTTTAGCGAGATGCTTTCTTTTTGAGGCTTTCGTGTTTTTAGTTTGAAACGGTGGTAGCGCTCAAAAATCTGGTGATCGGTATAACAGCATATTTTTAAATCATGATCAATGAAGCCTTCATGCAGGGTGAAATAGAGGTCGGTAAATTCAACATCCAGGTTTTGATCTTTAAAAATAGCATGCAGCCGCTCAATTTGTTTTTCGCTGGCCGAGTGTATGAAATTAGTGTATCCTTCAGCTGAATTTTTCTGTAGATTTTGGGCTAACAGTTCGAAGTTTTTGTTGAAAACCGGTTGTGGTGAGTTGTTAAACTCGAACTCCAGCGGTGTGTTAAAGTAGTTGCTTGGACCGGCTTCCAGACATGTGAATTCTTTCAGTTTTGTAAGAAAATCACTACCGGAAATTACCTGAGTGATTAACTTCTCCGGTAAATCTTTGTTGGTTATTGTTTGCTGATAAATCTGATCGATTAAATCGCCAACCAATGACACATCTTTGATGTAGATGCTCGTTTTTTCAGGAATGAAATTCAGGAAATTATCTCTTTTTTCTTCTGTAAGTCCATCCTGAATATTGGGAATAATAACAATTTTTTTGAGCTGTTCTTTTGAGATTTGGTTCTCAATATCAAAGCTTCGAATACTGTCGACTTCGTCTCCAAAAAAATCAAGTCGATACGGATCTTCATGAGAAAAGGAATAAATGTCGACTAAGCTTCCCCTGATGGAATACTGTCCCGGCTCAACAACGAAATCAACCCGCTCAAATCCATATTCAAAAAGGACATCATTTAAAAAGTCAATCGATAACTTGTCGTTTTTATGTACCGGAAAACTATTTGAATCCAGTCCTTCGCCGGAGATCACTTTTTCTACTAAGGCTTCCGGATAGGTAACGATGCTGATGTGATTTTCGCTGTGCAGCTGATTTAGCACTTCGGTTCGCAGAATGATGTTTTCCTGCTCAATTGCATTGTATTGTACCGATTTCTTATACGAACTTGGAAAAAAGAACAGGGGGGAGTTCGTATTCAAATTAGCCAGATCATCATAGAAATAGGCCGCTTCTTCTTTGTCATTCAATATAAAAACAAGCGGCTGGATATGCTTTTCTGCTATTAACGATGCCAGTACTGTTTGCGACGAGCCAACAAGCCCCGACAGGTGGATTTTTTCACCCGGGGTACTCATCTTTTTCAGCATGGGTTGAATAACCTCAAGCTTTCCAAATATTTTTTTAAAATGCTGTAATTCCAATATTCTAAAAAATTTCGAACAAAGATAGAGAATAGTTTTTTCTTGACTTGATGTTTTCTTTTTTAATGTGTTTTGCCGAAGTAAAAAATGGAATGAGTTTGCAATTGCTGCTGACGAGCTCTATTTATCGTCATGGTTGACAATGTTTTTTTTGTATTTGATTACTTGCTAACTTTTCGGAATGAAAAAACAGAAAACAAAAATAGGCATCGCGCTTAGCGGTGGCGGAGCGCTGGGGATTGCCCACCTGGGTGTTTTACAGGCTCTCGAAGAGAATGGAATTATACCTGATGAGATTTCAGGAACAAGCATGGGAGCTTTGGTGGGCGTTTTATATGCTGCCGGAACTTCGCCGCTTGAAATATTGAGAGAGATAAAACGTCGTAAAATTTATCGGATAGTTAGTTGGAAATTGCCTTCGAATGGTTTTTTTGAAATGGGGAAAGTGGAGAGTATCTTGAAGGAGTTTGTTGGTGATCAGGATTTCAAATCACTAAACAAGAGATTCTACTGTGCTGTTACAAACTTGAATAGCGGAGAGTATGAAGTGATTTCGGAGGGGCAGCTGATTCCGTATGTATTGGCATCAGCTTCAATTCCGTTATTATTTGAACCACAAGTTGTTAATGAACAAACCTATGTGGATGGTGGCCTTTTAAATAATTTACCGGTAGAGCCTTTGGTCGGAAAGGTGGATGTTCTTATTGGAGTACATGTAACTCATGTCGGTCAGATTGATGGAATAAGGGGAATGAAGCAAATTTCGGAACGGTGTTTGCGAATTGTTATAGGACAAAGTTCACAGTCGAAACTCGAGTTGTGCCACTTTTTGCTCGAACCGGAGAAACTGGATGGCTACAGTCCAATGGATTTCGCTAAAGCAGATGAAATATACCAAATAGGCTATAACGAAACGAAGATGCAAATGGAGGAAATTCAACGACTTTGTCATAAATAATAACACATTGTGGAAGTTTATCCCCAAAATGCAATATATAGTCGCTGGTGGATAGAGCAACTAACAAGAAAGTGTTTTAACTTTGATTAAAAATAATCTGATCATGAAGAAACTAATTTTTATAATCGCAGTCGTATTTTTGGCCTCGTGCCAACAAAAGAAAATTGATCGCATGCAAGAAGTGCAGGATAGTTTGAGAACCGTAGCTGAAGCAAAGGATTCTACAATCAATGATTTTGTCGGATCGATGAATGAGATTCAGACTAATTTAGACTCCATTAAAAAGCTGGAAGAAATTGTTAATCTGGAGTCGTTAAATAATGCTGAGCCAAAAGTAAGCGACAAGAAAAAAATTCTGAATGACATTAAGCTGATTTCTGATTTACTGATAAGAAATAAGGAATTGGTTGAAAGTCAAAAGAAAAAGCTAGGTAACTCGGGTTACCGGATTAATGAAATGCAACGTATGCTTGATATGATGACTACCCAGTTGGAAGAGAAAGACGATCAAATTGCAGAACTGAGAATGGCTCTCGAGAAAATGGACATTGATGTTTCTGAGTTGACTAAAGATTTGGTTGAAGCCCAGGAAAAAGCTGAAATTCAGTCGAAAGAAATTAAAGAAAAGGCGGAAGTGATCGATATTCAAACCACCGAGTTAAATACGGGATATTATGTTTTTGGAACGGATGATGAGCTGGTGGAGAATGGAATCGTTGAAAAGACGGGTGGTTTTTTAGGCCTGGGACGTACGTTGAAATTTCGTAAGGATTTTAACCCGGACTTATTTACAAAAATAGATATCCGTAATGTCACTGAAATTAGTTTGAATGCAAAAAAAGCACATGTCGTTACAACTCATCCGGCAGGAAGCTTCGATCTGGTTGGTGAAGACCCGGTTGAAAAATTGGTCATCAATAATCCTGATCGATTTTGGCGAACAAGCAAATACTTAGTGATAGAAGTAAAATAAAAGAAAAGGAGCGTTTCGCTCCTTTTTTGATATTCGTTAACTCAAGGTAGAGATGAATCAGGATTTTAAGAACTGGATAAAGCAATTGCCGGCTTCCGAGCGAATGCCATTACTGTTTATTGGTCATGGAAATCCAATGAACGCGATTATGGATAATGAATACCGAAGGAGCTGGCAGGAGCTGGGAAACAGCTTGGTGACTCCGCAAGCGATATTGTGCATTTCGGCACACTGGCTTACGCGCGGCACTGCTGTTACGGCTATGACGAATCCAAAGACCATTCATGATTTTGGTGGGTTTCCAAAGGAACTTTTTGAACAACAATATCCGGCTTCGGGAGATCCTGATTTGGGCAATCGGATTCAACAGATGAGCAAAAGTCATCAGGTATCGGTTGATTTTGATTGGGGATTGGATCATGGTGCCTGGTCGGTGCTCAAACCAATGTTTCCGTTGGCCAATGTGCCGGTTGTGCAGCTTAGTATCGATTATTATCAACCAATTCAATACCACTACGAGTTAGCAAAGGAGTTGAAGCAACTTCGGGAAAAAGGAGTGCTAATTGTAGGAAGTGGAAATCTGGTACATAACCTGGGGCAAATGTCAGCGGCTGGAAAAGTCTATGATTGGGCGTTGGAGTTCGATCAACAGTTGGCTAAAATGATAAAACAGGGTAATGATAATGAAGCGATGAACTTTCAAAAGTGGGGAGAGCTAAGTTCTTTAGCTCATCCTACGTTTGATCATTTGCTACCGCTTTTTTATGTTCTTGGGATGAAATATGCTGATGAACAAGCTCGCTTTTTTAACGAAACGTTCGATTTAGGATCGGTGTCAATGCGCTCCATTGTTTATGCAAAAGAATGACTTCGTGTATGATTGAAAAAAAACTACTTGTTGAATTCCATTCGTTTACCTCTTACCTGCTTATCAATATGACCACGGTCGTAGGCTAATTGTCCGTTTACAAAAACTTTTGAAACCTGATGGCTAAACTCAGTTCCTTCAAAAGGAGACCAGCAGCATTTGTATAAGATATTTTCGGGACAAACCGTCCACTTTTTATCAGGATTAACTAAAACCAGGTCAGCATAGTAGCCTTCGCGGATATAGCCACGGCGGTCAATACGAAAGAGGTCTGCAGGAGTGTGGCACATTTTCTCAACCACTTTCTCAACTGATATTTTCCCTTGTTTCACAAATTCCAGCATGGCGGTTAACGAATGTTGTACCAAAGGGCCTCCTGATGGAGCTTGAAAATAGGCGTGTGATTTTTCATCTAGCGTATGTGGAGCGTGGTCGGTTGCAATCACATCAATCTTGTCAGCCAGTAACGCTTCCCAAAGTGCAGCCCGATCTTGTGCCGATTTTACTGCCGGATTCCACTTGATTCGTGTACCGTAAGCGATGTAGTCTTTTTCTTCAAACCAAAGGTGGTGAACACAAACTTCGGCTGTTATTCTCTTGTCTTTTACCGGGCCAGCTTCGAAAAGCTGCATCTCATCAGCAGTGGTTAGATGAAGCACGTGCAATCGGGCTCCGTATTTTTTTGCCAACTCTACCGCTTTTGATGATGATTTAAAGCAAGCCTCGGCACTTCGTATTTTTGGGTGTCTTGATATTGGCACAATCTGGCCATACTTCTGACGATAGATTTCGGTGTTTTGTTTGATGATTTCTTCGTCTTCACAATGCGTGGCAATAAGTGTCGGAGCGTTTTTGAAAATCTCGGCTAAAGTCTGCTCGTCATCAACCAACATGTTGCCGGTTGATGAACCCATGAAAACTTTTACACCACAAACCTGGGTTGGATCAGTTTTCAGAACTTCGTCCAGGTTGTCGTTGGTTGCACCCATGTAAAACGAATAGTTAACAGCTGAAACTTCGGCTGCGCGAGCATATTTTTTTGCCAGTTCTTCCTGTGTTGTTGCTTGTGGTTTTGTGTTTGGCATTTCCATATACGACGTAATACCTCCGGCCAATGCTGCTGCCGATTCTGTCGCAATTTCGCCTTTATGGGTGAGTCCTGGTTCGCGAAAATGCACTTGGTCATCAATGGCTCCCGGGATTAATAATTTTCCACTTCCGTCAATCACTGTTGCTTCTCGGAGCACACTATCAGGAACTACCTCTTCCTTGAAGACCCGCTTAATCAATTCATCTTCAATTAAAATACTGCCGTTGAACTGGATTCCTTCGTTAATGATGGTTGCATTATGGATTAGCGTCTTCATGATGATTGGTTTTGATTGCCCTTTAAATTACGAAACAAAAATTGAAAAGGCTACATTTCTGCAGCCTTAAAATCGTTATAAATAATCGCTATGTTGAGTGATTTGTTCAATCTTTATTAGTTGAAATAGTTTATCTTTTTGTTTTTAAGCTTGGTAGGGTGGATATTTTCTGAACCAGCTCCTAATTTTCATTTTCAATATTCCCCACAGTGCTTCGTTGAAAATTCCACCACTCATTTTTGATGTGCCCTCTTGCCGCTCGGTAAAAATAATTGGCACTTCGATAATCTTAAACCCATGTTTCCAGGCTGTAAACTTCATCTCAATCTGAAAACCATAACCTTTCAGGTGAATGTTGTCGAGATCGATCGTCTCAAGCACTTTTTTGGTGTAGCACTTAAAACCGGCTGTTGTGTCCATCACTTTCAAGCCGGTGATAAACCGCACATAAACAGAGGCAAAGTACGACATGAGGACCCGCCCCAATGGCCAGTTAATTACATTGATACCTTTAATGTATCGCGAGCCGATGGCAAGGTCTGCACCCTGTTCTGTGCAGGCTTTATAAAGATTCTCTAAATCTTCAGGAGGATGCGAGAAGTCGCAATCCATCTCAAAGATGTATTCGTAGTCGCGCTCCAAGGCCCATCTGAATCCGGTTAGATAGGCTGTGCCTAATCCTAACTTACCTTTTCTTTCCAGAATATGGAGCTTGTCTTTAAATTCCTGTTGGAGATTTTTAACAATTGCTGCTGTTCCATCAGGAGAGCCATCTTCTATTATCAGAATATTAAACGGGGTTTGCAGTGAAAATACCGTTCGGATCATTTTCTCTACATTCTCTTTCTCATTGTAGGTGGGAATAATTACCAGATTCTTCATTCGATCTCAACTAATTATGTGTGTGACTGCGAAAATACAGAAATTACTGAAGTATGACTTATTATTTTTTCAGAATGAACATTTCTTTGGGAAAGTTTTGATTTTAAGACAAGAAGGTCTTGTTAAAAGAATATTAATATGATTGTGTTTTGGGTGATGCATAGCATGTGTGTCCGTATTATTTGCAATTTTGTAACAAAATGAAGGAATAGTTTCCTGAAACAAGGCAAAAAGAAAGTTGATGGAGTTTAAGTGTAAAAAAGCGGGTAGCGAATGTTATGGTTTAAAGGAGCTTGTTTTGCTCTCGGAAATCAGTCAGCGACTGATTCAAAGCAAGGAGCTGAAGCATGACTTATCATCGGTGCTGGAATTGTTGGTTCGCCACCTCGGAGCCGAAAGAAGCTTGCTGACCATTTTTAACCGAAAAAACTCGAAGATTTATATTGAGTCGGCATACGGATACAGTTCGGCTCAGCAGGCACGAGGCAAATATAAGTTGGGAGAAGGAATCATTGGTCGGGTGGTTGAGTTATCCAGGCCTGTCATTATTGAAAAAATTTCCAAATCAAGTTTATTTTTAAACCGTACACAGCAAGAGCTAACCTCGAAAGATGGTGAAGAATTGAGCTTTGTGTGCGTGCCAATTATTGAAGATGCAAAAGTAACCGGGACATTGAGTCTGGTAAGAAAATATAACCCATTCATTACCAATGATGAGGATTTAAACCTGTTGTCCATCGTTGGGAGTCTGGTTTCTCAGGTTGTTCGTTCAAAGCAAGAGCGTATTGAAGAAGTTGAGTTGCTTCGCCAAAAAAACCAAGAGCTTCAAAACCAGTTGAAGGGAGATAATCCAAACATGAATATGGTTGGAAATTCAGCCAAAATGAAGGATGTTTACTCCTTAATCAATATGGTGGCTGAAACCAATTCCACAGTACTTATTCGCGGAGAGAGTGGTATTGGAAAAGAGTTGGTTGCCGATGCTATCCACTACATGAGTAAACGAGAGAAAAAGAGTTTTATAAAAGTAAACTGCTCTGCCTTGCCTGATAGTTTGATTGAAAGTGAACTGTTTGGACATGAAAAAGGAGCATTTACTGGTGCCGATAGCCGACGAAAAGGACGCTTTGAACTGGCAGATGGTGGTACTATTTTTTTGGATGAGATTGGAGATATTCCTTTATCGACCCAAGTTAAAATTTTGCGTATTATTCAGCAACGGGAATTTGAACGCCTGGGTGGTACCGAAACGATTAAAGTGGATGTGAGAATCGTTGCTGCTACCAACCGTAATTTAGAAGAGATGATCGACGAAGGGGATTTTCGAGAAGATTTATTTTATCGGATCAATGTGTTCCCCATTTTTATACCGCCTTTACGCGAGCGTAGGAATGATATCCCGATGCTGGTTGATCATTTTATCGATAAATTCAATAAACGGAACGACACTCAGATTAAGCGAATTACGACATCGGCCCTGAATATGTTGATGGTTTATTCGTGGCCGGGAAACATTCGGGAGCTCGAAAACTGTATTGAGCGCTCTTGCATTTTAAGTACTGATAATGTCATTCATAGTTACAATTTGCCACCTTCGCTACAAACAGCCGATTCTACAAATACCCGCTCCAGAGGTGGATTAACTTACACCGTGGAGCAAGTTGAAAAGCAGTTGATTCGTGAGGCATTAACTTCAACAAAAGGAAATATTGCCAAGGCTGCCGAAGGCTTAAAAGTAACTGAGCGGATGTTGGGCACCCGATTGAAGAAGTATGAAATTGATGCCTGGCGTTTTAAAGTCTGATTGGGGAGAAGCAATTGCCCGGAAAAATTTGATGACGCAAAGTGAATGATAAAACTCAATTTGATTCGTTGGGCTTTTTGTTGAAAAATAGTTTGTTAAGTCTCTTCAAAGTTTGAAATTTGCGTGAGTTGATTCACTTATTATTACAATTCAATCATGAATTTATCTTTCGTTATTGTTGATTTGTCTAAAGAGCTTCACCAGAAACAACTGATTCGGTTGTTGGATTTATACATGCGCGACGAAATGGGGAATAACGCTCCGATGTCTGAGGAGCTTGCTCCAAAAATACTAAATGGATTAAAAGGTTATTCCGCATATTTAGGATTTTTTGCTCTGGTTGATGGCCAGTTTGCAGCTTTGGCTAATTGCAATCAGAATTTCTCAACCTTCAAAGCAAAGCCGCTGATTAATATTCATGATTTTGTTGTGCATCCTGATTTTAGAGGAAAAGGGGTTGGCAAATTCTTGTTAGATGCAATTGCCGATTACGGCAAGGATAATGGCTTTTGCCGGGTGAACCTGGAAGTGAGGCATGACAATGAAAAGGCACAAAGACTCTATCAGAAAGCTGGCTTTAATGAATGTCAACCACCGATGTATTTTTTAGAAAGGTTCGTGTAATCCTCTTTTTTCCATGATCTCATTGTATTGCGATAAAGTGATGACATCCGGATAGTGAAAGTTTACTTCGCCACATGAGTATTGAAAAGGTTTGTAGCTTGAGCTTCTGGGATCTAAATAAAACCCCGTATGAATTGCTTTGCAGGATATATCCGGGTTCTCTTTGAAGAATGGATATTTGCGATCTTTCTTCTTGTCATGGTTTGCTGTTTTTTTTATTCTTGGATCCAGGCTTTCTTCTCCTCTTTCCCTAACAACAAAATAGAAGTTTGGCCCACAGGAAATTAGTAGCAAAAGAATGAGGCTGAGTGACCAGGGTTTAATTTTCATTTTGGTTTTTTTGACCCTGCGTCAAAATTTAAGCCATTATCGCAGTGCAAAGTTTAGCGCAAAAAGAAATGCGGCCTCTTTTTGAGATAACCGCATTGGAATTCATCTGTTTAAGTCTTTTTTATCTTATCTCAACCGGATAATTAAAATCTTTTGCTCCGGCATCAAGTACTATCTGATACGCTCCTGCTTCAAGTTTTGATAAGTTTAGTCCTTCGTTTACCGAAAATGAATCATCCAATGCCTTGTTGAAAATAAGATCATTCCCCTCATAAATCTTCAGCTTCACTTTTTCTCCAGGAAAATTCAAGTACGCCACTCGAACGATGTTGTTGTCTGAGTCGAACGCAAAAAATGGTTTTTGTGTCAATTGTTTTTCACCAATATTCACGACCTCGTCCGAAACTGAGAACTGGTGTTCGGTAACTAAATCGTTACTGGCAACAATTAAATTGTAAGTTCCCGGCTGGTATGCCGAAAGGTCGTAAACATGCTGGTACTTGTCTGATGTTGATTCTTGTTGATTGTAGTATACAATTTCGCCTTTTTTGTTTTGGATGGTAATTTCCAATACGGCGTTGTTCGCATGTTCAATTTCAAGTAACGCATTTTTACCTTCCATGGCTTTCATTTCAATCTTCGGGAGTTCCCGTGCGCTGGCAAAATCTGACATCATTGTCGTTGTGACCAATGCGCAAAGTAGTTTTGTAAATATCTTCATGTGTTTGGTGTTTAATGTTAATAAATAGAGCTCTGACTTTTGGCTTTGTGGTGAATGAAAATTAATATGAGTCGGGTTATTGATGTTAAAAAAGTTGTCCTGAGGACATCAGGACAACTAATTCTATTGTTGGTCTCATATTATTTTACATTAAATACGAAAAAATTGTGTTGTAATCCAGTCAATTGCTCTATTGTCAACTGCTTGGTATCTGCTGTTGCAATTACTTGCTAACAGAATAGTCATAGGTTTCGTTTCCTGAAGCCAGAACAATATTGTAATATCCTGATTCCAGTTTAGAAAGATCAAGTCCTTCATTTACAGAGAATGAGTTTTTCAGTGCTTTTGTGTACACTAACTCTCCTTCATTGTAGATGTACAGGCTTGTATTTTCGCCTTCGTGGTTTAAGAATGCGATACGTAAAACATCTTCGTTGTACGAGAAGACTGGTGCTACGAGTGTTTTTTCTTTTCCAACTTCAATTGCTCCGTGATTGATTGCAAATTCACGTTCTCCTTTTACATCGTCAAGACTAACGATTAGCTTATAGTTGCCGGTTTCTAACTTCGAAAAGTCATAAACTTTACGATAGTCGGCCACATCGCCTTCGGTTTCTTTGAAGTATACAACATCTCCTTGTGCATCTTCAATGCTGATTTGAAATTTAGATTCAATGTTGTTCGAAATTGCAACAACAGCACGATCTTCACTTAACGGTAAAATGTTGACACGCAAGTTTCCCGTTGCAAGGGCAATATTTGCAATAACTGTTAATGCAAACATCATGGTAATTGTTCTAATTGTTTTCATAGTTTTGAATTTTAATAATGAATTACTGACACAAATGTAAGGTGTTTTACAGCATGTGCTGTAAAACATGCGTTAACGGTAGGTTAAATTTGTGTTGTCGGACATATAGAGATTGCCTATGGCTAGATTGGGGTTCTCTAAGACTAGTGTGCATTGAGGTCTTGAAATGCGATGTCGCCATTATCAAATATCGTGCCTAAATGTAGTTGTGGTTTTAAATTTAGTTTAAATAGATGGACATAAAAATTTTACAATTATTAGATGGAGCTCAACAAGCGAATGGGCTAACAGTAATTATAGATGTATTTCGGGCCTTTTCAGTGGCCTGTTATGCATTTGACCGGGGAGTTATTAAGATTTTTCCTGTGGGGGGAATTGATTTTGCTCATCAATTAAAACAGCAAAACCCAGACTATATCCTTGTTGGAGAACGCAACGAGCAGAAGCCTGAAGGGTTCGATTTTGGGAATTCGCCATCGCAAATCATTCAGGGTGATCTTGAACAGAAAGTGATGGTGCATACCACAAGTAGCGGAACCCAGGGGATTGTGAATGCTACAAATGCAGGAGAGGTAATAACCGGAAGTTTTGTCAACGCAGGAGCCATTATTAAATACATCCAGAAAAGGCAACCTGAAACAGTTTCGCTGGTGTGCATGGGGTATGCCTGTAAATATCCGACGGATGAAGACACTTTTTTGGCGGAATATATTAAAGCTAAGCTAGAGGGTGAGTCGATTGATTTTGAAGGGATGGTCGAAAAGTTGAGAGTTGGTGCCGGAGCGCGGTTTTTCGTTCCCGGGAAACAGAGTTGGGCTCCTTCTGCTGATTTTGATCTTTGCCTGGATTTGGATCGGTTTAACTTCGTTTTAAAAGTTGATCGTGAAAATGACTTGTTTTTCTTGAAAAAACTTGAACTTTAAGATCGCTTACGTTTTATAAGTAGTGCGAATAATTTAGTGTCATGTTTCGAGTCTTTAACAATTTGTGATAGAAGCGAAACCGAAAATATCAAATAGGTCCGTGACCTTATAATACCAATACGTTGGAAACAGAAGATTATGAAGAATTATAATTTTGATGAGCTGGTTGATCGTACCAATACGAATAGTTTGAAATACGATGGACGTCAGATGTTCTTTGGAACAGATGATTTATTGCCACTTTGGGTGGCTGATATGGATTTTAAAACCCCCGACTTTATTGTTGAGGCTCTGAAGGATAGGTTGGAGCATGAGGTTTTAGGTTACACATTTCGGAGTGATTCCTATTCTGATGCTATTATTCAGTGGTTAGACAAGCGACATAATTGGAAGGTAAAGAAAGAGTGGATCTCATTTAGTCCGGGAGTTGTGGCCGGATTAACGCTGGCTATTGATACTTACTCCAAGCCTGGCGATGAGATAATTGTGCAGCCGCCGGTGTATTTCCCTTTTTACGATTCGATAAAAGGATTGGGACGTAAGATGGTCGAAAATCCGCTGAAGTTAGCTGGTGGCAGATACACATTCGATTTAGATGATCTCAAACAAAAAATTACAGCAAATACGAAGATGCTTCTGTTGTGCAATCCGCAAAATCCCGGGGGGATGGTTTGGACCAAAGATGAGTTGACCGAACTGGCAACCATCTGCCTTGAAAACAAGGTTCTTATTGTTTCTGACGAAATTCATTCGGATTTGGTTTTCGAAGGGCACAAGCATATTCCGTTGCCAACACTTTCTGACGAGATTGCGAATAATTGCATCGTGTGTATGGCAGGTAGTAAAACATTCAACATTGCTGGTTTAACAACTTCTTTTGTGGTGATACCGAATAAAAAACTATTTGTACGATATGAGCGAACACTGAAAGTTCCTCATTTACATATGGGAAATATTTTTGGTTCCATTGCTCTTGAAACAGCTTATCGTGAAGGAGCAGGATGGGTTGACCAAGTGGTGGATTATTTGCAGGGAAACTATCGTTTTTTAGAAAGCTACCTGGCAGATAAGCTACCTAATATTAAGCCAATGAAACCGGAAGCTACTTATTTGATTTGGTTGGACTTTTCGGAATATCAGTTGAGTGATGATGATCTGAATGCTAAGTTGATTGATGCGGGCGTTGGTTTAAACCGAGGAGTGCAGTTTGGTAAGCAGGGTAGTGGTTTTATGCGTATAAATATTGGTTGTCCGCGGGCAACCTTGGAGCAGGCTTTAGGTCGAATAGAGCAAGCATTTGGCTAAAAGTTTTTGTTAATCCAGTTAGCGATTTCCGTTGTGTTCTGATTTAGCATGCAACGAAAATGTTTTTTCGGGCAGCTATGTCGACCAATTTTGGAGCATGGCTGACAGTTTAAACCTTCAACTTTTTGCTTTTTCGATGCCGGATGAGCCAGATAGGGTGTCATTCCAAGTTCGGGAGTGGTACTTCCCCAGATGGATAAAATTTTCTTTTTAAAGGCCGCAGCAATGTGCATTAAGCCAGTGTCGTTCGCTACTATCAATGTGGCATTTTTTACAATGGAGGCCGATTGGTTAATCGTTAGTTTGTTGCAAAGATTTAATACGTTTTGTGTCGTTTGCTTTTCGATCTCCCGTGCAAGCTTGACTTCATTTTTCCCTCCAAGTAATATGAATGGAACATCAAGTTGTTGGATCACTTCCAAATGTTTTTTGGCGGGAAGTCTTTTGGTAAAGTAAGTGCCAGCCAGCACAATTGCTACATACTTTCTGGGGAATGAATCCGGTATTTGCCCAAATGGATAATTTTCTTCTTTCGGAATAAAATAATCAAGACCATTGTTGTCGTTCTCTACACCCAGTGGAGCAACAGTGTCCATCATGCGGTCGACAATATGAACGTGGGGAAGAATATTAATTTTGAATTTGACTAACAGCCATTTTTTGACGTTGAGTTTTTGCAACGAGTAAGCTTTCGTTCTCAGATTCTGCTTAATAATATGGCTCCGCAGATTGTGGTGTAGGTCAATGATGTAGTCAAAATTCTCTTTCTGAAGTTGCTTTATAATGTCTGACAGATTTGAATTATAAAGATGTAAGTGGTCTATATAAGGATTGGCACGAAGAAGATCCTTGTGTTTTTCCTTGGTCAGGAAATGGATTTCAACTTGGTCTAGTTGCTCTTTTATGCATCGAATAATAGGGCTGGTTAATACAATGTCCCCAATAGAGCTAAATCGTATGATGAGTATCTTGGAATTCAATGGTAAAAATAATACCCTGAAATATACATATTTTCAGGGTATTTTATTTAATAGGTTATGTTTTTATGCAGATTCGGCAAGTACAATGATTTTATTGTTCTTGGCTTCAACAACTCCTCCGTCCACATCAAAAAAACTAATTTGCTCGTTTGCCTCAATGATTTTGATTTTGCCTTCCTCCAAGGTTGAAATAATTGGGGCATGGTTGTTAAGAATTTCGAATGAACCTTTTGCTCCAGGAAGCTTAATCAATGTGATTTCTCCTGAGAATACTTTTTTTGATGGTGTTATGATTTCAAGAAACATAGCTTTTCGGGTTAGTTTTAAGCTTCGGCTTCAGCCAGCATTTTTTCTCCTTTAGCAATGGCTTCATCAATTGTCCCAACCAGGTTAAAGGCCGACTCCGGATACTGGTCAACTTCACCAGCCATAATCATGTTGAATCCTTTGATGGTATCTTCAATTGAAACGAGCTTTCCTTTTAGTCCGGTAAATTGTTCGGCAACGAAGAACGGTTGAGACAGGAATCGTTGAACACGACGTGCGCGGTGAACAACAAGCTTGTCTTCTTCCGACAATTCATCCATACCTAAAATGGCAATAATATCCTGAAGTTCTTTGTAACGCTGCAGGATTTCTTTTACCTGTTGAGCACAGTTGTAATGTTCGTTTCCAACAATGTCTGCAGTCAAAATCCGTGAGGTTGAATCCAATGGATCAACGGCAGGATAAATACCAAGTTCTGAGATTTTACGGCTCAATACAGTTGTTGCATCCAAGTGGGCAAAGGTTGTTGCAGGAGCGGGGTCGGTCAAGTCATCTGCAGGTACATACACGGCTTGCACCGATGTAATAGATCCGTTTTTCGTTGAGGTAATCCGTTCCTGCATAACACCCATCTCAGTTGCCAAAGTAGGTTGGTACCCTACTGCTGAAGGCATACGTCCGAGCAATGCTGACACCTCAGAACCAGCCTGAGTAAAACGGAATACATTGTCAACAAAGAACAGGATATCACGACCACCTGCGCTGTCTGATCCTTCACCATCACGTAAACTTTCGGCAATTGTCAATCCGGAAAGTGCTACCCGTGCACGTGCGCCGGGTGGTTCATTCATCTGGCCAAACACAAGAGCCAGTTTGGATTTTTTAAGGGCTTCGGGGTCTACTTTCGAAAGATCCCATTCGCCTTTTTCCATTGCTTCTCTAAACTCGTCTCCATAATCAACAATTTTAGCTTCGATCATCTCACGTAACAGGTCGTTTCCTTCACGAGTTCGTTCTCCGACACCAGCAAAAACAGATAGCCCGCTGTGTGCCAAGGCAATATTGTTGATTAACTCCTGAATCAATACTGTTTTTCCAACACCGGCCCCACCGAACAAGCCAATTTTACCTCCTTTGGCATACGGTTCAATCAGGTCGATTACTTTAATTCCGGTGTAAAGAACCTCGGTTTCGGTTGTTAAGTCTTCATACTTTGGTGGTTCGTTGTGGATATTTAACCCTTCTTTAGGGATATTTTTCATTCCATCCACCGCATCTCCAGTAACATTTAGCAGGCGTCCGAGTGCCATTTGTCCTTTGGGCATGGTGATTGGAGCTCCGGTGGCAATTACATCCATCCCCCGTTTTAGCCCGTCAGTCGAGTCCATCGAGATGGTTCTAACTGTATTTTCTCCGATATGTTGTTGGCACTCGACAACCAGATTGGTGTTGCCTTCACGAACGATTTCTAACGCATCGTTAATATTTGGAAGTTCACTACCTTCCTGATCAAAGCTGATATCAACCACAGGACCAATTACCTGAGCGACTCTACCGATATTTTTATTCATGATAAAAATTTTACTTCTGTGGGGCGGAAAATTACTAAAACGTGCCTAATTGCACAAATTTAATTTGACTAATATTCTAATGTTTGGCGTGTTCAAGATTCATTTGTTAATAGCTATTATTTTTCCCTTTTCATGATCATTTGGGCGAGTTTAATGATCGCCTGTTTTCGATCTGAATGAACGTTTATTGTATCGATCTCTTCCATTGCCTTCTGATAAAATTCATTTGACTTTTGCTGGCTAATGTGCTGTAGCTTTAAATCAATGTATATATTTTTGACAGCATCGATCTTCTCTTCCGGATTAAATTCCTTCCGGTCGATCCAATCTTGTAATTCGGCTTTTTGTTCCCGATTTGCAATAGCTAACGCTTGAAGTAATAAAAAAGTTTTTTTGTTGGCGATAATATCACCTCCTGTTTTTTTTCCAAATTTATCTTGATCTGCAAATACATCTAAGAGGTCATCCTGAAGCTGAAAAGCCAATCCGAGGTTGATTCCAAATTGATAAAGCCTTTCTGCATCTTCTTGCGAGGCATTCCCCAGCAAGGCTCCCATTTTAAAGCTTCCGGCAATCAACACCGCTGTTTTCAGTCGTATCATCTCCAGATAGTCATCGATGCTCACATCCAGACGGGTTTCAAAGTCCATGTCGTATTGTTGCCCTTCGCAAACTTCGATGGCTGTTTTTGAAAACAAACGGGTAACTTCTTGTATGTTGGGATGATCTACCGTCAGTAGATATTGATAGGCTTTGATGGACATGGCATCGCCTGATAGGATCGCCACATTTTCACTGTATTTTTTGTGGACTGCTGGCATGTTTCTGCGAATCTCAGCATGATCCATAATGTCATCGTGGAGCAGTGTGAAGTTGTGGAAAACTTCAACGGCAATAGCCGCAGGTAAGGCGTTTTGAACATCGCCGGAAAAAAGGTCGCAAGCTAAGAGTAGCATAACCGGGCGCAGTCTTTTCCCACCCATGTTCAACGTGTAATCAATAGGTTGATAAAGATTAACCGGGTTCGTTTTTCCTATTTTCTCTGCTTCTTCAGCAATTTGATTAACAACGAGTTGTTGTAGTTCTTTTATTGATTGTGCTGACTTCATCCTTTTTGTTCATCCTTTTTGTTTGACGAACCCTCAATCTCTAATTCATCCAACTCAATGTCCTCTTCCTCATCGTAAATTTGAAGTAAGGGTTCATGAAAAGATTTTGTTGTTGTGTGCTTTTCGAGTCCAATAAGCAGGGAGGGAAGTAAAATTAAGTTTGAAGAAACGGCTACCAGTAAGGTTAGCGAAACCAAAATTCCAAGAGCTGCAGTGCCTCCAAAGTTTGACACACTGTATACGCCAAATCCGAAGAAAAGAACAACAAAAGTATACATCATACTCACCCCGGTTTCGCGCAATGCCAGTTTAACGGATTGTCGGATGTTCCATCCGGTTACCGCTAATTCTTGTCGGTATTTTGCTAAAAAGTGAATGGTGTTGTCAACCGAAATTCCGAAAGCTATACTAAATACTAAAATAGTTGATGCCTTAATCGGAATACCAATAAAACCCATAATGGCCGCAGTGAAAATAAGAGGTACAATGTTCGGAATGAGTGACATGACCACCATTCGCCAAGAGTAAAACATGACAGCCATAAAAGCTGAAATCAGGAAAATAGCCAGGGTTAAACTGCTGAACAGGTTTTTAACCAAATACTGTGTTCCTTTAAAGAATGTAACGCTCGAGCCGGTAACAGTGACATCAAATTTATCGGGAGGAAAAACGGAGTCGACTTCCATTTTAAAATCATCATACAGCTCCTGCATGCGTTCAGTTCCAACATCGTGCATCCGAATGTTAATGCGGGTAACTTGTTTACTGCTGTCCAAAAATGAGTGCAGCGCACTTACGCCAGCGTTCTCTTCCTCCTCACTTTTAGTGGCATAAGACAGGATAAAGTTTTTCTCCTGATTGTTGGGCAGGCTGTAATAACGTTCTTTCCCGTTGTAAAAGGCCTGCTTCGAAAACTTGAGAATATTCAGCAATGATGTTGAAGATGAAAGCTCATCATATTTCTCTAAACGTTCTTCAAGTTTCTCCATTCTTCTGAAAACACTTAAGTTCATCACCCCATTCGGGCGTTTGGTGTCGATGATAATTTCCAGCGGCATCAATCCATCAACTTGATTCTCGAAGAATTTCAAATCTTTGTAAATAATATCGCTTTCCGGTATGTCATCGACCATGTAGCCAGAGCTTTTGATTAACGTTATGCCATAAAACCCAATGAGCACCACGGCAATTGCGGCGCCATAAACTACTTTCCGGTGATTGAGTGAGATGTTCTCTAAATGAAGGACGATATTTTTGAAAAGCTTACTTTCAAGGTGCTTAATATGGCGTTCGCCGGGAGGCTGGGCAAAACTGAATAAAATAGGAATTAGCAAAAGCGAAAGCACAAATAATGTGAGAATATTCAAGGCTGCAACAATACCAAATTGTCTTAAAATTTCGCTGTTGGTAATTACAAAGGTTGCAAAGCCGGAAGCAGTAGTCAGGTTTGTTAAAAATGTGGCATTCCCAATTTTAATAATAACTCGCTGTAAGGCCTTAATGTTATTTCCATGCTGTTTGTACTCGTTATGGTACTTGTTTAGCATGTAAATACTGTTTGGTATCCCGATCACAATGAGTAAGGATGGGATCATCCCGGTAAGCAAAGTGATTTTGAACCCGAATATTGCCATTGTTCCGATAGCCCAAATTACGCCTGTAATGACGATGATAACCGGATATAGAACCGCTTTGAATGATCTGAAGAAAAGAAACAGCGTAATAATACACAGCAATAATGCGAGCGCACTAAACAGATAAATTTCTTTTTTAATTTTTATGGAGTTGATTACTCTGATGTAGGGGAGCCCTGAAAAGTGAAGCGTTAAACCGGTTTCTTCGGAGAAATCGTCACAAGTGTTTTTTATTGCTTTAACCAGTTCTTCCCGTTTTTTAGATTTCATTTTGTCTTTATTGACCGTAATTGCCAATAGGTAGAAGTCGTTTTCAGTGTTGTAAAGAAGCCCCCGGTAAAATGGTAAGCTTTGAAAAACATTGGACAGGCTATCAAGTTCTTCTTGTGATTTAACTTCTGCGGGAAAAATATTTTCAACTTCGAACGTCCGCTTTTCTTTGTTCTTGATTAGGTTATAGGCATTTGAAACAGACAAAAGGTTCTCAACGCCATCAATGTCGTTTAAATTGCCAACGAGCTGATGCCATTCTTTAAAATGGTCAAGTTTAAAAAAGTCGGGATTTTCAACGCCAACCACAATCAAGTTTCCTTCTTCGCCAAAAAGCTCACGGAACTTTTGATAATCGACATAGGCGCTGTCCTTTTTAGGAAGTAGTTGGGCTGACTCATATGACATTTCAACCTTTGAGGCCATATAAGCCATAAAAATAGTTACCAGACCCAATAGGAAAAGTAACGCTCTTCTGTTTCTAAGAATAATTCCGGAAAGCCAAACCCACATAGTTCAAATTCGTATAAAAATTAGGGCGAAAATAGTTAATAAAATGGGATTCCGAAAGAAAGAGAATCCGTGAAATTCATCCTTTACGTAACGGTAATCGAAGGAATTGCTTTCTGGATTTCTTAATGTAGCGCAGAAATACGATTAGTTTCCTCTGTTGGCTTTTGTGCAGGACCCGGAAGAAAAATATTATCAGTGGTGGACATCTGACTTTTGTTGTCTTTTTTCGATGAATGCGCTGGAAATCAAAACTCTTTGGCTCTATGAATGAAAGTTCATATCTGCGGGGTTATTCATGGCTGAATAAAATCTTGCTTTTGGTGGCATAAATTTTCCAATTTTGTTTTTTGTTTTAATAAAAGCTGTTATTTTTGCATCGCTTTTGACAGGAAAACGTTCCGAAAACAGGTCGAAAAACCAGTATAAATTCCCTAGTAGCTCAGTTGGTTAGAGCGGCGGACTGTTAATCCGTAGGTCGTAGGTTCAAGTCCTACCTGGGGAGCCTTATTGTTAAATAAAATTAATTAAAATGCTTGAAGTCAATGAATTTCAGGCATTTTTTATTTTAGTACTATCCTGAAATTTGCAGTATTGCCTGAAGTTTAGGCGTAGAATTCGGGAGTATTTTTCCAAAATCAAAATAACTCACCAGAGATCCTGCAATCTACTCATCTATTGCCTCTTATTGCATTGTTTTGCACTTCCTCCGACCACGAATCGGGAGTGTTTTTGTAATTAAAAAATGGAGGAAAGATTATGCAGTACGACTTGAATGTTTTGTTTGTTATAAGAAATGCACAGGTAGATCAGAACGGATTGTCCCCAATTTATTTGCGGGTTACAGTCAACGGACAAAGAGCGGAGCTATGTGACCCGAAATTGTTTGATTTACATTGATTGGATAAAAATAAGAAAAGCCTGTAAATCAGTAGACTTACAGGCTTTTGATGTCGTTTGTATTTCCTTTTTGTTGACCCGCCAGGGCTCGAACCTGGACTCTTCTGGACCAAAACCAGACGTGTTGCCAATTACACCACGGGTCAATCATTATTGCCTTTTCTTTAAAGACGCTGCAAAAATATAAAAAAAATCATTCGTCCAATCATTTTTAAAGAAAAAAAACGAGCTTTTTGAAGGGTGTCACCGAAGCGAATTGAAAATGAGTATTTAGCTGTATTAAATTTTTTTCGATCTGTATAGTTTCGCAAGCAATTTTTTCCCGCGCGACCGGATACCCGCTGAATCATGAAACTCTATTTCATGTTCAATCAACTGAGCAAGTTCGGGTTTGAATTCAGGAATCGTTTTAGAAATCTCAAATAAAATCTGCATCGCATGAACACGAATGGCGATGGGGCGCGAGGCATTCGTAAATCCGGTCATTGCATAATCCCACAGGAAAGATAACTTTTCGCTGGGTATCGGATTGAGACTGATAAGTTTCAATAGGTGTCGAAGCTTACTCTCATTCGAAATAAAAGTTAGTGCTTCAACAAACTGTGGGATAAATGGACGAACCAGTTTCGGTTTCTTTTCGTGGACTTTGTCGATGATCCAAATAGCTCGCCAGCTTTGTTTTTTGGAGTCATTCAATCCGATGTCAATTAGATCTTTAATTTTATTGGGGTAGTCAATTAAGTAATCAATCAGAATATGAATGTTTTCCCAAGTGTCTAAAAAAGTATAAAACTCTTCACGTTTCATCGCTTAATAATTCATTCTTTTGAATCATTAAAGATAAGGTTTTGAGTATCAAAGAGCAATAATTAAAGTGGCTTTGCGAAAACGATTGTGATGGCGGAGAAGATAAGCGACCATCCTAAAATAGAAAGCACCATATAGGCAAATACATGTTTTTTTCTGGAATAATACCGATTCAGTAAAAATGCTCCCAGCGGAATACTGAGAAATATTGGTGTAGCCACGATGATTCCCAAAAAACCGTATTTGTTTCGGAACTTCACGAAAAGTCTTCTTTTCCGTAATGATTTGGGTGATTTAATTTTAAATTTCTGAATGAAACGATTCAAATCAACCCGGAGATATTTAGCGGAAAAATGAACGGCATGAATTTTATTTCGTTTTACGAAATTGATTAAAACGGTACTCATGTAGTAAAAAAAGAAAAACCCACTAATTCCACCTACGGTTACGGCAATAATAGCCTGTGTTTTATCCAATCCGATGAGCAACGCATAAGGAAATGTGATAAAATACTTAACTGTAGCTAAAAGGAAAACATGAATTAATTTTACAACTCCGAATAAGTCCATCCCCGCAATAAGTTTTTCTATTTAAAAAAATATCAGACCTAAAGTTGGAGAATAAAATTGGCATTTGAGCATGTTGTAATTAAAGTTTAATATTTGTTAACATTATAGTTCATAATTATTTAACCTTGCTTTTCTTAAACCTCAAGTGGTTGCATTAAAAGCACGATCGAATGTGAATGAACTGTTCTGTCGAATTTGAATCACAAAATGCCATAAATGACTATTTTTGTAAGTGTTTGATATTCTGTGAGTCTTTAGTTTTTGCTTCAAGTTCGCCAGTATAACCGGCTCAATTGTGGTATGAAAACGGATATTCAGCAAAGCATTTTCATATCTTTGTTCAGAATTATTTTTTTAGTTGATTTATAAGGATTGGGAAAATGAAGAAAACGCAAGAATGGTTCCATAGCAAGCAATGGGGAGAATTGGTTGATATACAAGCACACGCTTCAATTAATTTAAGTAAGTTTTACGAGCAGTATCATGCTCATCCGGAGTGGTGGCAAAAAGTATTCAACTTTTTAAAACAAGACTTAAAGTCGTTGGAGGTGGGAAAATATCCGTTGGTAGGAGATCAAGTATTTGCAATGGTTTCAGAATATGAGACTAAAAACCCTCAAGATGCAAAATGGGAAGCTCATAGAAAATATATTGATTTACAATATGTCGTAGCAGGGCAGGAATTGATAGGTGTATTGCCACTCGGAAAGGGTACCGATCCAAAGGATTATAACGAACAAAAAGACTTAATTTTCTTTGGCGAACAAGATGGTGAGTTTTTTACTGCGACACCAGATTGCTTTTTTTTGTTTTTTCCGGACGATGTGCATCGCCCTTGTATGATGATCGAACAATCGGAGCCCGTAAAAAAGCTTGTTATTAAGATTGCCGTCGCCGAATAAAGCCTAGTCAGGCAAAATGTTGCTTTTGGTGGTTGGTGATTTAGTAATACTTCTGCGTTTTTAAAGTCTCGTAAATCGAAGTGTTCATCAAAAGCAACAGAAAGAGGTAACCAAAATCTTCAATTGGGATGGTGGATACCCTAATATTTAGTATGTGCGCCGGATGATATTCAACAACAGGCAGGGCTGTCAGCACTCCATTGATTATCAGGAAAGGTATTAATGCAATGACGTAGGTGAAATAGAATTTCGTTAGGTGCTGCTTAAAGCGGTTACGAAAAATAACATAAGCGAGGAATATTCCTGCAAACAGAAAATTGAAAAAGGTATAAAGCTGGCCGCAGTTAAAATAGCTGATTATTGCGAATAGGATAATTAACCCCAGGCTGATGGCTGCAAATAGATTTGGGAACTCAATTTTTGGGATGTACGAGTTTAGTACTTCGTAAATAAAAAGACACGCATACGGCACAACCAGAAAGAACAGCCATTCTTCGATGGGGAGACCCTGGAAATAATAGCCTAAAACATACCTGTGGTTAAAACTCCAGATTTCAGCTTTGGTGAATTGAATGTCCCAATAAATGAAAACGACAGCGGTAATTAAAATCGCAGGAAACAGATATTTCCAACTCGTCCAAAAATGTACTTTTTTATCGAAACTTAAAGCCAAAGGAATAGCAATGGTTACTAGTAATAAACTGGCATAAGTATACTGTTGCAAATCCATTTACAAAAGGTTAAATGTATTTTTGAAATAGGCGTTTGCCAGAAGATACATTTTTTTTGGGTTTGAAACCCTGTAACGAGTCTTTAATATTTGCGATGGATTTGCTCGTTTAATCTTCCGAAATAACCTTATATAGTAGATATAAGCCAGATAAACTCCAAAACGGACTTCCTTTTTAAGGGCTTTCAATCCTTGAAAAGCTTCTGCAAAATCGCGTTCTATTTCTCTTTCTATTTGTGCTTTTGTGTCTTCGTCAAACTGGTTGAAGTCAATATTTTCAAAATAAATTCGTCCTTTGTTTTTAAAATCATCCTGAGCATCGCGCAAAAAGTTTACCTTTTGAAATGCTGCTCCCAACTTGCGTGCGGGATTAACCAACTGGTCATATTTTTCTGGTTCGTCAGCATAAAAAACACGCAGGCACATTAATCCAACTGCTTCTGCCGATCCGTAAATATAGGTTTTTAGCATAATCGGATCATAGGTCGTTTTATGCAAATCGAGCTCCATGCTGTAAAGGAAAGCATCAATCAACTCCCGCTCAATATGATAAGTGCGAACAGCTCGTTGAAAACTGTCGAGAATTGGATTAATGCTGAACCCTCTCTTTATTGCTATGAAAGTTTCTTTCTTAAACTCTTCGAAAATAGTTTCCTGATCCTGCTCAAAAAATGTGTCTACAATCTCATCGGCATACCGCACAAACCCGTAAATGCTATAAATTGCCGGGCGGTATTTCTTGTTCAGCATACGCACACCCAGCGAAAAGGATGTGCTGTAATTCTGTGTCGTGATTCGGCTACAGGCGAGATTATTTTTATGATATGTGTCCATGGTCTTTCAGTATTCGTTCGGTTACTAGTCTTGAGCTTATTACGGTCATTGGCAGTCCGGTTCCTGGTACTGTTGATGCACCGGTGTAGTAGAGGTTTTTGAATTCTTCATCTTTATTTGACGGGCGGAAACCACCCACTTGATTCAAATCGTGAGCAAGGCCGAGACCACTGCCCTGATATAAATTAAAAGTGCTTTCCCACTGCTTGGGAGTATAGATGGTTTCCGATTCGATATGCTTGGCAAAATTGAATCCGGTACGTTCGCCCATGTCTGCTATAATTGCGTCAGCAATATCTTCGGCATCATCCCAGTCCGTTTTGTACCGAAGATCGGGCACCGGACACAGAATGAAAACGCTTTCTTTGCCTTCCGGAGCATAGCTTGGGTTGTGCATCGACTGGATATTCACATAGTAATAGGGCTTGTCTAGTTTGATGCTGTTCTTAAAAATTTTATTGGCATACTCTTTAAAGTTTCTCCGCAGAAAATAATTGTGATGGTACATCCCGGTCACTTTTGTATCCAATCCCAAATAGATTGTTAGCGGTGCCAAGGTCCATTTTTTCTGATCCAATTTTGCAGGGGCATATTTTTTTCGGTTCATCACGTTGCCTCTAAAAGCGGCGGCATCAGCATTCACCACAAAAACATCAGCTTCCCATTTTTTGCCACTTTTATCATAGAAAGCTGTCAGCTGCTTATTCGTCTTTTCAAAATGGTCAATCTCTACGCCATAGTGCATTTTAACACCTCTCTTTTTGAGTTCCTCAACCATGCCTTCCACAATTTTGTACATGCCTCCTTTTACGTTGTAGTAGCCGTCGTGCACTAGTTCGGTATAGTTGAGCATGGAATAGACAGCTGGTGTATCGAAAGGCGTAGCACCCAGGAAAAAGCCCACCAACGAGAAAATGACTTTGACTTCAAACGAATCGAAATTTTTCTCCATTTCCCGCCACATCGAGTAAAACATTTTTGGAGCATGTTTAATTGGTACGCGGGTTAATTGCAATAAGTAGGAGAGTAAACTGTCAAAATTTTGTTTGATGACAATATGCTCTGTGTCATGAAAGATCTCGCCGGCTGATTTTAGAAAACGTCGGATTTTACGTTCCAAATCCGGTTCTACATTCTGAAATTCTTCTGCCAGCTTTTTTAGATCTTTATAAATTAAGTATGATCTTTTGTCTCCCTCAAAATGAACTGAATACAGCGGATCCAGTTCAACGAATTCAAAAGGCATTTTGATTTTGCAGTAATCCGCAAGTTCCTTAAATTCATAGCTCATACTAAAAAAGGTTGGAGCCATGTCAAACTTAAACCCATCTTTCTCCAGTAAATTCAGCCTCCCCCCTGGGCGATGGTATTTTTCTACCATCTCTACCTCGTATCCATCCGTTGTAAGTCTTAGTGCGGTGGATAGTCCGGCCAGTCCTGTTCCTACAATTAGTGCCTTTTTTTTCATCTTTGTTCAATAAATTACCTATACACTTAAACAAAATTGACGCAAAATGTTTTAGATTAGATGAAGATTTTTTTCAGTAACCAGATTTAAAACCATGAAACAAAGGAAATTGAATGGCATCGTGATTGGATCAGGGGTTGCCGGTTTGGCTGCTGCCATTCGCTTAGCTCGCTTAGGTTTTGCTGTAGATGTTTTTGAACAGGCTGCAAATCCCGGAGGAAAAATCAACGAATTTCGTCAAGATGGCTTTCGCTTCGACATGGGACCATCGTTATTTACCTTGCCTCATTTAGTTGATGAATTGCTTGATGATGATTTAAAATTTGAATACCGAAAACTAGATGTGGTCACAAAATACTTTTTTGAAGATGGAACAAGATTGTCGGCTTTCTCTGATGTCGATAAATTTGCTCGTGAGGTTGAGGCGAAAACGCAAGTTTCGGAAAAGAAGATAGTTGCTTATTTAAAGCATGCGGCAATGGTTTATCAACTTACAGCGCCAATATTCATATTCAATTCATTTCATCGACTTTCGAAATTGCTGACTTGGGACAATTTTCTGAAGGCGTTGCAATTTGCCCGGCTCAAGGCTTTTTCAACACTTCACAAGCTTAACGAAGAGTCTTTTAAAGATCCGCGAATCGTTCAGTTGTTTGATCGCTATGCCACTTACAATGGTTCAAATCCCTATAAAACACCGGGAACGATGAGCGTTATTTCGCATTTGGAACACAGCCTGGGCGCTTTCTTTCCTTCTCACGGAATGTATGAAATTACGAGTTCGTTGGTGGAGCAAGCGAAACGACTGGGAGTCAATTTTTATTTCAATACACCAGTTGAAAAAGTACTGGTGGAGGAAAAGAGTTTGAAAGGAGTGGTGGTAAAAGGCGAAACGAAAGATTGTGACGTTTTGATTAGTGATGTGGATATTCATCAGTTTTATTCGGATTTGTTGCCGGACAAAAAGCGATTGACTAGAATTGAAAAAGCAGAGCGCTCTTCTTCGGCCTTGATTTTTTACTGGGGAATGAAAAAGCGTTTTGGCCAACTGGATTTGCACAATATCTTTTTTAGTGGTGACTACGAAAAGGAGTTTTCATACTTGTTTGATCGAAAAGAAATTACAACTGATCCGACTGTTTATGTGTTTATCAGTAGTAAAGAAAATTCGGACGATGCACCTGACGAGATGGAAAATTGGTTTGTAATGGTCAATGCGCCTGAAAATGTGGGGCAAGACTGGACAAGACTAAAGTTGGAGACGCGCAGGAATATTTTATCAAAGCTGAATCGGATACTTGGGGAAGATATGGAAGGTCAGATTGTTTTTGAAAAAACGTTGGATCCGGTAAAAATCGAAGATCGAACCGGTTCGTTTCAGGGGGCGATGTATGGACCAAGTTCAAACAGTTCGTTTTCAGCGTTCAATCGGCATCCGAATTTCAGGCGTGATTTGAAAGATATTTATTTTGTGGGTGGAAGTGTGCACCCGGGTGGCGGAATCCCGTTGTGTTTATCATCAGCAAAAATAGTTGCCGAGATGGTTGAAGAAAAGTTAAAAACGAGATGATCGAAAATCCTAAAATCATAAAGTCAGTCAAAATAATTCTCGGTATTCTTTATCTGGTTGGGATCGTTGGCTTTTCATTCGATGAAACTTATCCGATTTTTGTTAGTCTGACTTCTTTCAATTTATTATTGACCACCATTTTATTGTTCGTTTTTCATCAGCAGTGGACTTTTAAAGCAGGAATTATTTTCCTGACAATAGGATTGCTCGGATTTTTAGCCGAAATGATTGGCGTAAATACTCAACTGCTTTTTGGCCAATATACTTATGGGAGAGCTTTGGGCTTTCAACTAAATAATACTCCTTTGCTGATTGGCGCGAACTGGCTGCTTTTATCATACTGCATTTTCGCTCTTTTAGGCAGTATCAATCATCGATGGTTTTTCCCGTTCCTCGGGGCTTTGTTGATGGTTGGGTTTGATTTTGTGATGGAGCCGGTAGCTACTGCGTTGAAGATGTGGGAGTGGCAAACTGAACAAATTCCGCTTAAAAACTATTTAGATTGGTACTTGGTGTCGTTATTCGTTTTTTCGCTGATGCGAGCCGGGAAACTGCAGGTAGAGAATAAATTGGCTATTTGGATACTCTTCCTGCAATTAGCCTTTTTCTTGAGCTTAAATTTGACATTAAACTTAATTTGATGGGTGTTTTTGTTGCCATAGTTGTTATTGCTTGTTGGCTGGTTCATTTGCTTTATTGCCTGCTCTTTTTGCAGGTCGATGGTGGATCAGTTTGGACTTACTTGCATGTGATTATTCAAGCATACTTGTATACCGGTTTGTTTATTACCGGACACGATGCAATGCACGGTTTAATCAACAATAAAATGAAAGTCAACCGCATTTTCGGATGGATGTCATCGTTGCTTTTTGCGGGGCTTTCCTATCAAAAATTGAGGAAGAACCATTATTTGCATCATCAGTTTCCGGCAACAGAGAAGGATCCGGATTACTATGTCAAATCGCAGAACTTTTTCGTTTGGTGGTTTATGTTTTTGAAACGCTATGCAACCATTTGGCAATTCTTGTTTATGGCTGTGGCTTTTAATCTTTTAAAAATTTGGTTTGAACCAGAACAATTGATTGTTTATTGGATTATTCCGGCAATATTGGCTACTTTTCAGTTGTTTTTTGTTGGTACGTTCTTGCCACATCGAAAACCACATCAAGAAGAAATGCAGCCGCATAAAGCACGCAGCCAGAGAGGGCCACATTGGTGGGCCATGTTAAGTTGTTATTTTTTTGGTTACCACTGGGAGCATCATGAAGTTCCTCGTATTCCCTGGTGGCAGTTGTACAAGGAGAAAAACAAGTTGAAAATGAATGAAGATAGGATTTAGTATGCAGAAAATAGGACTCTTGATTTTTGGATTGGTGCTTTTCGTAGGGCTCACCTCTTGTGGACAAACATCACTCGAAAAGGCACGTTGCCAGTTAAAGAAGACATACATTAAGGGAGATATGGAAAACTGGGAACAACATATCCAAAAAATGGAGAAAGAGTCTGATGGTTCGCTGGAATGGCAGCTTGAAATATTGATGGCCAGATACGGTTTGATTGGTTATTATTTGGGGAATGACAAAAAAGAAAGCGCCAAGAAAATGCACGAAACTGCTGAGGAAATGCTGGATCAGGCTATTGCCAAATTCCCCGATTCACCAAAGTTATATTGTATTCAAACGGCTTTTTACGGATTCCAAATTGCCTTTTCAATTTTTAATGCTCCCCTTGTTTTACCCAAATTGCAAAAAAGCCTAAAAATGGCTGAAGATCTCAATTCAAACGAGCCTTTTCTGTGGTTGGAAAAAGGCAACCAGCTATTTAATCGTCCCAAGGCTTTTGGTGGAGATAAAGTGCAGGCAATCGAAGACTACCAAAAAGCGCTCGACCTTTTTCAAGACGATGAAATGGCCGAGTGTAGTTGGATTCCTGTTTTGCTTCAGGCACTTATCGTGAAAGCCTATTACCAAACAGAACAAACTGAAGCTTATCAGGCATCCCGTCAACGATTAGAAAAAAAGTATGGGAGAATGATTTGGCTTGACCACTTTGTAAGCACAAGCATTCTGGATTAAAACTCACTTCACCGGATAATAAATGGCTGTCACCCATTTTGATACATCCGGTTCTTTTTGCGGATCGGTCAGGTATTTCTCCATCGGACTGCCAACAAGCTCAAAGCCATTTTCGACTATCCAGTTTTGTATAAATTGATGTGTTTCACCCAGCGTTTCGTGCGATCCAAAATGATCTGCCGTGGCATATTTTTTAGTTGGCATGACTCCAGAAATGATATCGCCATTTGTTTCAGTTTTATACTCAACCGGAATACCACATTCCAAATCAATCATTGTTCCATCAATCTTATGGTAAATCGCGTAAGGAGTATCCGTCATCATTAAGTCATTATTGTCAATGAAATTCGATAGCTTTCCGTACATCACTCCCATTTGGGTTGAAGTGTTTTCAAATTGAATGTTGCTACGCATACTCACGTAGTTAAATTCAGGGACAGTAACTATTTCAACAATGGGACGCCCTTCCTGGACAATGGTTTCTGAGACAACGCCCAGGTTCTCAATTCCTTTCTCAAAATCTTTCCCGAGCATCGAATCAAACATCAAACCCATCCAGCGGGCAGCCGGGTTATTGCCCAAATCTGTGTCAAATCCCCAGGTAACTTTTGTGCCTTTTTCTACCTCTTCAAATAAAAAATAGCCTGAAGATGTTCCCTTTTCCATAAAATCCATTTCTGTCGCAATCGAATCGTAGGGCTCCGAAGCAGTAATGGTCAATCTCCCCGAGCCAACGTTAGAATCTTCACTTTCCCACGTATAAGCAGCGCCTTCTCCGACACCTGTATTTTCAAATTCAACTTTCATTTCCGGATCAATTTGGTTCCATACAGCCCATTTTTCCCAGGTATGCAAATTATTAACCTGATTGAAAACAACTTTGGGGGGAGCTTCAATTGTTCCGCTTCGTTCAACATGAACCTGGCGGGGTAAAAAGAACGCTACTATTAACAATGCAAGGGCGACGATAAGTAAGCCTATTAGAAAATTTTTTAACTTTTTCATAGTGAAAATTCTAAGTTTGGACAATGATGTGATTTGACACTCAATATACAAAAATCATTGGGTGATGTAAACAGTTCGATAATTTAAACTTTGGTAGGTCGGCAGAGAATGATCAGGCCTCCAGATTTGGACAGAAGCGAAGTCTAAATGATGGCTTTAAACGAAAGGATAACATTTCGTCCGGCGGCGACAATTCCTGAAGAGTAGGGACGATAACGCTTATCGAGAATATTTTCAATCCCTAAATTCAGGCTGTATTTTTCGGTTAATTGAAATGACGATTTTAGGTTCAGCGTGATCCAGCCGGGCGAATAAGGATTACCATTGGAATCTTGAGCGTAGAGATAGGTTTTCTCCCGTTCGCTTGGAGCTAATTTCGAATTTGAAAGTTTAGCGTTGAAATTTAGATATAGGTCTATTGTTTTATTGTGGTCGTTGTACAACAAGTGAGAACTGCCAAATACCGGAGCTACATGTCGAACAGGCATTCCCGCGCTGTCCTCTCCAAATGTAGCCGTAATGGAATTTCGGCTGCGTATTTTCGATGATAGAATCCACTCCATGCTCAGGTCTCCACCATAAATGTGTGCATAATCTGAATTTACGAGTGCTTCTACACGGCTCATTTCTCCTTCGTACAAAACAGAGTCCTGACCGTTCAGCAAATAAGGGCGGCGAACTATCGCATCGTTGAGGTAAGTGTAAAAGAAGTTAAGCTCCAGTTTGGCTAGATTTTTCACACTTCGTAGAATGCCGATTTCGACGTTCCGGGCATATTCCGGATTTAAATCCGGGTTGGGAACCACTACATTCCCCGGTGAGGAGTCAAATACTTTGGCAATATCATCGATGTTGGGGGCGCGAAAACCACTGGATGCGTTGGCATTAAACTGCCAATATTCAGTTGGGTGAAAGACTAATCCGATATTTCCGGTAAACGAAGAGTGGGTGTTGTCAAATCCATCTGTAGGGAAATCAAAGAATTGTCGGTCGAATTCGCCTTGAAGTTGATTGATGGAAAAACGACCTCCAAGATTCAGGGTGACTCTTTGATGCAGTGAAAGTTTGTAGCTGGCATAGGCTGCCAAGCTTGAAGTGGTAGAGCCATCTGGATAGCGAGATGAAGTTTCCTGCGTTTGACTGGTGTTCACGTTTTTAACGACTCCCATAGAATTCAGCCAATTAAAGTTTCCCTCGAACCCATAATACAGAAAGTTATTTTGGTCAATCTTCTTGTCGAGATCAAGATTCAAGCTAAATATGTCCAACTTTTCTGTTCGGCTGGTTAGTTCTTCATTGCCTAATTTTCGGCTGTGGCGGCTTTCTGTAAAGTTCTGCCATCCTGCTAAAAAGCTTGTTTGATCGAAAAATAAATTTTGAGTTTTCCTTTCGATTTTAAGTGAGTGCAAATTCCACTTTTGAGGGCCGTAATACCACTTGGCGTATTTCAGTTTCTCGTCGCTATATTGAATCAAGCGGTCGTAACGCGGAATATTGGAAGTTGTTGACAAATGAAAGGCATAAACCAAGTTCCACCGTTCGTTGGGGCGGTATCTGATTTTTTGCAGGTAGTTAAACTGACTGTATCCAGTTCGAACCTGTTTGTGCCAATCCGGATTTTCAACGATTTGATCATTTTCAACATATTCAGGCCTTAAATAGGAGTCCTGACCATGTTTCCCCATCATCAGGTCGTCAAAGTCGGTAACCGTAAAACTGGCTACTGTCGCCAGTTTTTCATTCCCGAGGTTAAAATCAGCATGAATTGTTTTTTCGAAGTTCGCACTGGCGTATCGTACAAAGGCATTGCGCGACTGCTTGTATCGTTCGTTGGTTGACAATTTGGGCGACAAGGTTTGAAAGTGAAGAACACCGCCCAAAGCGTCGCTGCCATACATGACGGAACCGGGGCCAAAAATAACTTCGGTGTGCTCAATTGAGGCTGCATCCAACGAGATAACATTGTGTAAATTGCCATTGCGATAAATGGCATTGTTCATCCTGACGCCATCAATGACTAGCAACAACCTGTTTGCTGAAAAACCGCGAATCATCGGACTGCCGCCCCCCATCTGGCTTTTTTGAATAAAAACGCCCCCTTTTGTATTCAACAAGTCTGCTGTTGTTTGTGGGTTAGCCAAAGCTATTTCTTCGTGATTGATACTGACTATCTGGTTGGGAACTTCCAGTTTCGATTGGCTCCTTCGATTGGCGGAAATAACGATTTCGTCCAACTTTACCGGGTCAATTAGCAATTCAACCTTGTAGTTGAGTGACCAAAGTGTTTGTTTATTGGCTTTGTAGTTGAGGTACGAAGAGTGTTTAAAATGAATCGCTTTGTTTGGATGAAACTGCCTGATATCTACCAATCCCTGTTTGTTGGTTTGTGTGCTTCTGGTTTCAGAAAAAACGATTACACCTTCGATCGGGTTTCCTGTTTTTGCATCAGTAACTAAAAGCCGCTGTGCATAAAGGAAAGTTGAAATAAAGAGCGAGCAAACAAGCAAAATTATTCTGACCACCTGAGATTGATTTTTGGTAAAAATACGAACCAGTCTCTTTGTTAGCAATAATTATGCCGAGTGAAGAATATTAGCAAGAATTTCGAGTGTATGATCCGGATAGTTAATTTGCAGTGAATCAGATTGATTGATCCATTCGTCTATTTTTTTAGTTTGATTTTTTAATTCCGGCAACACGATCACTCCCATTTCACCTAAGAACGCGGCATTACAAGCTTGTTCATATTGTTTTTTCATCGGGATAACACAAAGCTTTTTACCCATGAAAATAGCCTCGGCAGGTGTTTCGAAACCAGCCGTACACAAGATGCCTGTGCATGTGGTAAACGATTGGGTAAAATGTTCGAGTGAAACCGGACGGATTCGAATATTCCCTTGCTCATCGTTTTTTGCACTATGCTTTGAAAACACTTCCCAGCGGACTTCATTGAATGGCGATAAGGCGGCGATAATTTCATCATCGCTGTAGGCTGGCAGGTAAACCGTGTAATGCGATAGCTTTTTCACTTTAGCCTTTCGGATGGCAGAGCGAATCACCGGGGTGAAATTGTTCTCATCCAACTCCTGAAAGTGGAACCCATATTTTTTGGTGCTTGGCGCGTATTTTTTCAGAATCGTATTTCCCAACCAATCTGCTTTTTGGGGTTTTGGCGCGTTTGGGTGAAGCACGGCATTTTGATGACTCACCCCAACGGCTTTTTTCCCTCGCAGTTTGCATGCCCAGGCAGCAACAGGCTCAAAATCGCAGAGCACCAAATCGTAATTGTCGAGCGGCAGTTTGTATACATCTTTAATAAAGCGAAACGGTTTTAATTTTAATAAGGTTTTGGAAAAACTGACACCGCCCTTTTTCCCTAAAATAAAGCTTAACCCATAGTGTTTGTATTTGACATCGAACGGGAGCTTTAAATCTCCTTGAATACCGCTCACCAAAACGTCGGTTTCGGCCATTGTTTTTAGTATGGGAACAATTTCGGTTGCCCGGGCCAGGTGCCCGTTTCCTGTGCCTTGAATGGCGTATAGTATTTTCATATATCAGCTTACAATAGGTTGGCCACTGCTAACTCCTGGAAGAGCGATTTGTAGACTTCCTTTTTATTGGGAATGTCCGGTTCGTCATTGTTTTCATCATCTTCCTGATTATCGATATAATGAAAAAGATGCCATTTTTCATGGTGGTACTCGGCTGCCGTAAAATGTTCTACCCAGTCGCCACAGTTGATATAGCGAACTAAACCATTCGCTGTGAGTGTCGACTTATCTCTCGGGATATGCGTGTGCCCGCAAATTACGGTTTTGTAATTGCGTTCGCCACTAATTTTGGTGATTACCTCCTCAAAGTGTGTGAGTTGAGTTTTATCTTTAATCAACTTCTTTTTTATGCTTTTGTATATAATTACATCCTTTAATTTGAACACTCGCAACATCGCATTAACGGATTTATTAGCAACAGTGAGTAATCCGTAAATTGCGGCTCCAAATTTTGCCAGCCACTTGGCCTGATGGATGACGTGGTCGAACAGATCTCCGTGAAAAATCCACGTTTTCTGGTCGTTCAAGTCCAGTATTAACTGGTTGACGATTTTTAGGTTTCCCATTTCGGCACCATTGAACTTCCGTAGGAATTCGTCGTGATTGCCGGTGATATAGAAGATTTTCACTCCCTTTTCCAGCATCTTAATAAATTGGCGAACCACTTTTAAATGAGGCTTGGGGAAGTAGTTTCGTGAAAAACGCCAGGAGTCAATGATGTCACCATTTAAAACTAAAATTTCGGGATTGATTGATTTTAGATATTTAAGCAATGGTTTGGCTTTGCAAGCGTGAGTAGCCAAGTGTACATCTGAAATAACAGAAACTTTTAAATCTCTTATTTTCGATTTCATGAACTAAGTAAATTAGTTGATGCTAAGATTGCTAGTCTTTGTTAATCAGTAGTTAATACAATGTGAACTAAATGATCACAAGAAAAAATTATTCGTTTCTTAATTGATTTGTATTGACCGAATTCATCTTCATAGTGAGTTCTTTTTTTGTTTCTTAAAAAAAAAATAGCGATGAAGTTAGCTTCCACTCTGGTTAGATTGAAGGAATGAATGTGGTTCGAAAAATTCAAGCGGGAGCAGCTATCGCACAGATACTCGATAAACCGGTGATTATAAAACAAATAAGCAGGAACTAAAAAAAAGCTCAAAAATAGCATGAGGGTTGACTAAACAAGTGTGATATTCGTTTGTTTTTTAGCTTGAAATTAAATAACAAAGAAATGAAAGAAACAACCGGAAAAATTACCTTCAAAGGAAATCCATTAACATTATTAGGCGAACCAATAAAAGTGGGAGATCAGGCTCCTGATTTTACAGTAGTTGGATCAGACTTAAGCCCCGTAAAATTATCAGACTATGACGGTAAAGTGCGTGTCTTAGCGCTTTATCCATCTATCGACACAGGCGTTTGTCAGGCGCAAAACCGCAAGTTTAATGACGAAGCCTCGAACTTAGGCGATGCCGTTATTTTATCGATTTCATGTGATTTGCCTTTTGCTCAAAACCGCTTTTGTGCTGCCGAAGGGCTGGATAAAGTGATCACTGTATCGGATCATAAAGATGTTGATTTTGGAACAAAATATGGGTACCTTATTAAAGAGTTGCGTTTGCTTACCCGGGGTACAATTGTAATTGATAAAGATGGCGTAGTAAAATATGCTGAAATTGTTCCTGAAGTAACAGATGAGCCCGATTACGAAAGTGCTATAAAAGTGATTAAGGAATTGATCTAATAGCAAGACAACTTATGTTTTACAAAACTGGCAGTGGGAGGAAAGCCCACTGCCAGTTTTGTATCCTGAAGTTATAGCTCAAGTCCGGCTTCTTCTTTCACCCCGGCAAAGAAGTCTTCAATTTCCCTGAGCGTTGTTTCCGTTTTTGGTACGTCTTTTACAATTTTTCCTTTTTCAAGAATCACTAACCTCGAACAAACATCGATAATGTTATCAAGCGTGTGCCCGGAAACCAGGAAGGTGGTTCCCATTTCTACAGCCTGATCTTTAATTAGATGGCGCAATTTGTATTGAGATCCGGGGTCGAGGTTTGCAAACGGTTCGTCCAAAACAACGACTTCCGGATTACCCATCATTGCCGCAGCAATACCGACTTTTTTTTGATTTCCTTTCGACAGGTCGCGAATAAATTTCTTTTTGCCACGCAATTCTCCATTGAAAAAATCTTCATAGCGATCCAAATGTTTGTCCATGTCGGCTTGGTTCAGTTCACGAAGTTCTGCAATAAAACCAAAATATTCGTCGGGCGTGAGGTAGCCAATGGTGAAGCTTTCATCTATAAATGCCCCGGTGAATGATTTCCAATCCTCGGATTCCTGAACGTTGATTTGGTTGTTAATTACGTGTCCCTTGCTCGGCACAATCAGGTCGAGAATGAGGTTAAATAAAGTAGTTTTTCCGGCTCCATTATTGCCCACTAAACCAAATACTTCTCCACGGTTTATCGTCAGCTGCTGAATGTTCAGAACAACTTCTTTATTGTATGCTTTTATCAGGTTGCTAATTTCTATCATGATCAGGAATTTTTATAGTCTTTAATTAAACGATGTTTCTGTTTTAAGTAAGCTCTTGTAAAGTAATTAAATAGTTGAGGTTGAGCTAAAATACCTACGATACCCAACCCTCCTAAAAGAATTAATGCGCCGTTGGCACCAAGTACCAATTTTGATAAGGCATAGATGATAACCGGACCAAGGATCAACGGGAAAGAGATCAGCCACTGCGATGCTCCCATTCCCTGATAGTTGAACATGGATGATCCACTTAAATCAAGTGCACGTTTGCTGTTTTTTCCGAACAAAAATATCAGGTTCATATTAATGCCGATGTGATAAAGCAGCATGGCTGAATGATAATAAATGATTCGAGAGTCGAGAAGCACGTAGGGTAGGGTCAGTAAATAATACACAAAGGAAACCACCACATTCATGTAATAAAATGATTGCAGAAATTGCTTCATTTTAAAATTTTGGGTCATCAGCATCGAAAAATAGCCACTGTGCCATGCGGGGAAAAACTGCCCCAGCGAGATGGAAAACATCGAAACCATGAGCAGTCCTCCCAGTATAAAAATAAAATCGGGAATGCCGTTCCCGGAATCTTTGTAAATTAACAGACCATAAAATAGAAAAAGAATGGTCATCATAAATTGGGTGCGTGGGCGTTTGTTTCGCCAAATCATGCGTAGCTCCAGCGAAATAAATTTTCCATAGTCTCCCAATCGGTTCATCCACGAAAAATCACGAACAGTGTTGTCTTTTTGCTTTTTAGCAACCAGATTGAGGTAAAGGTTTTTCTTCAGGTAATTGAAATTGAGGGCAATAAATACAACAAGTGGAATGAGCAATGCAAGTGCCAGTAACGGATTAACCAAAATTGAATCGAAAAAGTGACCAAACATTCCGGTTAAATCTGCTACTCCAAAGAAATTGATCGCATACAAGCTTACAAACAAGCCAATAAAAATGTAAAAGCCATAGCCACTTTCATTAATCCACCATTTCAGATAGGTTGTTAAGAAGTGGTTCGTGAAAATCATTAGCACTATTCCGATAAACCAAGCCAATGTGTTCGCTAGTGGATGGTTGGCTGCTACAAGAGAAAACGTTACAGGGATTAATAAAAAGAAGGGGAGAAAGTTGAAAAAGTGAATGGTTGATCGTAACAGCAGGTAACGGGCAATTTGGCTTCTTTTCACATTCAGAATAATAAATGGCTTGAAGCTAATGGTTGGTAAATTTTGTAAGATCTGCCGGAAAAGCAGATCAAAAGCAAAATAAACCAGCAAATAACTGTTGAAAATGCTTACCGGATTAGCGTCAGGGAATTCTTCTCCAATTATATTCGGTATAAAAAATCCGAGTATCAAAAAATTGGCTGAAAAATAGAGGGCCAAGAAGCCGAGCATAATCGTGGTTGCCAGACTTTTCCCAAATGCGGAAGATCGGGTGACTTCTCTCCACGCGAAGTAATGAAGGCTGCGTTTCATGTTTTGTTTTTTCTTTTTGGTCTGTTATTGTGATGGTCTGTTACAAAAATTTTAAAAAATCATTCCAGTCGGCCAGTCAAGGTACAAACTTTTTTATATTGCTTGACATCACCATTGGGCGAATGTAGTTCGAGCAATAAAATATAGAGGCCGATACGACTTTTGTTTCCATCGTTTTGCTGTCCTTCCCAGGTCCATTCGCCGCGACTGCCGACCGGTTCGTTTTTCACCAGCTCACGAATGGCCTGACCTGCCGAGTTAAATATTGTTAGATTGGCAATGTAGTCCGTCCTGCGAAACTGATAACTGATGTGAAGCATGTCATTATAACCATCGTTGTTGGGTGAAAAAACGTTAGGATTGAGTTCCACCAAGTCTTCTGAGATGTTTTCTGAATCGGCTATCGAATTCTTAAAACCGGGAGTCGCAAAATGATTTTCAGCAGTGGCTGAGTTCCAGTTGGCGGGATTCATGCCAGATTCAGTAAGTGAAATTCGTTCCAGCGAAACACCTTCTTTATCGATTAAAAGTGGGTGATGCATACGTTCAGCGTAGTTCATTTCATCAATGACTTCCAGCGAATCATTGAGTAAAACGACATGGCCATCATCATTATTAAACGCCGGAATACTATTCATTTCGAGAAAACATGAGGAACAATTGGTATCGTAAAAGCTCAGTATTTTATCTTGATCCTTGCACAGCACGAGGTAGGTTTGGGGTTTAAACAGGATTGACGACTTGGACAAAGCAATAAGCTGTTTTAGAGATTGATCCTCATTTCGATTGGCCAAAAATAAATGATCAAGCCTGATTGTTTTTTCGGACTTATTAAAAATTTCTACAAAATCGACACCGTCAGAATAAGGGTTAAAAAGTACCTCATTAATTAGAATATCTCCTGCTTTAGCCAGCTGGTTTTCATCAATCTTTTCAGCCTGATCGCTCCAAACCCGGATGTCATCCAAAATAATTTTGTCGTTCGCATAACTGCTGTTTAGGTACACGATTACCCGAAGAGAGTCGCCGTTTAGTTGTGATTGACTGACCACGGATTCGCCCCAGTTCCCTTCGTTGATGCCATTTGTTTCAAACTGAACTTTTTCGTTCCCATCCAATTGATAGAAAGCTTTTAGGTACTTGCTCTCCGGATTTTTTCCACTGCCAGTTTCTTTGGCTACTAACTCACAATTAATCATTGAATAGTTTCGGATTGAAATCCATTCTGAAATCCAGACCGCTTCTCCATCACTGTCCAATGCTTCAAAACGACCACCAGAAGTTGAAACGGTTTTCACATAGTCGTCTTCTGCAGTAAAGATGCAGTTGTCAAATTTGATGGACCAGTTCTTTACTGAAGAAGTGTCAATATGAATGGTTGAACCGTCGGCATCGCCCCAAACGCCTAGGTTTGGAGTTGAAAAATCTTCATGCCAAATCTCAGTTGCATGACTTTCAATTGTTAATAAATTTATAAGCAGAAAAAGAAAAACACTATTTGTACGCCACATTGTGTGAAAAATTAAAAGCAAACCGTTAATTTTGCGGACTTTATACTACGTGCAGAAGAACGTAGATTAGTAAAATGAAGTTAACAAAATTATTTTAATTATGAAAGTTGCAGTTGTTGGAGCAAGTGGTGCTGTTGGTCAGGAATTTCTAAAAGTTTTGGCCGAACGTAATTTTCCACTCGATGAGTTAGTTTTATTTGGATCGGCCCGAAGTGCTGGGAAAGAGTATGAATTTAGAGGAAAGAAACTGACTGTTAAAGAGCTGAAACATAACGATGATTTCAAGGATATTGATATTGCCCTGACATCAGCCGGCGGATCAATTTCTAAAGATTTTGCTTCAACAATCACCAAGCATGGAGCAATTATGATTGACAATTCCAGCGCCTTTCGTTACGATGATGATGTACCTTTGGTTGTTCCTGAAGTAAATCCAGAGGATTCAAAAGTTCGCCCACGAAATATTATTGCCAACCCGAACTGTTCAACGATTCAGATGGTAGTGGCGTTAAAACCGATTCAGGATTTATCGAAAATTACAAAAGTGCAAGTGGCAACTTATCAGGCTGCCAGTGGTGCCGGTGCGCAGGGAATTGCAGAGCTGGAAGAGCAAACTCGTCAGATTGCAAATGGTGAAGAGCCTACGATTAATAAATTTGCTTATCAGTTATCGATGAATATTATTCCTCATATTGATGTGTTCCTGGATAATGACTACACCAAAGAGGAAATGAAAATGAACTGGGAAACCAAAAAGATTATGCATACCGACACTGAGGTTAGTGCTACTTGTGTGCGTGTTCCTGTTGCCCGTTCTCACTCCGAAGCCATTTGGGTAGAAACCGAAGAAGAGCTAACTGTTGCTCAGGTTCGCGAAGCATTTGAGAAATTCGAAGGCTTAACGGTAATTGATAAACCTCAGAGCAATGAATATCCAATGCCTTTGTTTGTAGCGGGTAAGGATGATGTGTATGTTGGTCGATTGCGGAAAGATATCACCAACCCCAAAGGACTGACATTTTGGTGTGTGGGTGATCAAATTAAAAAGGGGGCTGCCCTGAATGCGGTACAAATTGCGGAGTGGCTGATCGCAAACGGTGAAGTAAACTAATTTTGACCGAAGAACTGACAAGTTCTAAATAAACAATACAGATTTAAGAACTGAAATAAATATAAACTGACCGTCTCAATTTTTAGTTTGAGGCGGCCAGTTTTTTTATAGCAAAAAAGAAGCTGCCCAAAAGGACAGCTTCTTTTTTGTAAGGAGGACCGGAGCGGCAGTTACTGAGAACTTTTCTTTGAAATTGAAGGAGAAAGAAGTACCACTCCAGTCCAGTGTTTTTATTAATGTTGATCGTCAGCCCAACCGGTATAACGGTGTCCTGCTTCTAAGTAGTCATCAGCGATTTCTCCATCAGCATCATATAAAATGACACGGAATGAGATACTATCGTTATCAAAAACTTCACCATCGACAATGTCCATAGTGCCATCATGTCCACCGGTAACATCAGTAGCTCCTGTAACACCAAATGTCGTATCCGACAGTTTGTTTGCTTTAACTTTGTACCCACTATCGTAGATGTTTTCAATCCAGATCATGTCCGGATCAAAAGAAGTGTTATACACCTGTAAGGTGTATGGTCCGTAAAGGGCTTCAACATCGAGGTTGTACTCGATTACAACCCAGTCGCCAGATAAGGTCTTGGCACCTGCATCTCCAACCTCATATTCTTCCTGACAGGCCGCAAAACCAATTACCAGAGCAAGAATGAATAAATATTTAATAAGCTTTTTCATATTTGATAAAATTTTAGATGTTAAAAAAATCAATAGTCAATTAATACTGTATTTGTTTTAATTGAACATGAAATTCACCATCGCCAAAATCACCTGCTCCTGTGAACGTAATCATCTTACTATCTGGATCAACAGTGAAATTTGTAATGTCGATATCAAGGCCGAATCCGGGGATTGAAGCTTGAGTAATAGAGAAATCATTAGCCGGAATACTATTCGCAGTGATGACAGCTCCCTGGGCAGCATATGCATAGCCATAGTCGCGTCCAATGTAGTAATACCCTCCAATTGCGCCGGATATTTCATAGGTATTATCTCCGGTTTTTGTGATGAAAATATATTCCATGTCATTGTACTGATCCGAAGCTGCAAAAGCCGGAGCGCGCTGCACTGACGATGTGTATACGCCTTCAATGCTGTTGACTAAATCGCCACTTTTGCCAACCACAACTGTTCGGGTTGCTGCAGCTGGAAAACCATCGCTATTGATTGCGGAATAAGAAATTACATATTTATCCATTACGTCAGTATTGACAGTCGTGCCTGAATAGCCTGTAATTTCCCCTGATACACTAACTTCAACGGGAAGTTCCTGCCCGTCTTCTTCTGCTGTAACTGCAGCATCGGTGTAGGGAGTGCCAAGATCATGATAAATCAGACTTTCTCCTTCAACCGTAAAATTGGCGAAGTATGTTATTTGAGAAACATCTTCTGTGGTAATATCCTTTTCACATCCAGCAAATAAGATGCTTAATATAAAAAGGCTTGCTAATATCTTTTTCATATCTCTGTGTTTTAAATATTAATTTTGATCCCACCAAACTTTATCTGTCAGTGCAGGCTGAGATGGTGTATTTTCATTGCTTGAAACCGCAGCATCTGGATAGTAGAATCGGGTTAACCATTTTCCATCTCCAAGCGTATTTTCATATGGTTTAATACGATCTCCGGGAGTATAAGCATCTGGATTAGATTGAATAGAGGCCACAGTGGCATCTGAAATAGACGGATATTCTGTTCTTTTGATTTCAAACCAGGCTTCAATGTTGTTCACTAATGCTAACGATACCCATTTTTGCATCATAATCTGTTTGTGAGTTTCGTTGAATTCTATGGGTTTTCCAGCTCCGTAAAGTTCTGATCCCGGAGTTGCAATACCATGTAGCGCTATGCTCGCATCAATTGCAGATTCATAAGCTGCTTTTGCAGCTGTTGCATCATTGTTGTAACGCAGTTCAGCTTCAGCAATAAAGAAATATAATTCTGACATGGTATACAGGTAAATCGGTTGAGTTGCACCAACGATTGGGAAGCTAAAATCTTCGTTTTTAATTCCTGGAATCGTTTTCCCGGCTGGAAAGTTCCCATTATACTGGTCGTTAACAGTTGCTGCGGCCCATATCGTTTCCAGTCTAGGATCAGCAGTCGATTTTAGATAGCTTATGATATTGTGGGTAGCAACATGGTTTACACCACCTAAACGGTCAACTTCTGTATCATACCAAGGATTTCTTTTGTTTTGTTCGTCTGCGAAAGAGGCAAACATAACATCCATTGACATGAAATTGTTAGCGTCGATCAAGGCTTTAACTTCGGCAGAATGATTCGACGCTGTTTCGCTTTGACGCATAAATATTTTTAATTTCATCGCGTTTGCAAAACCAATCCATTCATCTATGTCTGCTCCAAGTAACATGTCAGTTGAGGCCACGATCTCAGATCCGGTAACGCGACCTAACGCATCATCAAGTTCAGTAATTAGACCATCATACACAACTTTTCCGTCATCAAATACTGGGTTTAGAATACCCGTGCCCTGAAGAGATTCAGTATATGGAACTTTATCGATCAAATCAACGAGTAGTTGGTAAGTATATGCGCGCAATACTGTTGCAACAAGGTAGTTTCCCCAATCCTCTTGTTCCGTTGAGGCTGTACGGATATATTCCAGGTCATTTAATGCACCGGCATATAATTCCGTATATTGGTTATCCAAAAAGTCGGTCTTCACATCAAACTTATCCAACCCGTTGTATTGGTTTGCTTCTGGCGCTTGTGACCAATATTGAGCGTAAAATCCACCCGTATTAAAGAGCATTCCTCCAACCTGAACAGCAATAGATGCTTCTGCTGCAGGCAGCACCAATTCAGTGGTTACTTCCGTTGGAACATTCGGGTTGTCGTTTACATCCAACCAGCTCTCGCAGGAAACCAATGTTGTACTTAATATTGTAAGTATTATTAATATTCTTTTCATGTTCTCTGTTTTTAGAAATTCAACTTAAGGTTTAGACCCCAACTGCGTGTTGATGGGTTTGCAGTAAATTCTCCAAACTTACCTTCCAGGTCATTACCAAATGTAGTTACCTCAGGATCGATTAAATTATTTTCGGCAGGAGTCCAGAGTGCCAAGTTATTACCATAAGCAGTTAGTGAAATCCCTTCGAAAGGTGTTTTATTAAGAATGCTATTTGGTAAGTTGTACGTAAGGGCAACACGTCTTAGTTTCACAAATGAACGAGAGACCAGCCATGATTCATCCAGTAAGCTTCCGCCGTCTGAAAAATAATCATCAAAGTCTTCTTTTGATATTGGCGTTGTGTTTTCAACATAGCTTCCTTCGTTATCAGGGTCTTCGATTACCGAGTTTGGTATAATGAACGTATGACGATCGTTATACGTTGTTTGTACAATGTTTCCGGTAAAATAGTTAATGTCAGCAGTTCTTGAGAACATGACACCACCTTGGCGAATATCCAAATCCGCAGTTAAGGTAAAATCTTTATAGCTGAAAGAGTTTGTAATGCCCATGGTGTAATCATAGTCAGCACTTCCCATAATTTGCTTTTCAGTTGCAGTCAGTGGGCGTCCTGTCCCCGGATTAACAATGATTTGTCCTGATTCGGTTCGCTGAGGAACTGTTCCTTCGTACAAGCCAATAGGTTCACCAACAATAGCGACAAAGCCAACAGTGCTTAAGCCTCCGATTGGAATTTTATCTCCAAGTTCTTCCGGAAGACTTACCAATTCATTCTCGTTTTGAGAGTAGTTTAATAAAATGTCCCAGCTAAAATCTCTGGATTGGATTGGTGTACCTTCTAAAAGGAACTCGAGACCCTTGTTGTTGATTTCACCAAGGTTGGTTGTTTGATTCGTATAACCGGTGGATGGAGCTAATGCTAATCCAAAAATCTGGTTATCTGAGGTTTTGTTGTAATATGCGATATCAAATCCTAAACGATTTCCAAAAAACTTCATTTGCATTCCAATCTCAAACTCTGACGAAATTTCAGGTTGTAATAACTGATTACCCAACGTGTTTCCTACTTCAAATGCATTTTGTCCATTTAATGGGAAATCTAATGTTCTGAATGGATTGTAAATTGAACTCTTAATAAATGCCGGATTAATGGCATATACAGGAGCATCATTACCAGTAGTACCGTAAGCTAAACGAATTTTACCTAAGTCGATTACACTTTTTGCATTATCAGAAAGTAGTTCACTAAAGACAAAACTTGATGCGATACCATAGTAGAAAAATTGATTATTGTCTTTAGGAAGAGTTGAAGACCAGTCGTTACGAGCATTTAATGTTAAATAAAGAAGTTCTTTATACCCGATCTCTACACTTGCAAGCAATCCAATTAACCTCCGTTTTGAATAGAACTCGTTGAGAACCGGAGTTGACGATGAGTTACTCAAATCATAGAATCCAGGGATGTCTAGTCCGGTAACAGAACCACTCACTGAGCTGACATTTCGTTCGTTAATATTCAAACCAGCAACTGTTCCAATTGAAAAATCGTCGAACGTATTATTGTAGTTCATTAACATGTCATGTGTATATTCATGACGTCTGGTAGCTCCTTTGGTAACAGTACCTTCCTGATTGGTTGACGAACCCTCGTTAGGAGTTCCAGGGGCAGCTTGTACTTCGGGGATCCCAATTTTCTGCATATCATCAGAAGCATCAATACCTAAGCGATACATGGCAGTCAGGCCTTCCATAATTTCATAATCGAACTGCATCTTACCAAAAAACTTTTTCTGTTCGTATGCAGCTTCCATATTATCAATGACAAAATATGGGTTCGTTATACCATATGGTGTATAATAATAGTCCGGCGTATCAAATGGATCCGTTTTATAGTCAGCCAGACTTACAATACTGATATCTCTCGGAGTTTGATAAAGCCCATTAATAACAGTTAATCCCTGACCGGTTTGGGCAAAACTATTTTCTTGTTGTGAATAGTTTATTGATGTTGACACTTTCAGATTACCGATTTGTTGAGAGGCTCTGAAAGATGCAGTATACTTATTGTATAAGTCGATGTCAGTTGGCACCAATCCATCTTGTTTTACGTACGATAAAGAGGAATAATAGGAGGTTTGATCGTTTCCTCCAGATAAAGAAACAGAATTAGTGTACTTTAAACCGTAATCAAAGAAATCTTTTACGTTATTCTCTTGAGGAAGAAAAGGTTTTAACTTTTGCGAGTTATTGTACACAGTACCCCATAAACGAAGACTACCATCAAAAGCAGGTCCCCAGCTACCATTTTCATTCATGGTATGGTGTGCATCCCAGCCCATTCCAAATTTGTTTTGGAATTCCGGCAAACGTAAGATGTCCGAAAACTCAATACTAGAATTGAAATCTACCGAAGCTTTACCTGCTCCATCCTTAGTGGTAATAAGCACAACGCCATTGGATGCACGGCTACCGTACAGAGCTGTAGCGGATGCACCTTTTAGGATTGTGATATTTTCAACATCATCCGGGTTAACCAAGTTAGCAGCATTACCAAAGTCATAGGATTCATCAAGACTTGTACTACCGCTGGAGTTGTTCGTCATCGGAACTCCATCAATAACATATAATGGTTGGTTACTTCCTCCTAAGGAAGAAACACCACGAATGATTACAGAGTTTGAAGCACCCGGGTCAGACGAGCTCGATGAAATTTGCACACCTGCAACTTTACCTGAGACACCAGACATGATGTCTGAGTTTCTGGTTTTGGTTAGTTCTTCTGCGTTAACAGAAGAAGCTGCATACCCAATGGCTTTCTCAGATCGTTTAATACCTAAGGCTGTTACTACAACCTCGTTAATTCCAACGACATCTGATTCCATTTCCACATCAACTTTTGTTCCTTGAATGGTAGCCTCTAAAGTTTGCATACCAACAAACGAAAAAACCAATGTATTGGCATCTTGTGGGGCTTTCAAAGTATATTGCCCATCAAGATTAGTAATTGTACCAAGCGTGGTACCTTTAACCGATACAGAAACTCCAGGAATGGTACTTCCATCTTCCGCGGAAGTTACCGTACCTGTAATTTCCTTGGTTTGAGCCCAAACCGACTGCAAACCAATTGCAAAAATTGCAAGTAATAATGCGATTCTTTTCATAGAAATAATTTTAATAATTAAACAGCATCAATTCTTATCTGTAATAAGGATAGTAAAAATTCAATTTTTATCCCCCTGTTGAGAGTTCGGAACGTTTATTCCCCCAAACAAATCGTTCCTCTCAGAAAAAAAAATAGTTTGAAACCTTCAATTTCAATAAATGTTAAAAAACCTTAACGAATACGAAAATATATAAAAAAATGAATTTGCAAAACAATTGTTCAAAAAATCGCAATTCGGATATTTGTATCGAAAATTCTTCAAATAACTTGCTTTTTCAAATTGTAGCTATTTGAGGGAGCGCAAGTTATTGATATTCTTGTGCTTCTTTCTTTTGATACCATACGGCTAATAAGAACAACTCCCTCCATAATAACTATTAATTACATCAAATCATTAACATTCCCCCAAACGTTAAATATGATTTAATTAAGTCTTTTCTCCATGAAACGCTCAATTTGATATTGATGAAATTTCAATAGATGTTAAAAAACATTAACGAGTACAAAAATAGAAAAATAGAAATACGAGAGAAATTTTTAAAATATTAGCAGTTAAACTATTATGACAAAAGTCATGATTTAGTGTTTGTTGTATTTCTCAGGAATATTTAATAATCTATATATGTCTTTTTTTTACAGGTTGTTATGTGCAATTTGTGTTTGTTAAATGAGCTTTATTTAGAATGATTATAAATAGACATTGTTTTGTTAATTTGTTTTCAATTTACGGGGGAGCCGTTATCTGTGGGGGTGTTCTTTAAAAATAGCTTGAGTTTTGGCCATGGTCTTGTATTTTTGATGGGTGTTAGCTTCTAATTGTGAGCAATTGTAGAGTGGGCTCCGTTTGTGGTGGGGTGTTTGTTTCTTTTTTACATATTTATGAAGTGGGGTGGGGCGTATGTCTTCCATGTTGTGTAGTGATTGGCTGGATTGATAAATCAAGAGGAGATTAGAGCTAGCGTGGGCGCTGCTAAAAACTAAAGACTGTGTTGGATGAATGGTCTTCGGTGTTAAAAATGTCACGTTTTGTATATTCATAGTTGATCAGTCATGAGTGACTTTCTGTAAAGTGTTTTCATTTTGCGTTTCAAAAGTCCTTTTGAGGAGCCTGTCATTTGTTGTTTCATTGTTCTGTGGTGGAGACTAAAACTGATTGCTAATTTGAGAGTTATTACTTATATTGCGACAAACATAAAATCCATGTCTGAAAAAATTGAGATCCAGTTAGAATATCCGATGAATTGCTCTCCTAAAGTGCTGTATAACCGACTGAGCACTGCATCAGGGCTAGCCGAATGGTTTGCTGATGACGTACAGGTAAGAGGTAAAATTTATACTTTTATATGGGAAGGGTCGGAGCAACAAGCTGAAAAAACACTGCAAAAAGAAGATAAACTTGTTCGGTATAACTGGGTTGATGAAGAAGAAGGGTATTTTGAGTTTAAGATCACGAAAGATGATTTAACCGGAGATGTTTCTTTAATTGTGATTGATACCACAGATGAAGAAGAAGAAACATCGGAATTATGGAATTCGCAAATTGCTGACCTAAAACACATCCTTGGTTGTTAAGGGTTTTTTAACTTTCAATTTCTTCAAAATAACTTAGCTTTGTATTCGTTTCCAACGATACATTATGAAGCGACTACACATATTTGTTTTAAAAACTTTCTTGGGGCCATTTCTAATGACCTTTTTCATTTGTGTCTTTGTACTGCTAATGCAATTTCTATGGAAGTACATTGATGACATGGTTGGCAAAGGTTTAGAATGGAACATTGTCGCAGAATTGATGCTGTATGCTTCCTTTGCGCTTGTCCCGATGGCTTTTCCCCTTGCCATGCTGCTGGCATCGATTATGACATTCGGTAATTTGGGTGAGAATTATGAGCTGGTTGCGATTAAAGCATCCGGAATTTCATTATTTCGAATCATGAAACCATTAATAGGTGTTGCGATTGCACTGACGGTATTCGCCTTCTATTTTTCCAACAATATTCTGCCAAAAACAAATCTGAAATTTGGAGCTTTATTGGTTAGCGTGAAAAAACAAAAGCCGGAAATGGTGATATCTGAAGGTGTTTTTACAAATGAAATTGACGGCTACAGCATAAAAGTTGATCGGAAGAGCAAAAATAACAATATGCTTTATGGTTTAATGATTTATGATCACAAAGAAAATAAAGGAAATGTGAAAGTAACGGTGGCCGACTCCGGTTTTATGAAGATTTCAGAAGATAAAAAATACATGACCATGACCATGTTTAATGGTCAGTCGGCAACTGACGTAGAGCCAAATAGAAGAGGGAAAAACAGAACCTTCCCTTTTCGAAGAGAACGATTTGGAAAGGAAGTTGTAACGATTCCTCTGGAAGGTTTTGATTTTGAGCGCACTGACGAAAGTCGAGTGCGAAGTCATTATAAAATGATGAACCTTGATCAATTGAACTTCATTGAAGACTCCATGTATCAGTCGTATAAAAAACGAGTCAGGCGGTTTGCAATATCAATGCGATACCCCAGAGCTTTAAATGACCGGGTGCTTGCCTTAACCGAAACCCAGGATTCAATCCAGCATCCTCATCGATTTGTACAGGATACCATTGTTGCTTTTGACACAATTTATCAGGCTCTTGCTCCACAGGTTCAAAATGAATTGATAACCATGGCCATTGGGCAGGCTCGCACCAACCATCAGACCATTAATCAAAACCTGAACGAACTATATAATCAAAAGAAATCGATCAATAAGCTGACCATGGAGAAACATAAAAAGTTCACCTGGTCCTTTGCCTGCTTTATATTCTTTTTTATTGGAGCACCACTTGGAGCCATTATTCGTAAAGGCGGATTAGGAATGCCTGTGGTTGTATCCATTTTAATGTTTATTACCTATTACATGGTTTCGATTACGGGAGAGAAATTTGCGCGGGAAGACATGTGGAACATGACCAATGGCATGTGGTTTTCAACCTACTTGTTTTTACCCTTAGGCATATTTTTAACCTATAAATCAGCTAACGACTCCGGCTTACTCAACATTGAAGTATATCAGTATCAGCTTAAACGCTTATTTAGCTTTTTGTTTAAGCGAAAAAGCAAACCGGAAACCACTTCATAATATGAGAATTCTTCAGTTGTGTAATAAAGTTCCATGGCCCCCGAAAGACGGGGGTGCAATAGCTATGTTAACCATATGCAAAGGCTTTTCATTACTTGGGCACGAGGTTGATGTACTGGCCATGAACACGCATAAACATCATATTTCAATTCAGGATATACCGGAAAGTCTTAAAGAAAAAGTCAACTTCCATCTGGTTGAAGTCCCGGCCAAAATAACGATGGGTGGATTGATCGGCAATTTGCTTTTTTCGCAGCTTCCGTATAATGCACGACGTTTTCTGGACGAGAGTTTCGCTAATCAGCTAATTAAGACGCTGCGAAACAATGAATATGATGTTATACAGCTTGAAGGGCTATACCTTTGTCCTTACATCTCATTAATTAAAGAACACTCGAGTGCGTTAATCGCCTACCGGGCTCACAATGTAGAGCATGAGATCTGGGAGCGAACCGCGGCAGTAACGCCGGGAATCAAGCGAATTTATCTTCAACTACTCGCTAAACGCATTAAGATATTTGAGATTGGACACCTAAACGATTATGATGTTTTAATTCCAATCACCGATCGCGATGGAGACATTCTGGATCAATTGGGGAATACAAAACCGAAACATACCACACAGGCGGGCATCGACTTAGCCACGCTTGTTCCCAGAGCCGGGAAATTAGAATATCCGTCGGTATTCCATATTGGAGCGCTCGACTGGGCTCCGAACCAGGAAGGACTGCTTTGGTTCCTGGAAAACGTCTGGATGAAAGTACATCAGAAATGTCCGGAGCTTAAATTTTACGTGGCCGGACGAAATGCACCGGACTGGCTTGAGTCGAAGCTGAAATATAAGAATGTAGAGTATCTTGGTGAAATTGAAGATGCCTATTCGTTCATGAATTCAAAAGCAATCATGGTGGTTCCATTGCTGTCCGGAAGTGGTATGCGCGTGAAGATCATCGAAGGGTTGGCGCTCGGGAAAGCGATTATTTCTACGGCAATTGGAGCAGAAGGTATTGCGGTAGAAAATAACAAGCATTTTATTTTAGCTGACGATGCTAATTCCTTTATCGAGGGAATTGTTAAATTGATCAATGATCGGTCGAAATACGATCAACTTTGTAAAAATGCCGTAGATTTTACGAACGAACATTTTGACAATATGGCGTTTGCCGAATCCTTAATCGATTTTTATAAGCAGCAAATCAATGCTTGAGATCTTATTCCTGATATCCTTAATCGTGGTTTTATACACCTACGTGGGGTATGCAGCAATCATATGGATATTGGTAATAATTAAGCGCTTGTTTGTTGCGAAACCGCAAGGACTCAATCTTGATACGGCTAATCTTCCTGAAGTATGTTTGTTTGTAACGGCTTACAATGAAATTGAAGTTGCCCGGCAAAAAGTAGAGAACTCATTCAAGCTGAATTACCCCAAAGATAAAATCCAGTATTTATGGATGACTGACGGATCGACTGACGGAACACCAGAATTTCTGCGACAGTTCCCGGAACTTCAGGTCGAACACACGCCCGAGCGGCTCGGGAAGATTCATGCCATGAACCGAGGGTTAGCTTTTGTTAAAACTCCACTGGTGATGTTTTCCGATAGTAATACCATTCTGGGGGAACAATCAATCATGGAGATTGTCCGTCAGTTTCAAAACCCATCAGTTGGTTGTGTTGCCGGCGAAAAGCGAATCTTGGAAAAGGACGAGGACTCTGCAGCTGCTTCCGGGGAAGGATTTTATTGGAAACTGGAATCGTTTATAAAAAGAATGGATGCTGAGTTTAGTTCAGCAGTTGGCGCTGCCGGTGAACTTTTTGCCATTCGCACCGATTTATTTAAGCCGGTTGAGCCGGATACTATTCTTGATGACTTTATCATTTCGCTGCGTATTGCCGAGAGTGGATATCGGGTTGCATATACGCCAAATGCTTATGCTGTAGAGTCAGCGTCGGCAAGTGTAAAAGAAGAACTGAAGCGCAAAATACGAATTGCCGCAGGAGGCCTGCAAACCATTTTCCGGTTGCCACAGCTGCTCAACCCTTTCCGAAACGGCTGGCTTAGTTTTCAGTATATCTCGCATAAAATACTTCGATGGACGATTGCTCCTTTTGCACTGTTTGCCATCTTTCTTATCAATCTCTTAATTTTACTGAAAAACAACACGTTTGATATCGATAATTTCTATGCGGTGTTTCTGTATTTTCAGCTTATTCTGTACGTTGTTGCCGCAATTGGCTGGCAGTCAGAAAACAAGCAGATTCGTTTCAAGTTTTTCTTTATTCCGTACTATTTCGTTGCCATGAATTACGCCTCCATAAAAGGAATTGTTCGCTACTTTAAAGGCAAACAATCTGTTGTTTGGGAGAAATCCAAGCGGGCAAAGGTGTAAATTGTCATTTTAAAATCGATATTTTTCCGTAGTTTTGCACCTGCATTTTGCAAACCAAATATCACAATGGACGAGTTCAAATTAAATACTGTACCCGAGGCAATTGACGCCATTAGAAAAGGGGATCTGATTATTGTTGTAGACGACGAAGATCGTGAGAATGAAGGTGATTTTATTGCCGCGGCTGAATTAATGACGCCTGAAAAGGTAAACTTTATGGCAACGCATGGGCGAGGGCTCATTTGTGTACCGTTAACTGAAAGTCGCTGTGAGGAGCTTAATCTCGAGCTGATGGTTGGTAAAAATACCTCGTCACACCAAACACCGTTTACCGTCTCTGTCGATTTGACGGGGCATGGCTGCACGACAGGAATTTCTGCCAGCGACCGGGCAAAAACAATTTTGGCACTAACTGATGATGATATCGATCCGGAAGAGCTGGGGCGTCCCGGGCATATTTTTCCATTGAAAGCAAAAGACCGCGGTGTATTGCGCCGTGCCGGACACACTGAAGCAGCAATCGACCTGGCTCGTTTGGCAGGACTTAAGTCTGCCGGTGTATTGGTCGAAATTATGAACGAAGATGGCACCATGGCCAGACTTCCGGAATTGATGGAGGTCGCTGATAAGTTTGACCTGAAAATTATATCCATCAAAGATTTGATAGCCTACCTGCTGAAATTTGAAAGTTTGGTTGATCAAGGCGAAGAAGTTCAAATGCCAACTAAATACGGCGATTTCAGAATTATTCCTTTTCGTCAGAAATCAAACGGAGCAGAACACGTTGCCCTGATTAAAGGTAGCTGGGAAGAAAAAGAGGAAATTCTGGTTCGCATGCATTCATCGTGCATGACCGGAGATATTTTTGGTTCGATGCGTTGCGAGTGCGGAGAACAGCTGCACAAGTCTATGGAAATGATTGAAGAGGCTGGCAAAGGCGTGATTGTTTACATGATGCAGGAAGGTCGTGGAATTGGCTTGATGAATAAAATAGCAGCCTACAAACTACAAGACGAGGGCATGGACACCATCGATGCCAACATCCACCTGGGATTTCAGGCTGACGAGCGTGACTATGGAGTTGGCGCTCAAATACTGCGAAAAGTTGGTGTTTGCAAAATGAAATTGCTGACCAACAATCCGGTAAAGCGTGTTGGCATTGAGGGATACGGGCTGGAAGTTACCGAGACGATCCCGGTTGAAGTGGAACCAAACAAATACAACCAGCAATACCTGAAGACCAAACGCGACCGCATGGGGCATTTCCTTCAGAAATTCAAATATGATTAGCACTCGTTATGGGGATGTTTGATCATTTATTTCCCGATAGTTACGATAACTCAGTAGAAGGAGAAGATTACTACCTTTCCAAAGAAGGTTACTGGGTAATGACCGAAAGTTATTTGGTAAAGCGAGGTTATTGTTGTTCCAATGGCTGTAAGCATTGCCCCTACGATCCGAAAGCTAAAAAAGGAAATCGGAAATTACGACCCGATGTGGCCAGAAAATACCAGACTCCCTGATTTGCCTTGGTTATCCATTTGTATTTTGGAATTTCTTTCTCGATAAATGTATCTTTGCACAAAAGCAGATATCATGACCGGAAAAGATTTACGCATTGTTTTTATGGGAACGCCTGATTTTGCAGTGGCGAGTTTGAAGGCTTTAGTTGAAAATGGCTATCAAATTGTTGGTGTGATTACTCCGCCGGATAAACCTGCCGGCAGAGGTCGCAAACTCCACGAGTCCGCGGTAAAACAATACGCTGTTGAAAAAGGACTGCACATTATGCAGCCTCCAAAATTGAAAAATCCGGAATTTATTGAAGAACTCAAAAGCCTGAATGCGGACTTACAGGTTGTGGTTGCTTTTCGAATGTTACCCGAAGTGGTTTGGGATATGCCAGGATTAGGAACATTCAATCTTCACGGATCGCTTTTGCCTCAGTACCGTGGAGCGGCTCCATTAAATTGGGCTGTAATGAATGGCGACACAGAAACCGGCGTAACGACCTTCCTGCTATCGCACGAGATTGACACCGGAGCAATCCTGTTCAACGAAAAAACACCCATCGGCACCAATGATACGGTTGGAGATATTCACGACCGACTGATGGATATTGGAGCAGGCTTAGTGTTGAAAACGGTTGATGCTTTAGCTGAAGGCAACTACTCAGCGATGGAGCAAGATGACATTCAAGTAGATGAATTAAAGCCGGCTCCTAAAATTTTTAAAGATGATTGCCGTATTGAGTGGAATAAACCGGCTGAAGAAATTCGCAACCAAATTCGAGGTTTATCGCCCTACCCGGCAGCCTGGACCGAACTGGAAGACGAATCGGGCAAAAGCTATTCAATGAAAATCTACTTTGCCGATTTTGATGAGGCTACCGATGTTAAGCCCGGAACAATTGATTCGGATGATAAAACCTATCTGAAAATTGCTGCAGGCGATAAATGGCTAATTGTTACCGACCTTCAACTAAGTGGTAAGAAACGCATGAAAACGGAAGATTTCCTCCGAGGATTTCACAATGCTTCATCACTCAAAACAACCTGATAGCGGGGCTTCAACGACAGTCATCATGTTGCTTGAGCTGCTCCGTTTCGCATTCTCTCAGACGCATGGATTTATTCTAATTAATTCGTTATTAAAAGTTTAACGGCTCGTGACTTTTCTGTGATACTTAAGCCAGACCTTAGTGATAGATTAATTTAAAAAATTTATTGCTATGAAAGTTTTCAGATTAACATTGAGTTTGGCATTGGTCGGATTGTTATTCACCCAATGTCTTAAAAAAGATTTTCCACATGGTGGCGATCATCTTCCTGCGAAAATGTACACAGTAACAGTTGAAAATGTTTCTACCAATTACATGTTCTTCGAGTCGGGTGTTTCAAGTATTCCGGAGGGAGCCAGTGTGGCAGGTCCCGCACACCCGGGAGAGTCGTTCAAATTTTCGTTCCATGCAGGTCCAAATCATAAATTGTCTTTTGCAACCATGTATGGTTTTTCGAACGACGGATTTTATGCCCCCGATGGAATGGGAATTGACCTTTATAACAGTGGTAGCCCCGTAACCGGAGATATTACCTCGCAAGTAATGTTGTGGGACGCAGGAACGCAAATGAACCAGATGCCTGGCATGGCAAACATGCATGATGGTGCTGATGAAAATGGGGTCGTTCAGTTAATGTCGGCTGTGGGCGATGGCTATGATTACGGCATGGTTAGCACAAATCTGAAGGTGACGCTGGATTATGATGGCAACAGTATGTTTACGGTAACCATCGACAATCTAGCTACAACAACAACGGGTATTTCACCAGTCGCCTGGGTGGTGCACTCAGCAGAGAACCCGCTCTTTGAAGCCGGAATGGCTGATTACGACAAAGGGCTTGAAGACCTTGCTGAAACAGGAAATGCATCTGTTTTAGGTGATTACCTTTCGATGAATAGCGGCTACGTTTCGCCAATTGCGCCTGTATTATGGGTTATTCATGACAAAGACGACAGACCTGTATTTACCGAAAATGACCCCGATTATGGATGGGGCCTGGAGCTGCTTGCTGAAACGGGAGATCCTTCAGAATTAAACACATCGTTGATGGATAATGGTTATACTTCGGGTGTTTACAATATGCCTGATATTGCCGGTGGTGCAGGGCCAATATTCCCCGGTGATAAGTATACATTCACCATTGAGGCAAAGCCCAATAAATACCTGAGTATAGCCAGTATGTTGGGAAATTCGAATGACGAGTTTTTTGCTTTTGGCGACGATGGGTTCAAACTAACCGTTGGCAATGCGGTAAAAGACATTACCAGCGAAGTAATGATTTGGGATGCCGGAACCGAACCAAACGAGTATCCCGGCGCGAAAACCTCGAACGAAGATGTTGAAGGAGGGACGGTGCGCATGCTTGATGATGGATTCCCCTGGCCCGAAGCGTCACAGGTAATTAAAGTAACTATACAGAAAAATTAGTGGCGAAGTAAAGAGTGATCAGGGGATGAATCCTCAGGAACCCTTCAGCTCATCATCAGCTGAAGGGTTTTTTCGTACTAAAATTGAATTGTTGATTTTACGACTCCGCTTTTTTGTGCCTAAATGTACTTGAAAACACTGATGCAAGTACGGCGAAACATTCGGAATTCCGTTTATTAACAGGAGAATGAGGACTGATCGTTAGCCTAATAGTCGCCAAATGACTGCTTGTTTCGGAGACTCTGACCAGCACCCAAAAAGAACACTATAATTTAAGATAGATTTGTAGTTTATTTGGTCGAAAGGTTGTAATTTGTATTCTACACCAGTAAAATTAGCGTAGTTATGAAATTCGAAGCAGATAACATCTACCATATTTTCAATCGGTCAAACGAACCCGTCTTTAAGTCCAGAACAAACTATCTTTTTTTCAAAGAAAGACTGCGAGCATACGTACATCCGTGTTGTAACATTTTGGCATGGTGTTTAGTGCCAAATCATTTTCATCTTTTGGTGCAGGTAAAACCCGAAGGATTGTCGCTGAGAGTCAATAAAAAAGGTAAGTTGCAGCAGCAGCTGGAGGTTAATTTACGATTAATGACCAGTTCGTACACCCGAGCCTATAATAAGGAAAATCGACAAACCGGCCGCTATTTTTCACAACCCACGAAAGCGAAAATATTAAATCACGAACGCATAGCGTCCCTCGACGATTTTGCAAATGTTGATTACATCACCACTTGCTTTTTATACATCCATCAAATCCCGGTAATTCATAATCTGGTCAGTCATCCTTCTAAATGGGAGATGTCTTCGTTTAATTCCTACATCCACGGCACCGACGATGGCTTAGTGGATAAAGATATCGCGTTTCAGTACATTAGTCTTGAGCCCGAGGCGGTCGACGTTCAGTCAACAAGTTACCTCGATGAGTCGATTTTGGATAATTTGTACTAGCCATTTATCAATTTCCTTGCTCTTTCGAAACCTGTAAGCTCAGGCTGATGTTCGTTTCGAAGCAAGTCAGCTGGTTTATGATCGCGCAGCTTCCCACGCCGGGTAATGGCCCAAAAAACAAGGAAGAACAAACGAACTGATCCTTCATTGAAAACCTTTCCGGGCATACGCACTCAACGGGACAGTCCCTTTTCTCCTGAACCGATCGCTGCTATGTCTACTCAAAACGGATGCTAAACGATGTTTTTCTGACCACTTTCCGCCTGGTTCGGTCTACTTTTCATTTGGTTTGAGTTGAAACTAGTTTTTTCTTGACTAAAAACATGTTTTCCCCCTACGTTTACTCTATAAAGTGAATCGTAGTTTGTTTAGAA
>Ga0163223_100021_pt1 | contig 103353 bp, 86 predicted proteins | sample MSEWel2016_02_17_2_FD_113147 | JGI IMG/M metagenome (GOLD analysis project Ga0163223, IMG submission 113147) | Subsurface microbial communities from deep shales in West Virginia, USA - MSEEL Well Study Marcellus 5H_2016_02_17 ...
CAGCGTTAGCAAAAGCTTTGGTGGCAATCACCACAATTCCATTAATACTTGTCAAATGACTAAAAGTGGTTGTCATTATTCTTTGTTGAAATTTCTGATTATCCTGATTGGTTACTGTTATCAGTATTTCTTTAGCAGGTACATGATCAACGCTCCCCCGAACAAGAATAACGTCTTTGTTTTCAAGTTTTAGAAAAACAGCCAATGCTTTTCCAATTGCTCCCGAACCAACGATATATATTTTATCTTTTTTCATCAAGCTTTACATCCGACCAACTGCAAATTTATAATAATACAATCTTCCATCAAAAAGCATAACAACAAAAGGTAATTAAAGGATCTCTACGTCCGCAGCCAAATCTACGCACGTGTGTAATGAAATTTTCACACACTGTAAGTACTGCTTTCACGGTGCAAAATTTTATTTTCATACTTATGAAAGTTTACGTACGTGCCTCTAAAGATTTACTCCCGCACGTGTGTAAATATATGTCGGCAGGTATACCAGATTGCCAGGCTTCTTTCGGAAAACCCGGAAAGCCAACCCTTTTTAAAAAAGCAGTGAACTCATGCTGTTTTGTGAGCTGTGCCAGGGCGAATGCTTACAGCATACTTTAATGATTGTCGTTGCAAACGACTGCCAGCTCACCCCTTCACCGCTTCGCTAAGACAAGGGGTAGCCCGGAAACCTATCCCAAAGAGCGCGCGCCGCCCGTCAATGTATTGTCAGGAATGTGATAATGCCTGTCATTGTAAGATTTAAATTGATGCGCCAAAGGCGTAAACGGGAAAGCTGTGTCCATAATCAAAGGACCGATGTTTAAAGATGAGTGCCTTTTATCAGAAACACTGCAAAACGTGCTGGGTTACTCCAACGTATACCGGGTTTCTTCGGCCTAGAACCAACCTTCGCATCACGGAAACCCGAAAAATACGCATCGGGGGAATCCCAAAAAACGGATTGAAAACACTATACTCAAACAACTAATCGGCAGGTGGTTGCAAGCAGGCAATGTTTAGTTCAACATACCCTCCAATGCAAAGCGTATGCAAGCAACGCTTGATTAGAGGCTAAGTGTTCAGTTATTTCAATTTTATTTTACCTAAATACATTTCACATTTATCTTTTGACAATATATTATGTTTTTTAAGATAACTACTTTTGCACAACCTTGAAAGCTTTCTTTCTCCCGTTTGTATTAAAACATTCATGTATCTATTATTACTAAATTCTTGTTCTGCTATTTCAAATAAGTGAAAGTGAATCGCTTTAAATAAAAACTCTAATCTATTTGGAAAATCCTGTATCTTATTATCAGAAAGCAATGCAATAGAAAATACAATAATTCCGTGGGCATAATCGTCCTTATACGTTTTTTGAGTAGGTACAATATTTTCTGAAGAGAAATCATTATCAGAAATGTGACCATTTAAATATTCATTCCAAATATTTTGATTTACAGGAATGATATGAGTAAAACCTATATAATTTTGCTCTTTATCTTTTAATAGTAGAATACATCTTTTATTTTTGCACGCATGCTTTGCATTTCTGTTAATCTTATCAATCTCAGAATCTTGCCAAGGGCTATTCTTGAAAGCTTCGTAATTTAATTTTCCAGAAATACTTCCTAAATTTTCAGTTTCTGCAAACTCGTAATAATCATTTCCTTTATGCGGCTTGTCAAGATAATAAATGCCTTTACTACTAGTTGGTGCAATTTTCAGTAAACTTAGCAATGAAATGTCACCATTCTTTAATAGTTTTAAATATGATTTGTTAATCCCTGATTTTCTTATTGAAATTACAATCAAGTAGGCTACGAGATAAACTAATATGAGTAGGGTTAGTGTTACCGAAGATAAAGCTCTGACTAAAATTAATAGGTTTTTACTTTCAACAAATTGGTTAGCATAGAAGATTGTTAATCCTAAAGCACTTATTGTAGGAATGATACTTAATTTTAACCCTACACTTTTTTTAGTTCTAAAAAAAAGGATTATCAATATACTTTTAAATTTTTGTAAATAGCTTTTGTCAATACTCATTTAATAGTTCTGAAATGTTCATATTTAATTTTCTGAATTCAACTAATTGGCCAGCTAATGTTTTCCTATTTTATCCATTATTCAGATAAGCTGCTGTTAAATTTAGAAATAAAATTTAAATGATTCGTGATTACCGAAAACAGCTTGCATAAGAGTACTGTTTCTAAAGTTAAGAGCTCGCTGCTCAAGGTGCTTGAGAGCCTTACTCAAGAGGCTTGAGTGCACTGCTCAAGGTGTTTGAGCACACTGCTCCAGAAGCTTGAGCACACCGCTCAAGCCACCGGAGTAGGTTGCGGTGATTAAAAATCCCCGGTTAAGAGGCCGGAATTGCAAATTCCGGCCAGCCGCCGCCAGCCTTCGACATATCCCAACCAGCTCGGGAACTTGCTAATGAACGTTTCCACTCCCATTCGGATTGAAAATCTCCTGTTAACAAGGACCGGATGGCACCCCGAAATTTCGGGGCGGTCCAGCCGCAAACCGCCTGCTTTAGTGCATATTCCGATGAGCAGGGGGTTCTGCTTCACTCACTAGTTTTTTTCAATAAATATATTATTGCCAAATAACTTCATCTTTCCAATCATCGGGGAAGCCCATTTCTTTACAATCTACCAAGTTACATGCTTCCATTAGCTTTTTTAAATCGGGAACAAAACTGCTATCAGGGCTGATAATGCGGGTAATATAATTCATGCAACAAAGTTGGGCATAAAGTTTATTATCGTAAATAGTTGTATTTTGAATGAATGTATTTGCTGTATTGTATGGCAATTGTGGAACAATTGTAAAACGTCGGTTCCATAAGCGGCTATGGTGCGCACATATATTGCGTAAACCGGCAAAGGCATGCATCCAGCTTTCAAGTATTAAAGGATTAGGCAGCCCAAATTCTTTGGCAACCTTTTTCTTCTCATTTCCTTTCTTGAGATTTCCATAAAGCTTACTTAACAAGCCCATTGTAATTACTTCGAGACTCATCCATGCCGGAGGATACGCAGGAGTTGAATAGGTGTTTATCATGTTCGATAAATGTTTCTGACGAACGGTCAACCTCTTCGTAAAGCGAATTAATGTTTTTATTGAAAAAATAATTGTTGCGATACATATTAGCATCTTCGTGCCAATGGCTGCCTTTGGTTAGCGAAAATTCATATACAATTTTCGTGCGCAAGGCAATTTCTATTTTCTCGATGGCATTGAAAACCAATAATCGCAAACGGCGGTCAAATACATAGAGTTCGATAATGCCTTCGAAACTAATTTCTTTAATAAACGAATGGTTTAGGTCGGAATTATCCTGAAATGGATAGGTGTATGCCCGTAACCTGTAGTAGCTGATATTGGATAAATAATGAGCTATTCAACCAGCAAACCTCCCTTCTTCCATTCGGATTGAAAATCCTGCGTTAATAAGGTGCGGATGACATATCCGCACCAGCCGCTAACAGCTTTCGACAGATCCTGAGGAGCGGGGTGTCAAACGATCCCTCGTCCGGGTGATCCCGACCTTTGCCGGGACCAGTTTTGACGGCCCGCGCACCGCTGAGCAATAACTGTAACCGTATGTTTACTTACTTTAGGATGAGGAGCCGTTCGAAACGAGGCTTTGCGGCTGCCCCAAGCCAGGCCTACAACCGAGACCATATTATTAATGAACCTCCCCGCTTCCATTTATTGTGGCACAATGACACCGAAATACCAGGCTGGCACAACTTCGACCGTTTTATCTAGCGTCATTGCGGTGCAGGCCGGAATCTGCGGGCTGAAAGGCTGCCAGTGAGCGGGTGACTCGAAGTCACCTGCTCACTACATGCTCAGCGCGCAGGCGTGATGCGTTCGGGTACTGAGGATCCCAAATGGGCTGTAGCCGGTATGCTTTCCCAAAGTTTCGAACTTTGGGAAAGCTTAAAAGTCTGAACCAGGATTTGCGGGATGGGTTGGATGAACAGGATTATTCGCGAATGAACAAAATTACCGGGCCGGATCAATTCGCCAAAAAACCAAGGCTTGATCCTTCGGTGATCATCCGCTGATCTACCGCTCATCTATACTCAGGGCTCCATGGGGAGTCAGGTCATTGCCCGACACCTTTCGGAAAATCAAAACCAAGATGAAACGTACCCGATTTTGTACCCTTTGCCAGGCCGACTGCTTACACAAGGGAGAGACGACACACCGCATAAGTTGGGGTGAGGAGACCCTCCGTATTAGGCTTTCAACCGGCACCAGCCACCAAAGCCCCCATATATCCCAAGAGCTGATGACACATAACAGGTATTCTGTTAGCCGAGGCTGTCGTTAGTCAGGAATTCACTCCGGGTGAAGCCCTGACTTCAGATCGTTCTCCGCCATCAACGCAAACGAATCCAGGTAAGCCACTTCCAGCGTTTCACCTTTCATTTTAAAATGATATTTTTTCCCTGTGACGTTTCCGGTAACCATCAGTTCCCCGCTTCCAACATATTGAAACCACTTGGTTTTTTGCATTTTGATACGTGGATCTTCTTCCTGTTCCGGGCGAAGTTCCTTTTCCCGGGCCAGGCTTTCTTTCCAGCCCGACCGCTTGCTTCCGCAACAACTCATATTAAGTACTTTTATCTGTTAGTTTGAATAGTATGGATGCGCCTCCCGAAAGGGCCAGCCAGGTGATAATTCCTTCGGGCCATTCATCGCAAAGGATAAATGCGAAAGGGATGGCCATCCAAATACTTAAACAATAGAAACAATCGAGCAGGTTTCCGAAGAAACCCTGCCCGAAAAGTTTTCTGAATTTAAAAACAAGGCCGAAGGGGCCATCTTCCTGCGACAGGAGGTGTAAAAGCCGCCACACGGCCAGCATGCAGAGGATGAACCCGACGAAATTTACTGAGATCATGGAGTGTAACGTTCCAATGCGATGCTCGAATTTCGCTGGTATTCGCCGCTTACTCCGCTGTTGTACCCGTTGGTCACCCGTTTCCGGGCCCGGAGTGCGAAGGAGTAAACCGTGTAATATTCGCCAGTCTTGATCCAGCCTTCGGTTGCATCGGCCGGCGTTAAGGCCACGGCAATCAGTCCGCCCGAAGCAAATTCCTGAAGGGTGCCGGTGTAACCCGGGCATCCTGCGGCATGCGTGTTGGCCGATGCACTGCCTGCCGAGAGGACAGTATCACCAGCTGACAAGTCTGACAATGGCGGGTTGGGTTCAACATCCAGCCCGATAGTTCCGCCGGGGCACCTGCCGGTGGTCAAAGTGAAATAGTCCACAAACCCGTAAGGATCATTGGCTCTAAAGGTCAGCTCCATGGGCGTGTTTTCCTGGGCTTCAGTTAAACGGTATAGGCCGCAGGGCACTTTCACAATGGAAGGATCGGCCAAAACCGGTCCGGTCATCTGGAACTCGAGTTCGAGGTTGTGGATGTACAAAGCGACCATGTCTGTGCCATTGGGCACCAAGTTTCCGGCTGAATCGTATCCATCCACCCGCACATAAAAAGTTCCGGGCGTACGCACCCCGCTCAGCAGGTCATACAGGTGGGTGTTGAGCCGCATGTACCGATCTGAATTCGAAAATTCCCAGTCGATGCCATCCACATGAATTTCGCGCTGGATGTTTTTGTAGGCCGGAACTTCGATGGCACTGCCCCCGTCAACCTTCAACATCTGCGGGAATGAGCCAACATCATCGCCGGTGTAGTTGGGCAGGTGACGTTTCGAAAAACGCGGATGTTTGTAGTTCTGGCTGACAAATTCCCAACCACTCGTCCCCGCCCGCCTGATGCGGATGGTGTACCACTTGATCTTGTTCTGCGCCGGTGTTTTGCTCACGTCGTACATGCAGCCTTTCATGTCGATGGTACCGCCCCAGGCCGCGCATTCCACATTAAAGCCGGCCAGCGAACTGTGCACGGTGATTTTTCCATCATTGTCGAGGAAATTATTATACCCGTGGCGGTTCAGCGCCGATGCTGCAAACGAGGCCGAACTGTTTTGGTTTCCGCCGATAAAGACATTGCCCAAACTCCCGACCAGGTTCCCGTTAAAACAGGCCGAATTTTCGGGCAGGTTGCAATCGGGAATACACAGGTTGATGCGCCTGAGGTTCGGAATGTTAAAGTAGGGTGCGCTTTCGTACAACACATTTAGGGGTGAATTGGCCGTAATTTTGACGATCACATCGGGATAGGCCACCACATTGATATCTTCTCCGGCAGCGATATCTGTGGAATCCTCGATTCCGGGGAAGGTCATATCGAAGTGGAACCTGAAAATGTAGTTGCCGAACATGTCGGTAATCGTGTCGCCCAAAAGACGGCGGTGTCCGGTGCCCGTGTAGGCCCCGCCAGCCAGTTCGGCGGCTGTCCGGTCGTACTCTTCAAACGTGAGCGTGTAATTGGTCAGCGGCGACTTTTTGCAGGGAAAGATCAGGTGGTCGAGCGCCGATGCCACAGCCACCCGGTCGTAGGCCAACACGTTTTGGGCCGCAAACGACCGGCTTTTTTCTGTCGAAATCAGGTTGAAATTGGACACGACCAAGGGCGATTCTTCCGCTTTTTTCGCTTTCACTTTTTCTTTCGTGTCGGCTAAACGCGCCGCATTTTCATTCCGCTGGTAGGTCAGGACGGTGTTCGGCTGCGTCATTTCATTGTGCAAATCAATGACAATCGGTTTGAAAAGTACAGAATCCGGCGGATTGGGGTCGACCAGCTCATCGGGGATCCTTTCAGGGTACAGCTTTTTTATGATCTCTTTCAGTTTGGGATTTTTCAGCGCTTCCACCAACGACGGCCAGCTTTCAATCACCACCAACGGCCGGCAAGGATTAAAAACGCAGCGGCAGTTGTACTTCGAAACACTTCCGTAAAGAATGAAATCATTGATGGTTCTGGGTGCCGAACAAGACAGGATGAGGTCGTTGAAATCGCTGTCCGCACCGGCATCGTTTGAATAAATATCGAAGACATAGTTCCCACCAATCTGCTGGGGAAACTTAAGTTGCGTTTCAGAGAGCTGAAATCCCGATCCGGGATTATTTTGTATGGCAATGGTCCACTGGCTGCCGACCACGAATACGGACGTGCCGGTTGTGCCGGGGTAAACACCATTTCCAAATACTGCTCCCGCGATGACAAACTGATGCGGAAAAGCAGCGCTTTTTGATTTGACGGCAACCGTCCAGTTGCCTTGCATAGTAATAATCATAACTGATTTTTAAATGTTGACTGTTTCTTTGATTTAGTTGTCAATAAGCATGAGCCGGGCTTTGGCAGAAGAAAACAAGAAGGCACACTGGATTTTTCTGACGAGCTGATGTCAGAATGTCTTCATGCTGTGAATTTGCGGATACCCGGCACTCAAGTCCCTTTAATCTGATTTCATGGAACCATGTGCGTTACCGTTTTCTGTAACGATGATTGGCTTGTTTATGCGGGCTTTTGGCTTAAAGGTCTATACCAGATACTGAACCGGTAAAGTATTCATTCACTCCTGAAAAGCAAATGAGAACGACTTCTAATTGACAGGCAAGAATGGCTTTGTCGCAATATCAAATTCCATCTTCTGTCTTCTTATACCTGAGTCCCCGGCAGGTCATTCAACTTGAATGGAGTGTTTGTAACACCATTGGCGAACCAACTGTGCTTTTTGCTGATACGTCTGTGAAAACGATAGAAAAGATATGAAAATTAATAACGACAAGCAATAATTTGCCGTTAAAACCACTCCACCTAAGAACGAGAATAAATAAACGCAAGCTGTGGCTGGTTGATTCCGCTACAACTTTTTGCGATATTTTGAGGGGCCGTGCGTCACTCTGCCCGATTACTATTTCAATCCGGTATAGTTAGAAATCAAGGTAAACAAAGATCGAAAGGCCTCTCCATCTCCCAAATCACTCAAAGTTCTCAGAACATTTTAGAGAAACTTTGAAAGAGCGACTGCGTTTTATAGGAAACAAGACGTGGTTTGCCGGATGCCGATGAAACTTACCCGTATTTATTCGAAAACTTCTCCGTATTTTTTTAAACTCTTCCCGGTATATGTGTTCCACACTTCTCAGCTTATCTTTCTGAACTTCCCGGTATAAGTTTTTTAACTTCTCTGAAGATATTCCACACCGACCCATATGACCAGCGAATCGCACCGCCGCCATTTATTGTGGCAAAATGACACCGAAATACCAAGCTGGCACAATTTTGACCGTTTTATTTAGCGTCATTCCGGCGCCCGCCTACTGTGTGCATATCTGGAAGAGCGGGTTTTTCCGTTTCACAATTTCTACTCAGCCAGTTTCGCCACTCTTTTCTTGTTTTAAAATAGACTGCAGGTTTTCAATCTTTCACTTCCATTATTCAGATTTTTTTTGGTTCAAAATTTCTAAGTAATGCTTATTTGTCATTATACCCAGAACATTACCAAAAGGGTCGACAACCGAAGCTGTAACGAATGCCATTTTACCTCCACTTCTGTCCGTAATTGGTTCGTATAGTTTTGCTCCTTTTGAAACCAATAAGTCAAGGGTTTCTTGTAAATTATCAACGTGCCAATATGCAATAGCTCCTCCAATCTCCTTTGAAGCGTTTTTAGGAGCATACTTACCATCTATAATTCCAAGTTCATGTTGATAGTCTCCAAGGCGAAACTCTGCATATCCTGGAACATTAAAATACGGCTCTAACCCTAACATTTCACTATACCATTTTTTAGCTCCTTCAAGGTCATTTGCATAAAAGCTAATGGTTGACAGTCCTCTTAAATTGATTTTTTCCATTTTCTACTTTTTAAAATTCACTTTCCTATAAATCTAAATCAACATAGTGACAACCCTATGTCAGTAACCTATTAATTTGTTGCTGACAGTTGGTCGTCGAGTAGGCAAAGGGAGTTTCACCCTAAGCCTCTCATTCACCCGGTGAAACAACATCGGGTTCACCGGGCAGGCCGGACTTGAAAGTCTTCCGTCATCCGGCTCTTGTTATATAAATCTAAACGTTCCAACCAGTTATGCCGACTTGCCAGTGATAAAACAAGCCGGGCAACCTCCCCTCTCCCATTTATTGTGGCACAATGACACCGAAATACCAAGCTGGCACAATTTCGACCGTTTTATCTTGCGTCATTCCGGCACCCGTGAAAAAGGCCGGGCAGGGAGGCCGGTAGCTGCCAGAAGGTACCAAAGAGGCCATAGCTGGTAAACTTTTCCAAAGTTTCGAACTTTGGGAAAGGTCAAAAAGTCTGAACCATGATTTGCTGGATGAGTGGATAAACAGGATTATATGCGAACGAACGAAATTGCCGGGCCGGATCAATTCTCCAAAAAACCAAGGCTTGATCCTTCGTTGATCCTTCGTCGGTCTATACCCGAGGCTCCATAGTACCATAGGGAGCCAGGTCATTGCCAGACCTCTTTCGGAAAAACCCGGAAAGCCAATCCATTTTAAAAACAGAAGTAAACCCAAGCTGTTTTGTGAGCTGTACCGGATCGATTGCTCACCTATCATTAGGCCTGGTAGACTCCCTACCATCAGGCAGGTAGACTCTCTACCATTAGGCTGGTAGGCCCTCTACCATTAGGCAATGAGCCCGCCTACCATTAAGATAGTGGGGCGTTCATCATTAGGCTTTGCGGCTGTCCCAAGCCAGGCGTGCAACCGGCTCCATATTATATCAATGAACGTTCCCACTCCCATGCGGATTGAAAATCCGGCGTTAATAAGGTGCGGATGACATATCCGCACCAGCCGCAAGCCGCCTGCTTTAGTGCATATTCCGATGAGCCGGGGGAAAACCCGAAAGCCATACCCATTTTTGAAACAGCGGTGAACTCATGCGATACTGTGAGCTGTGCCAGGGCAGAAGCGTACTCCATACTTTGATGATTCTCGTTGCAAACGGCTGCCAGCTCACCCCTCACTTTTTTTTCTTTTTGTTTTCCAATTTTTTGAGTCCCTCTTCAAGTTCCTTCATTTGCTGCACATCTTCAATTTCAATTCGGCTTTTGCGGTATTTTTCATATTCCGATTCTGCCAGTTCTTTTGCCATCTTTGCCGAAATTGTCCCTGCGTGTTCCAATATCTCTTTGTCGTTCAATGTCATGAAATCGTTGAGTTTACTAATCCAGTCTTTCATGTACATTGGTTTCCGGTTCCTTGCTTGCAATTCGGCAAACGAAAGGTACTGGTCAACGATTAAATTCAGGTCTTTTAATTCATCTTCAGCCAAGTAGTTTTTTGCAATCGAAACATCGGTTTTCCTAATTTTCCCATGAGGCGCATTTTTCCATGTCGTTAACCCCATGTTTTGTTTTTCTGAATCTATTCGTTTGTAGATTATTTCCGATGCAGTGTGTCCATGAATTGCCCAATGCATTTTGTTTTGCACCGACTTAAAAAACAACTGGCTTTCCTCTGTTGTCGGGTCATAATCGATCGCGGTTGTATAAATATCTTTGATTTTGGCATAGAAAATTTTCTCCGAACTGCGAATGTCCCGGATTCTTTCCAGCAGTTCATCAAAATATGTGTTGGTATGCCCGGTTTCTTTTAATCGTTCATCGTTTAGCACAAAACCTTTTATCAAATATTCACGAAGCTGTGTTGTTGCCCAAATACGAAATTGAGTTCCACGGTGCGACTTTACACGGTAACCAACCGAAATAATTACATCAAGGTTGTAATAGTTTGTTGAATAGTCTTTACCGTCTGCGGCAGTTGTCAAGTAATCCTTGACAACTGAATTTTCAACCAATTCTCCTTCTTTGAAAATGTTTCGAATATGCAGGCTAATATTTTGTTTAGTGGTCTGAAACAATTCAACCATTTGTTTTTGGTTGAGCCAAACCGTTTCTTCTTCCAGCCGGACATCAATCTTTGTTTGTCCGTCTTCGGTTTGATACAGTAGTATTTCTGAATTTCCCATGTTTAACCAGTAAAATATTTCACAAAAATCTTTCGTAGCTCTGTGTTGTGTTGTTTTAAATGGGCTGTTGTCCTATTTTATACCTCATTAGCGGGCACTTAAAACCCGCTGATTGTTAATTGTTTATTTTTTTGTTCTTTGACATTTTTGTAATCGCATTTTGTAAGCACCTCTCTTACAGGAGTTTTGTCGAGTAGAGATATGCTAAGGATTTGTAGAATTTCGTAGATTGAGCGGTCAACTTTCAATCTGTTACCAATTATGGCAACAAGACAGTATGCGATGATCGCACAGTACATCTGGATTTTTACAGCATTAAGAGTCGTTCCCCAAAAGGATTTTATCTTAAGATGTTGTTTCATCCACTTGAAAAAGAGCTCTACTTCCCATCGTTTTTTATACAGATAAGCGACTTCAGTAGGATCAAGGTCCATGTTGTTGGTAAGGAAAATTAGCTCCTTATCCGTTTCACAATCATAGTACTTGATTCGCCGAAGCTTTTCCGAATAGGCCCTGCTTGGGTAGTAAGATTCTAACTTGCCGATTTGATCATATTTCACGCCAGTTGTTTTGTCAACCGAATTGGAATACATCCGGTTAAATCGCATATTATCTTTTGCCCGTGTAACAAAGAAAGCTCGGTGCTGGTGAAGATGATACAGTCTCTTAAAATCGATGTAAGCTTTATCGATCACATAAAAGCTTCCAGGGTGAGAAGCAAATCTCTCATACTGTCTCTTGAAGTAAGCTGCCCAAATACCATACATAGCATTTGATTCCAACAGGTGAATGACCTTACATACTTATTTCCATTGTGTTTGCTGACAATTCTGTCAAACACCCGTCTGGGGATGAAATCTGTAAGTTGAGCGAAGATATATTTGCCTTGGTTCATGGATAATTGCTTGTTTACACGCAAAATATCCATAATTCAATTCAAATCGTCACGCTATCAAAAATCGCCACAAGTACGATTAACAAAGAATTTCAAAGAACGTTTATTAATTTTTAATGCCCACTAGTGTTTATACCTATTAGCAAAACCAGTGGGTTAATGCATTCAATTCACCCTCATTTCGCAACGTAATCTTGTCCATCTTTCAATCTTTTAAATCCTGTTCAGACATTATTCCCGGTTAAGAGGCCGGACTTGCAAATTCCGTCCAGCCGCCGCCAGCTTTGAGCATACCCGGAAGAGCGGGGTAGGCCGGGAAAGCAGGAGGGTTCATATTACTTTTTTTTCTTGCTTTTCAGTTTTTTTGTGGTATCAGTTATTTGCTCCAAAAAATGTTTTTCCACTTCCGACAATTCATTTTGTTTAAGCGCTTTATATTTCTCATATTCCGAATGTGCTTTCTGTAAAGCTTGCTTATGGCTTATTGTTCCGGCGTGGTTCAAAACATCTTTTCTTGTTAATTGCAGAAAACTATCCAATTGCTCAATCCAGTCTTTCATGTACATTGGGGTTTGGTTGAGTGCTTGAATTTCCGCTATTTCAAGATATGCTGTAACAATCCGGTTTAAGATATCCAATTCTTGTTCCGAAAGATAATTCTTTGCAATTTCCGCTTCCTGTTTTGTCGGTTTAGTACCTTTAAAACTACTAAGACCAAGATTGGGCACCGTCGAATCAACTCTTTGGTAAATTACCTCAGCAGCAGTTTGTCCGTGCGCTGCCCAGTGCATTTTATTTTGAACGGTTTTAAAAAATACCATTGACATTTCCAGCGATGGGTCGTAATCGATACTGGTTGCATAAATATCTAAAACTTTGCGCCAAAACACCTTTTCAGACGAACGAATATCCCTGATACGCGCCAGTAGTTCATCGAAATAATTCCCGCCACCTGCTTGTTTTAGCAGATCATCGTTCATTGTAAAACCTTTCACAATGTATTCCTTTAAACGTGCTGTTGCCCATTGTCGGAATTTTGTTCCCTGATGACTTTTTACCCGGTAACCAACCGAAATAATAACATCCAGGTTATAAAGCTTTACATTTTGTGTTTGTGTTTTTCCTTTAATGGCGCCATGTTGGGTGGTGTGTGCAAAATTTGCACATACCAATTCTTCGTCCAGTTCGCCTTCAATAAAAATGTTATTTATATGTTTTGTAATTACCGAACGTTCTTTCTGAAACAATTCGCCCATTTGCGCTTGCGAAAGCCAAACGGTTTCATCTTCCAGCCGAACATCAATCTTGGTTTGTCCGTCTTCGGTTTGATAGAGTAGTATTTCTGAATTTGCCATGTTTAACCAGTAAAATATTTCACAAAAATCTTTGGCAGCTCTGTGCTGTATTGGTTTAAATGAGCTGTTGCCCTATTTATACCCATTAGTCTAACCGCAGTGGTGGGGTAATGCATTCATCTCATCCTCATTTTGTAGTGTAATCTTGTCCATCTTTCAATCTTTTAAATCCTGTTCAGACATTATTCCCCAGTTAAGAGGCCGGAATTGCAAATAACCGGCCAGCCGCCGCCAGCCTTCGACATATCCCAACCGGCTCGCCTATTTCGTTGTACTTGTTGTCCGAAAATTTCAATTCTACCGAATTGCACACCGATCACAGATCGGCGCGAGCGGGTAGAATGCTTACAGCATCGTTTAACGATTGTCGTTGTATACGACGACAGCTTCCCCCTCGTTTCCGCTTCGCTCAAACGAGGGGGAGCAGGGTCTTACCGAATGCTTACATTACTGGATTGTTAATACCTGTTCGGTGGCAATTTTTATATGCACAGGCTTCATCAAGTTCTTTTTTCGTGTCGTCCAATGATGAATTTCTTCTTTGATCTTTTCATATTCTGTCGTACCCGTCTTTTGAACAACAAAATCAACGGTCGCTAAAAGTTCTAGACCGTAAGGAGATTCGAAGCCTTCAATTAACTTCAGCACTTTCTCAACTCTTTGTTTTTGTTCATCGCTGAGCTTTTCTTTGTAAAAATTTTCAACGTTGGGATAGTGTTTTTTATCGATAGAGACTAATGATCCCGGTTTGTTCTCTTCTTCCTTGAACCAAACATAATATCCGTTGAGATGTTTCAACAGATGAAGCAAACGATGAGCGTAAGGGCCATAAAATCCTTTTTCAAAATCCAAATTCAAAGGTTCTCCTAACCGTTGCAGGAAATAGGCTAATTTTTGAACAACCAACAAATTAATAGTGTATCCCAGAACCTGATATTCTTGTAGGAGGTGCAAAAGCATTGCTCTTGGAGGAGTCAACGATACATGATCCTTTTGTATCATTTTCTGATCTGAATAACCTGGCTCGTAGATCACAATATCAACATCATTGGCAATTTCATTTAAATATTTTAGCATGATTGGCTTAACATCTGACCAATTCAGTTTTCCGTTTCCACAGCCCAAAGGAGGTACAGAAACAGATTTTATGTCATTCTCTTTTATGACCTTGACCAAAGACATCATTCCATCTTGTATGTATTCAATTTTAGATGGATGTCTCCAATGCTTCTTCGTTGGGAAATTAATGACATATTTAGGTCTTATCGTTCCTGTACTGACGAGTTGAACCTTTCCGATATCGATAGATTTGTCTTTTACAGATTTCATATATTCCTCGAATACGACGGGAAAAGTTTTCTTAAATCCTAATGCGATTCCTTTGCCCATCACTCCTATTGTATTCACTGTATTGATGAGAGCTTCAGAATTCGATTCTAATATGTTTCCAACTTTAAATGATATCATGCTTTGAATTTAATAAAACCATTTGGAAATTACTACTGTCTTTATGGCAACTCTCTCTTCTTCTAAAAATTGTTGCACTTTTAGTTCAGCCGACTTATTATACGTTCCAATACCGATTATTGCTTCAACAGGAACATCTCCATGAATCAAAAATTCTGCCTGCTTTCTTCGCTTTCTATCCGGATCATTTTCCGTATCAAACCATTGGGATGCTTTCACAACTTCCCAATCGATATTTTCAAGCCCCTCCCTGGTATTAAAGGCTTGGGAAAAGCGATGGTATCCGTGCCCATCAAAATAAACGTAAGGTAGGCCCAATTCTTCTATTTTTTCATAGGATGATACAAGATAGATAATTTCCTCCTGCTTCCTTCTTTGCACTTCATTGTATCCCCGGCATATTTCATAGAGCATTGGGGATCTCATCCCAAAATAAAACGCAACATAGTTACTGAAAGTACCAAAGGGTTCAATAGGAATAGTCCTTTCCCTACGTTCTCGCTTTAATGAACTATCACCAATCCCAACATAATCCGGGTCAGCCACTACTGACGTGGGTGACGTAATTAACCCATGGCGAAGGATATACCGAAGATTATCGATATGAATGATTCTGTATAGATAGATCGAATTAGGAATTGGCATTTCATTGATAATTTTTTTGCAAAAGTACGATATTTAGGCATCTTTCCCATACCTCCCCTCTGGTTCTGCCGCCACATCCATCACCTCATTCTTTGAGTAAGCTTTGTGACCGGCCTCCTCATTAGGCTTTCAACCGGCTCACTCCCTATTCAACCAATGAACCTCCCTCTTCCATTCGGATTGAAAATCCGGCGTTAATAAGGGCCAGATGGCATATCCGGTCCGGCCGCAAACTGCCTGATTTGGTGCATATTCCGATGAGCAGGGGGAATAATCGCGGGGCGCTGCACGCAGCTCATAGCCTATTTATTATACACTGTGGTTTTATTCTCTTAATTGTTTTCTCGCAATTCTTTCTCGTGCTTCAATTAATGTTTGATGAAGTTTTTCTTCCAAAATTTTCTTCGGAGGTAGTTCTGTCCAATATTCAGCAACCATAATCCCATCTTTATGCATTTCGAGAAGTTCTATTTGTTCTTTGCTTGCAATGGCGCAGAGAATTAGTCCAATTGGTGATTTTTCACCTTCTTGTTTTTCATATTTATCCAGCCATTTTAAATACAATTCCATTTGACCTTTGTGTTTGGCTTTGAATTTGTCAATTTTAAGTTCAATTGCTACTAACCTTTTTAATTTCCGATGATAAAACAACAAATCCAGATTGAAGTCGTCTCCGTCAATTATCATCCGTTTTTGTCTTTCCACGAATGTAAATCCATTACCTAATTCTAAAATGAATAATTCGAGTTCTTTCAGAATTGCAGCCTCCAAATCATCTTCCAGATATCCATCTTTTAACTCCAAAAAGTCGAGAAAATATGGGTCTTTAAAAATTCCTTTTTCGATTTTATTACTGTCATAAATTTGGATGTTGGCATTTTCTGTTCTTTCATGAACTTTTTGTTCGATTTGCTTTCTCAATTCTCTTACACCGATTAAACTTCCATAAGCAAGATTTCCATAAAAGTCTCTTGCTCCCTGCTCTTTCAGCGGAATCAGTGCAAGAAAATGCGACCATGACAAATGTCGTGACAGCGTAACGACATTCTCAATGTCCGGATATTTTTCAGCAAATTGGATCATTCGCCGCAAATTCTTTTCTTCATAATTTTTTCCGAATCTTTCAACTAATTCTCGTGACACAGTAACGACAATTTGTTTTCCATATTCTGCTCTTTTGTTTTGTAAATTATCAGTTAAGATTCGGTTTCCTACATGCCAAAACAATACAGTCAATGAGCTATTTACATGAGAAATTACCTGTGTTTTGGTTTTTTCAATCAGAACAACCAACTCATTTAATAAATCTTGATATTCAAATTTTTCAATCGCCATTTCAATATTTTTCAGTTCACACTTACGAAGATACAGTTTTAATTTATGAACAAATCAAACAATGCAGAACCTCTTTTTTCACCATGGTGTATCCCTATTATTGAGCAGGTTATGTTGCGCACCTCTGTTTAGCGTCATTCCGGCGCAGGCCGGAATCTGTTGGCTGGTATCGCCATACCTCAAGCTGCAAAATTTACCATAGAGGAGAGAATACCATATCGGCCAAAGTCGTGGCGCCGAACAGGGAGACATCATTATAACCTCCAAACACCAGAAAAAAAGTCTGAACCAGGATTTGCAGGATGGGTTGGATGAACAGGATTATTTGCGTACGAACGAAATTACCGGGCCGGAACAATTCCCCAAAAAACCAAGGCTTGATCCTATACTGATCCTACACTCATCCTATACTCATCCTATACTCAAACTGCTTTCGACAGATACTGAGGAGCGGGTTGTGGACTTTACCAAATCAAGCTTTCAACTGGCTCCATATTAAACTAATGACCCCCTATCTCGGCCCAATAAATTTATCTCCATTAAAGTGGATCATGTGATCCGGGAAACCGACCACCCAAACTTCAGTTTCCCAGGCAAGATCAGAAGTGTGTTTTTTGAATTCTTTAAAATCAGGGAATGCTGTTACATAGATTTTACCTGCTTGGCAGTTCTTCAACATCTTTTCCATTTCCACAATCCGTTTCGGTGAAACCGGGCCATGTGAAGTGACCGCTTCTATCAGAAACAACCATTTTTTCTTTTTGTCGTAAAGGACTACATCTGGCAACTTACTATGTTCGTCAATCGGTATCCCCAGCTTTTCCAAACCGTTTTTATCCATGTAAAGGTCTTTCTTGGCAGTATCTCCGACATATAATAAGTCACTGCCGGGAGCAAAGCGTGGAGAAAATTCTTCAATGATGGCAATCTGAACTTCATTGTGCTTGCCTGGAGAAAATGTCAGTTCTGTACCGTCTTTCAACTTCAATGGAATTTTTTGCAATTCCCTTTTCTTGTTGTATTTGTCTCTCAACAAGCCTACATTTTCTTTGAAGTACTTGATCTCTTTATTCCAGTTTCTGGTGTTAAACGATTTAATGACCTTAAGTGCTTCCGGTGATAAACGATAATGGTTGTCTTTACTGTTGGTTGGCAACCCGGGGTTTTCCGGATTGTGGTTTACAATTCCAGCGTGGACAAATTGATGAAGCGTTTGCCTGCGAAATGTTTCCCGTGAGTTTTCAGCATACGGTTTGTTGTAATGCTCAGCAATAAAGCGCATGACACCTTCGTATTTGGCATTTTCTTTATTGCCAACCACAGACATACTGACTGACTTGGCCGTGCTCCATTTGTCTTTTTCTTTCAGGTTGCACAAGGCAAGTAGTGTTAATGCAGAACGGTCGTTTTGCTGTCTTTTCGGAAGTCCCATTGCTTCCAAAATCTGTTTTGCTTCTTCAATTTTATTCATATACTGTAAGCTGGTTCAAAATATTCAGTTACAATCCGGTTTGTATTCTCAGCTGAAAAATCGTTGGACAAGATAATTGTATCGCCGATTTCCCGGATGGTATCCTGTGGAGGTAATGACATCTCTCTTAACTCTGTGGCACTCACATTAACATTGCCATTAAAGATCCTGAAATACACATCAAATAAGCTGCTGTTAAGTAATGCACAAAGCCCCACAACTTCATTTCTTTCAAGGTGTCCTTTAGGACGATAGATATAATTCACCTTGTTTTCAACTCCCACATAATCCGATTTAATAAAGTTGCAGAAGTAAGGGGCTGCAATCAATCGGTTTTTGTCATCCTTGCTACTGAAACGTCTCAATAGGACGTAATTTTTGTTGGGAATAAGGAGTGGCACGGACTTTTCCTCAATGTTTATGTATTGCTCTTTTTTGGGCTTAACTATTGGCCATTCCAATATCATCTGTTTCACATTGTGTAACCAGAAAAGTGGAGCTAATTGCACCGTCCCGTTTTCAAAACTATCTCTTAGGTAATCCCTTGCCCTAAAAGCCACTACAGGACCGGTTGAAATCTTGATATTGTATTTGGCTAAATTGCCTGTCCAGTTTTTGAAAATTTCCAATACCGCTTCGTCATAGTCGGTTGTTGGCAGATAGAGGATTTTCTCATTTGAATCCAGATCTATAATGTCTTTTTTCGGGAAAATCTTCACCAACGGGGTTTTTAAGTCTTTCAGCCCGCCTGAAGAAGAAATGGTTACTTGTGACTCAGGCTTGGGTCTTTTGGTTCCCTTAATGATAACCGTTTCCTGCAATACTTTATCCCTGCTAAACGTGTCTTTTCGGGAAATAAACAGATGGACCTTATCTAAATCGATATGCTTGAAGAAATATTCCCGGAAGATTTTGAAATACCCACCTGCTGCATAGCTGCGTGGCGTAATGAAAATGAGTTCTCCATTTTCCTTGAGTAATGTTGCTGACAATGCCATAAAGATGGCATAAATGTTAGGGTGCCCATTCACCACAACTTTAGCCGCTATTGCTCGTTTGTCGTCAATGGAAAGTTTAAAGTAGGGTGGATTAGAAATAACAATATCAAATGGCTCAACCGGTTTGGAAAATAAATTGCCTGTTTCTTTAAAACAGTCTGCATTGTGAAGAATGAAATCTTCTGTGTAAAGTTTGGTTTTAATCTCTATTCCTTTTTCCGCCCCCCATTTTTCCAAATAGCTGAGAGATTGTTCTGAAACAGGAATGAGTTCAGTGTCCGTTTCATAAGCAACCAACTCAACGGTTCTCAGTTTCTTGTCCGAGCTAACAAGCTGCTCAACCAAAGTACATGATAAAATCGCGGAACCACAACCCGGGTCAAGAATGCGGACAGAATTTTCTTCAAACTCAGAATAAGAGGCCATTAAGGAGGCAATTTCAACAGGAGTAAAAAATTGGCCATTTTCTTTCTTATGCTGTTGGCTAACCGAAGAAGCGTAGGCCACGCCTAAGCGATCAGCAAAATGGCTCGGCAATTCTTGTTCCAGGGGTTGTATGGAATTTCTATTTCCCATTTTGGTTTTTGGTCATGTATTTAATTTTCTTTTCCGCCACTTTTAGTACGTCAGTTGCTAAATCTTCATCTTTCAGGTCGTGCAGCACCCGGTCGCTCAGATAATTGATAAGCAACTCTTTCTCGTCCACTTTGAAAATCTTGGCAATCCGAATGATCTGCTCTTTTGAAGCTTTCCGTTCACCGCGTTCTATCTTGCTTAAGATGGATTGGTCAATGTCCAGTTCAGCCGCAACTTTTCGCAAAGGCAATCCTTGGTCTTCTCGCAGCTTTCTTATTTGTTCTCCTATTGACAGCATCTGTTTAGATTCAATTAATTTGGACTTAATCTGTCCAAAAATACTAAATCATTTTCCATTTACACGGATAATCCTTAGTAAAGTTATTAACACGAACGTGTTGGCGGGCAGGCCGGAATCGCCATGCGGTAACTACCAACAACAGGACATGATAACTACCCACAACCAGACACGGAAACAACCTAAGATAAGACACGGAAACTACCGACGGCGGGATACGCTAACTACCAGTAACAGGACACGATAACTAGTTAATCCTTATGAACTAATATTTACTGGAGATAATTGTTTTTCTCTAATGATTATTTCCAGTAAAATTTTAAGCCAAAGAACTTCTTCTTTGATTTTCCGAAGTAATCCTTTGAAGTTGAAGCCTGCGGCGGCCAGGTTGGCATTAATGGAATTACCAGCAATTCCTTTCAGATAATTTTTGATCATTCGGTTTCCATATTTTGTGTGCCCAATAACGGGTTCAACTGTAGCCCTTGATTTACACTTCTTACGCATTGTATTGTTGGTATAAGGCTGCCTCGAAGAAGGTGGCCTTGGTGTGACAATAATTGTATCACGAACCATCTTTTTACCTTTGTATCCTCGATCCACGATCGCATTCTTAAATTTTATTTTGCAGACCTTTTCAATGTTTTCCAGAGCTGGTTCAAGTGTTGATGTATCATTAGGGTTTCCATTAAAATTTTTGATTCCAACGATGATGTTGATCTTTGGTACAACTGCAAAAGAAACTTTTGAGCCAAATTCAAATTTCTTGTGAGCTTTGCCTTTTGCAATGCATGCTGTTTCTGGTTCGTGTAAGCTGTAAATTTTATTACTGTCATTTTTCCTTTGAGTGACAATCTTGTTGCAGTTTTGCAAGACCTCTTCATATTGTTCCAAAGCATCCTGATCCAGCTTTCGTTCCAACTCCCGAACCAACCGTCCTGCAATAGTTCGTAGTTTGCGTAAAGCAGCAGCCGCTTCTTTTTTCCGTTTTGGATGATGTGCAAAGCGTTGCTTTAATAAGAGTTTTTTCATAGTGCTTTTGTAGCTCTGACGCTGTTCTACGCCTTCTGCTTTAGCAATCTTATTACATCGTTTAATTACTTTTATCAGAAGTTTTGCATCAGTTGGGTAGGTGATATTTTTCTCTTGAGCGGTTGTGTCAATCAGCACATCATTGGTGCTTCTAATCTCGTCCCTTCTAGTTTGAATGGAAGCCTCTAATATTTTTTCTGCTCCTTCTTCTCCAATGCGTTTGCGGAAATGAACCATGTCGGATGGATCACACGGCGCTTCCCACTGAAACTCTGCTTCGCCACAAAAGTATTGGAAGTAAGGGTTCTGAACCCATTGCGCCATGACCGTTTCATCTCCTAAGTTGTAGATCCTTTTTAACAACAGTAAGCCGACCATCGTTCGTATAGGCACCCCAGGCTGCCCTGTATGAGAGTAGAGTGGGCTGAAGCTTTCTTCAAAATATTGCCAATCAATACGATGTGCTAATATTGCCAGTTCGTGCTTAGGATTAATGATGTCTTTGAGTATGGAGCGGAATAAATTTCTTTGATCCTGATTAGGCAATTTTCCTTTCATAATTTCTGCAAGGTTTTTCCCTAATTTACTAATAACCTTGCAATTAAACACCTTAAAATCACGGATTTTATTCACACTACCTGTTGATAACCAGTGATTTATTTTGTTTTTAAGGATCGACTAACTATCGGTAGCAATGAGGGAAATGCAAATTATCGATAAAACGGTGCACATGCCCTGCCCACACCAGCCGCTAACTGCCTGCTTTAGTGCATATCCCGATGAGCCGGTAACCGCTTTACTTATCTCTAAGACCGCGCGAAGTCTCGATTTTGACAGTATGTACCGCTTTCTCGATGCCTCATCGGAAGGTTCGCTTTCGCTCATCTCTTTTATCCATACCTGACCAGTAATATTCTGGCCTTTTCTGTTTTCGCTTCACACACTGCAATCACTTACAATGCATTAAAACAGTAGTTTGGAGCCCGCTCCTGTAAGCCGACTCCGGTGGGTCGCCCCGCCGTTGCAGAGTTCCACCATCTTATTTGCAGTTACGAAAAGAGTAACCTTTTCTCACAGCACACCGCGCGGCAGCAGGGGCAGTCTACTCGATTATAACCAGTATTTTATTTTTCATAAATCATCTGTGTCAAAAACGGTTATGTTTGCAAGTTGTGCTTTGTTTTGGAAATTTATATCTGACGAAACAAATATTACATTATCACTTGGTCTAGAAATTTGAAGTTCAAGAGCATTTGCAATAATCCTATCATCATTATTAGTAGAATCAAGCCAACTTAAAGTCTTATTAAAGTTAGGCTCAGTTGCTATCATTTTGACTGTAATAGTTTTGTCAACAGTTACACCTTCTAAAACATCACCTTGTTTACGATATCCTTTTAATCTTTTAATTACTGAAATTACTTTTTTTCGAAAGTCTTCATTTCTATGTGTAATTTTTAATTTGTCAAGTTCAGAAAGGACAGTTGGTAGTACTACGAAATCAAAATCATTTGAAATTGATATAGCTCTGTAAGTACTTGGTTCAGGGAACTGAATTAATGAATTAGTGTCTGGAACTATTATAGTCCTTTTGTTTTGCTCTACAAACAAATTCAAATAGTTTTTTAAAATTGTTGTTTCGTTTCTGAATCTTTTTTTTCCTCCTTCAATCGAACTTGGAGCTTTGATTTGTTGAATGAGATTCAATATTTGAATATTTGATTTTTTAATATTCTTTAAAGTCTGTGGATTGGCTTTATCTAATAATAGTTCAAAATTTTGATAGAATTTTAAATATTTGTCCTTTGCTTTAATTTGATTTTTCTCATCTCTTTTTTCCCAATGATTTACTTCTGCTCCTAAAATGTAGTAACCATTATTTGAAGCATTAGGATCATGAAAATAAATTGAAGAATTATCTAGCATCTCGTCAACAATTGGTTCAATGTCTTCAATTTGTTCAATCAATTTGTCGATATAGGATGTGTCTTTTTTCATATTGGTTACAACGTTCTAGTATTTTATCCACTGTTCAGATAAACTGCTGTTAAATTTAGAAATAAAATTGAAATGATTTGTGATTACGAAAGCTTGCCAATCAAATTCCGACACGCCTGGGTAATGAGTCATTCATTACGAGGGTAACGAGGTCTTCATTACGAAGGTAACGAAGCGTTCACTACCCGGGTAATGAGGTCTTCACCATTAGGCTAATGAACCGTTCATCATTAGGCTACAGTACCATCCCGCATTAGGCTGCAGGGATATCCCGCATAAGCGTGCAACCGACTCCATATTAAATCAATGAACGTTCCCTCTCCCATTCGGATTGAAAATCCGGCGTTAATAAGGTGCGGATGGCATATCCAGTCCAGCCTCAAACCGCCTGCCTTGGTGCATATTCCGATGAGCCGGGGATTTTGATTATCTGCTTAGCATTTTATGCGTCGTTCTATGCTTCCTATACGAATGCTTATTTGCCGCTTAAACCAAAAGGGACATTAGTCCCTTTTGGATAGATTTCATTCCTTCATTTATTCAAAGGTTAATAACCTTTGGATATCTTAATGACGAGCACAATCACTTCTTCGTGCTAGAATTTTTTGAAGGTTTCAACTTACTTGTATTCCCTGGCGTGTTTTTATTGTCACGACGTCTTTGGTCAAGTTTTCCAGTTGACTCTGCTTTTGGTTTTGGTCCTGGTTTTAATCCCATAATATTCTAATATTTAAGTTAATAATATACAAATATAATATATCTATTAAGTAATACTTGTCGCTTTTAGTAATGATTTCGTCTAAAGTTTTAATTATTTCTGGGTTGCTATTTCTTGGTCGTTATAGTGCTTTTTTTGTCGTGTGAAATTTTCTTCGCTTATTGCTAACGTTCTAGTATTTTATCCATTGTTCAGGTAAAATGCTGTTAAATTTAAAAATTAAATTTGAATGAGTTGTGGTTGGGAAAAAGCAAATTGGAATAATGGATAAAACATAGTTGGACGGAGCCCCGTCGCCGCTATGGAAAACCCCCGGAAAGCCAACCGATTTTTAAAAATGCAGTGAAATCATGCTTTTTTGTGAGCTGTGCCAGGCCGGAAGCTTGCAGCAAGTTTCAAAAGTGTCGTTGCAAACGGCTGCCAGCTCACCCCTCGTTTCCGCTTCGCTCAAGGGGTAGGCCGGTTTACCATCAGATGCACTTGTCGCACAATTTGCGATAACTGAAATGGAACGTTACTTTTCGCAAGGAACATTTCTTAGCGTAACCTTGTCCATCCATCTTATAATCTTCTAAATCCTGTTCAGACATTCTCACCAGTTAAGAGTCCGGAATTGCAAATTCCGGCCAGCCGCACGCCTGCTTTGTGCATACCCGGAAGAGCGGGGCTATTTAATTAAGTCTTTAAAATCCATTCTTGTATAAATTCCAGGACTTGCGTGCGAACCAAAATCCATTTCTATTTTAACAAATATGATTAAGTCATTTTCTGTCAATGTGAATACTGTTTCTCCGAGATAGCAATATGCTCCTGTTGTGCCCATTTGTTCTGTCAAGAATTCGTCATTAACAATCTGAATCTTAATTGTGTCCGATTGTATATCAAGATATTCAATTTTAGGCTGTACATTCCTTTTATTCAAAACCTCAATTAGTTTATTTGGTGATTTCCCTAACGAGTCAATTAATCTTCCTTTTATTAAAAACTCTTTATTGTTTATTGTGTCATAGTCTGATTTCCAATAAAAGTCAGAAAGACTGTCATTATTAATTTGATAATATTCTTCACATTCATTCAGTTCATAATTCCATCGACCACCTCTATCAAGACAAGAGTCAATTTCGAAAAAACGATCAATCCATTTTGTCCCCAAAACCAGTGCAATTACGCCTCCAATTATCAATAACCATATTATCAGCTTTTTATTCATTACACTGTCATTTTAAATGCACGCTAACGTTCCAGCGTATTATCCATTGTTCAGGTAAACTGCAGTTAAATTTAAAAATAAAATTGAAATGATTTGTGGTTGGTGAAAAGCCGGTTACTATTTGTTTTTTTAAACGCAAAGACAAAAAGAGGTCACCCCCCCGGGTCACGCTCTGCGCCAGCGTTTGTCGTCATTCCGGCGCAGGTATTGTTTGAACAACCCGCTGCGGTATGCCGACCCGAGCGGGTGTTTGAAACGAGGCGTGCAAACCACCTCCATATTAAATCAATGAACGTTCCCTCTCCCATGCGGATTGAAAATCCGGCATTATTAAGGTGCGGATGACATATCCGCACCAGCCGCTAACTGCCTGCTTTAGTGCATATCCCGATGAGCCGGGTCGTATGCTTTCAGCATACTTTAACGATCGCCGTTGCAAACGGCTAGCAGCTCGCCCCTCCTCACCGCTACGCTAAGACAAGGGGCAGGCCGGGGGAGCAGGGGAATAGCATTAGGCTGTTTCATATTCTACATTAATAACATCTAATTTATCTTTGTCATCTTGATTAATCTCAGGAATACTAATGAGCAGCCTATTCATTGCCCTACTACAACCAACATAGTAAATCCGACAATCATCCTCTATATCGTCAATGTGATTCTGCCCATCAAGTATATAGTTCCTAAATTCATTTATGGTTTCGAAATGAACAAGAGTGTTTTCAAATTCAGTTCCTTTTGCACTGTGGATTGTTCTTACTTGGTCATCGGATTTAGTGTCTACTTTTACATAAGGAAGAATTTCATTTAGGCTATGATTTTCATAAAATGTTTTGGCATTCCCTCGGCTTAAATTACTCCCAATACTAAAACCATATTCAGCTAACACTTCAGTTCTTAATTCTAAATAAAATTCTGCAATGGTTTTAGTTCTATTTATATCACTTTGTAATGAGTCGATTATTTTAATCGCAAGCCTTCTTAGGCTTAGTTTTAAAACGGAAGTACCACTTGCTCTCCGTAAAGACTTATAAATTTCATTTAAAGCATTTTTTAAATGACCTTTTCTATGAAATCTAATGCTCATTAATAAAGAGTGTATAAACCTTACTCTTTGCGGATTTGTATCATTCGAATACAAGTCATTTAAGAGGTTCGTATTAGCTACACCTATTTGATTGTTTATTTCAGAAACGGTAGTGTTTTTTCTAGTCAGAATATAAAGTGGTGAATCGGGGAAATTTCCCTCATACCAAACTTTTGCATCCTGAATTTTTCCAACCAATACTTTAATCGAAACCCCATCAGGTTGCCCCTGACCATATTCTTGATTGATGTCGGGTCTAAGTAAATTAAGGAAATCAATAATACGTTTAGTTGAACGGTGATTATTATTCAATTTAAATTCAGAAATTTCACCTTGTTTAAAATCAATAAAATCAGCTCGTTTAGCACCTGTAAACTTATATATTGATTGTGCAACGTCCCCAACGATTCCTACTTTTGTGTGTTGTTCAGTAATCTTTTCAATAAGCCATGTTTGTATTTCGGTTGTATCTTGAAACTCATCAATAAAAATATATGGGAACTTTGACCTAATAAATTCTGCAACCCTTGGTGAACGGGACAAAATGAGATAAGAAAAATACAATACATCTTCGTGATGCATTATTCCGTCTTTCCAGTATTTTGATTTATAAACCCATAATTCACCATTTGATTTTGCAATCCTAGCGCCACGATTTTGCCTAATAATTAAATTTATTTCACCATTCTCAAACACATAATCAAGACTTGATAATTCAGCAATTACTTTTGGTTTGTTTTGAGGCCAATTGTATGAATTATAGCTTTTACCATTTAATTGTTCTATTGACCTTATCCACCTTCTAAACCTATCTCCATGAACTATGTGCTCATCATGGCCATCCAAGCTAGATGTTTCAAATAAGAGTTCGCCAGTGTCATTCTTTTCAATTAAATAAGAAAATGGTTTGACGATATTACGATATAGAAAACTGTGAATAGTTGATATATCAAATCGACTTTTGTCGCATTTTAATCGATTCAAGATTTCTTCTGCAGCGACATTTGTATATGTGATACAAGCTATTTTGCCTGTTTTGTTTAATCTGTTAGATTCAAACAGCACACGCTCTAAGTGAGAAATTAGCCATCTTGTCTTACCTGCACCAGGGCCAGCGAAGACTTTAAAGTGAGTCTCAATATCACTTAGGGTTGATATATGTGGCAACGAATTAATATCAGGCATCTTTCTTTATAATTTCGGTTAATGCATCAGCAATATAGGTTGGTACATTAAAATCAAGCTTTTCACCACCTTCTTTGATGAAATTATCTCTTAATTTTTTTTCAAAATAGAATGCATGTTGTCCTTTAGCGTCAGATACAATTTTGTAGTAAATTGCAGCAATTAATGCCTTTTTCTTTTCTGTTTCATCTCCCCATGTACAATTCGATATGCTTTCTAAGATTCTATTTTCGTTTAAATTATCTATTTCAAGTTTTGCTTTATATACTTCTATTATGACATTCAAATTGTCTTCATATTTTGAGATTATTGCTGTATAATTTGCAGGAGTATGTGCGCTGTTTTGACTAGGAAAAGCATTTGTAATGAGCAGTGAAGACTTGGGATTTTCCTTACATAATTCATACTCCAATGTTTTACCAGTCCCATTTGGTGGATGGAATACAAATATATTAGCATACTTATCCTCGAACTTTTCTTTTAAATCTGTAACATGTGTAGAAAGCGATTTGCTGTTTGCTGAGCCATCTAATTCAAAAGGAAAAGCTGAAACCCATTTGTTTCCTTTTCTAATTGTGGGGTCTGCATCAGTTATACATACCACTTTTTTATTTATAGCATAAGGGCTAACTGACTTATCATATGCATATAATTTAAGGAAATGCTTGAATGTCCTACTATCTACGCTTATAATTCCAACATGTTCATTTACAAGAGAGTCTTCAATTCCTAAATATTGTGCAAAACTTGGAATCAATAATTGTTCTGCTAATCCTTCTACAAATACAATTCTATCAGCAAAAAGCATATTAGATTTCGTAGCATCTAAAAACCTCTGAACATATATTTTTGAATCATTATCTTCTTTTGAATCAGAAAACACTTTGCCTGGGTAACCAACAGCTAAGTTTCCATCTATATTATCATATAAACAAACAATGCTCTCAAGATTTATAGCAGAGGTAATATGGGTAGAATGCGAGGTTATAAAGATTTGCCGAGCTTGTTCATTTGTATTTAGAAATTTGAGGAATTTTGATTGCATTGAAGGATGCAAATGAGCTTCTGGTTCTTCTATTGCAAGAATTGGAAAAACTTTAGCGTTATCACCCATATAATTAGATGATTCCATTTGCATTTTTGCAAGAATTAGAGCTATGAACAATAAATTATTGTAACCTAATCCATTGTTTTTAATCGGTATTTTAAACCCGTTTTTTTCAACTATCAATCTTAATGCAAATAGTAGTTCCTGCTCTGTTATTTCAGCATCAAATTGCGGTTCACCGCCTTTGTCTGCACCTGTTTCGCTTGAGTATTGAAGTATTTTCTCCCTATCTATACGTCTAATTAATATTTCTAGCAATTCCCTTGACTTTTCACTAAAATCCTCTTCTCGTTTCCTTAATTCCGAAATTTCGTCTTCAGTTAGGTATTCAAATCCTTGTCCTTTAGTTAGGTCATAATCAAGAAAATAATTTAACACATCTCTAAGCAATGTGTTATTCCCATAAAACATCTGCCTTTCGGCATCTCTAATTGCATTAAGAAATTGAAAGTCAAACCTATCAAGATTTTCAGAATCCGCTTTTTCCTGTTTTGTGGGATTTCCTCCATAAATTCGAGAAACATATTTTTGAAAAAATTTCTTACTAATGAGTCTAAGACATTTCTCTTGGTCATAACCATTTTCATCTCTACATCCTGCAATTAGGTTTTTATATTCTTCATGGTTTTTTGTTGGTAACTCAAAAATATATGTTAGTTGCGCTATATATTCTGGATATTCTTTAATTAACCAGTCATAAACAACATTTTTATCATCAGGCTCATCATTACGCTCTTTTATAAAAACCGATATTTCTATAGAGGGTGGTTCTGCATAATCAAGATTAGTTTTACAAAAATCATCAATTGAAGGCTTTTCTTTTAAATCTCTATCTAATACTAGTTGAAGAGCCTTAATTAGATTTGTTTTACCTGAATTATTATGTCCAATTACAACATTTAATCCATGGTTGAATTCAATGTCTAAATTTTTGAAGTTCCTATAATTCTTAATTTTTATTTCTGATACATACATATTTTCAGTTTATCGGTTTGAGGGCAAAAAAATAGCTCTTTTGTAAGCTGAAGCATCAGCTTGTGTGTTGGGGCTTACAAATGTGCTATTTGTGCGTTGGTTTTTCATCATTTTGTCTTTGTCGATTCGGTCTCATTGCATGAACGCAAACGTTCAAACGTTTGTGTATAATCCATCTGTATCTTATTTCTTTATTATCTTAACTAACCTTTCCCAAATCCGGAAAGGTTAAACACTTATTCCGCTGTGCCTTAACATCCCATAAATCTTTGTGCTGTTCATTTCCGGAGAGTATTCAGGTGTCGTTTGCATTGTTAGTTTATTATTTGGTGCCAGAAAGTTACAATAATTCTGAACAAAAACTCGTCGATAATAAAAAATATTGATAAACTGTTTTTTTGAAGGTTTTGCGGACGGAGTCTGCCAGGTCGAGCGGTAATAAAGTGAATAATTTAACTCGTATTCTTGAAATCGTTGCACGGCACGGTTTGTTATCGCGCCACCAAATGGAGGTTTTCCATTCAGCAAATAGTTAATCTTCACCTATTTTTTTTTGAAATTGAATATAGAGTGGAATGAAAATAAGGTAGTATGGCTGATGAGCACGTGGGATTGGATAGATACGAGAAGCCCTAGATCCCTATCATCTTGAAAAACTCGTAAAGTTTTAAATTTCTTGCTTCACAAATCCTCACTATCGTTATTAAAGCTATTTGATAATCCTCATCAATTCTTATTCGACGAACAGTTTTTTCATCGATAGAATGTTCTTTCGCAAAAAGACTGTTATTGTTAGTCGGAATTACCCAGTTGTCTCGGATGAATTTAACAATTTTTCTATTTGCATCTTTCATACAAGCAAATAAAGCCGATATAAGCTAAAATAATTCGGACTGAAATCCGAATTATCAAATATTTGTTTATCTTTGTTCATGATTGTATTGTAATTATATATTTTTGCGAACGCTTCATTAATATTATAAAGCATTCGCACTTGATGTCTCAAATCGAAAACTGGTAATTTTCAACGGAGGAGACGAATAAGTAAAGATGCTCACGTCATATTTAGCGATATTGGCGTGGGCCTGCTTATCCTCCACGGTATACCAGTACCTCGATTTGGTAAGTCAGGTCCACGCCTTTTTTATGGCCACGCCTGAACTTACCGGTTTTGGCACGCGGCTTTGCCGCCTCCCCATCACACGAGACACAAAACAGTTTTTAACCCCAAAACGAATGTATTATGCCTCGTTTTAAACGCTTTTTATTTCCCCGACATGCCCCGTAAACTCAGGGGCAGCAGCATCAATGCCCCCCGTCTGTAAACCTTCAGGGTTTTCCGAAACCCTGGGGGTTTTGGGGAAACACCAACCTTCGGTTAAACACACAAAATTGTAAAAGTATGAATGCTATTTTCTGCTTCATGGGCTTGCCATGCCTATTTCTAACCGGAAGGGACGAATGTACGAAGGTACGAACGCGCGAAGTCACGATGTCACGAGGGTACGAGGGCGCGAACTCACGAACTCACGAGGTGACAAATTCATTAGTCCAATAACAAATCCTTTGTGACTTGGTGTCTTTGTGTTTAATCTGGATTACTGCCTTTTACGAAGATTATACAATTTATAACCAAACAATTTAACACATGAAAAAAATAACCAAAACCCAATCGGGTATTTACATGGTCGCCTTGTGCGTGTGCTTGTTCCTGCTAACTGGCCCGGGCCTGCCTGTACGGGCTGGTGGACAGCCGGTTTTCCCTGCGGGGGATTCCGGCTTGTTCCCGGAAGGGTTCCAGCAAGAACCCCTTACCATTATCGGCAAGGTAACCGATACTTCCGGTGAACCCTTGCCGGGCGTCAGCATCGCCATTAAAGGAACCTTCATCGGCACCATAACCGGTGCCGATGGAACCTATGTATTAAAAAACGCCCCGGAAGGCGCTGTGCTTTCCTTTTCCTTTGTCGGGTTTAAAACCCGGGAAGTCCTCCTTGATGGACAAACGCAATTGGATGTCCAACTAGCCGAAGACATCACCGCCCTCTCGGAAGTAACTATTAATGCGGGTTATTACACCGTCAAAGATCGCGAGCGCACCGGCAGCATTGCCCGGGTCAGGGCCAAAGAGCTGGAAAACCAACCGGTAAGCAATGTGCTCTCCTCGGTACAGGGCCGTATGGCCGGGGTGAACATTACCCAGGGCAGCGGAGTTCCCGGCGGTGGCTACTCGATCCAGATTCGCGGCACCAACAGCCTGCGCCGGGCGGGGAATTACCCCATGTATATTATTGACGGGGTGCCGGTCAGTGCTGATACGCCGGCTCCGTTATCTGGTGGCATTCTGCCCTATACCGAAATCAGCCCGCTGAGCGCCATTAACCCCAATGACATTGAGAGCATCGAGATCCTGAAGGATGCCGATGCCACGGCTATCTATGGTTCGCGCGGCGCCAACGGGGTCATCCTGGTCACCACCAAAAAAGGAAAGGCAGGCCGTAAAACCGCGTTTAGCATCAACAGCAGCTACGGAATCAGCCGGGTGGCCAACCAGATGGAACTGATGAACACGGAGCAATACCTGGACATGCGCCGGCAGGCTTATATTAACGACGGGCTAACCAATTACCCGGCCAACGCCTATGATGTGAACGGCACCTGGGATGAAACCCGTTATACCGACTGGCAGGACGAACTGATTGGCGGAACAGCAGTCAACACCAACGTGCAACTCTCACTGAGCGGGGGCAGCGAAAACACCAGCTTTTTAATCAGTGGAAGCCATAACGAACAAACAACGGTATTCTCTGACGATTTCCGGTACAAAACCGATCATGTATCGGGGAACCTGAGCCATCGCTCTGACGACAAGCGGCTGACGCTAAACGTTTCCGCGCAGTTTTCAGCCCAATCCAATAACCTGGTTGAAACAGACATCACCAGCCAGGCCCTCCGGTTGAGCCCCAATGCCCCGGCATTGTACAACGAAGACGGCAGCCTGAACTGGGAAAACAACACCTTTACCAATCCCGTGGCGGCTTACGAAAGCACCTATTTCAACGAGAATAAAACCGGCAATTCCAACCTGCACCTGAGCTACCAATTGTTGCCTTCCGTAGCTGTCAAGTTCAACGGGGGCATGAGCCACCAGGTTTTTGAAGAACTTGTCCTTCGTCCCCATACCATCTACAACCCGGCCTATGGGATTACCCCGGCCAGTTCGAATGCATCTAAAAACCGGAGCCACCGGTTTTCCTACCTGGCCGAACCCCAGTTGCAGTATAGCCATACGTTTAACGACCATCAGCTGGATGTGCTGGTCGGGGGCACTTACCAGCAAACGACAACTTCAAGCTTGCGCCTGTCCGGTGTTGGTTTTGAAACCAATGCCCTGATCACCAATATGGCGGCCGCAAAACGGGTGACGGTGGCACAGGACCAGGAGACCGAATACAAATATGCCGCGGTGTTCGGGCGGATCAACTACCAGTATAAAAGCCGGTATATCCTGAACCTGACCGGCCGCCGGGACGGTTCCAGCCGCTTCGGGCCCGACAAGCGTTTTGCCAATTTCGGGGCCGTGGGCGCCGCCTGGCTGTTCAGTGAAGAAAACTTCCTTGCCGGCAGCTCCTGGCTGAGCTTCGGCAAACTCAGGGGAAGCTATGGGGTGACCGGCAGCGACCTGATTGGCGACTACCAGCACCTGGACACCTACACGGTAAGCAGCACCAGCTATGGCGGCAGTACCAGCCTGTACCCCTCGCGGCTACACAACCCGTACTTTAGCTGGGAAAAAACAAGCAAGCTGGAAGTGGCTTTGGAACTGGGCTTCCTGGATGACCGGGTGCAGTTGCATACCGCCTGGTACCGCAACCGTTCAGGCAACCAGTTGGTGGGCATCCCGCTGCCGGGCACCACGGGCTTTAGCAGCATCCAGGCCAACCTGCCCGCCACGGTGGAAAACAAGGGGCTGGAACTGGAGCTGAACACCACGCCAATCAGCGGCAGACACTTTCGCTGGAGCAGCAATTTCAACATCAGCTTCCCGGAAAACAAGCTGGTGGAATTTCCCGGGCTGGAAGGCTCTACCTATGCCAACCAATACGTGGTGGGCTACCCGACTTCCATTGTGAAGGTTTACAACTACGAAGGCATCGACCCTGAAACCGGCCGTTATGTATTTACAGATTATAATACCGACGGCGTTATTTCTTCGCCCAACGACAACCAGGTGATTGAAGAAGTGGGGACCAACTTTTTTGGCGGCTGGTCGAACCAGTTCACTTATAAGCAATGGGAGTTTTCGTTTTTGTTCCAGTTTGTCAACCAACGGCAGCAGAACTACAACGCGCTGCTGCCCAACCCCGGGGTGATGTATAACCAACCGGTGGAGTTGCTGGATGTGTGGTCTGAAGACAACCCGGACGGGCGGTACATGCCATACACGACAGGCGCCCATCCGGCGATCTACCAGTTACTGGGCTATTTCCGGGGCAGTACCGCTACCATTGGCGACGCCTCGTTTATCCGGCTAAAAAATGTCCAGCTCGGCTACCGGTTGCCTGTCAACGGCTATTTGCAGGATGTCCGATTCTACGTGCAGGGCCAAAACCTGCTGACGATAACGGATTATTTTGGCGTGGACCCGGAGTTTGTTTTAACCGGTTATTTGCCGCCATTGAAGACATGGGCTTTCGGGGTGCAGTTGAACTTTTAAAAACAAAAAACATGAAAAAACGATATCTCTTTTTCTTCCTCGGGGCGCTGTTACTGGCTTCCTGCGAGGAGTTGGTGGAAGTGGATGATCCCACGAACCAACTGGGCACCGCACAGGTTTTTGAAGATGCCGGGACTGCCAATGCGGCTTTGGCCGGTTTGTATGCCGCCTTGCGCGACCAGTCTGTTGTCTCCGGCGCCGGGTATTATACCCTGAGCACGCTGGCCGGTTCTTATGCCGACAACCTGGAATGCCATAACCACGACCAGAACGGGACCTGGGATTTGTATCAAAACCAGCAACTGGAAACCAATACGTACATCGCGAGTGTATGGAAGACGGCTTACCAGCAAATTTACTATGCCAATGCCATTATTTACGGGACGCAGCACTCAACGGCTTTGTCAGATGGGGATAAAAACCGTATTACCGGAGAAGCGCTGCTTATGCGTTCGCTGATCTACTTTTACCTGCAACAGCTATTTGGCGATATTCCTTACACCACCAGCCTGGACTATGAACACAACCGCAGCTTAAGCAAAACAGAAGCTTCTGCCGTATTGGAGCAACTGGAGATGGATGTAAAAGAAGCCGCCACCCTGCTGGAAGACAACTACCGCAACGCCGAACGCATTTACCCCAACCGTAAGGCAGCCGAACTGTTGCTGTCCCGCATTTATTTGCTTCAGGAAGAATGGGCCCTGGCAGGGCAAACAGCCGAAAGTATCCTGCAATCGCCCCTATACCAGTTTCAGCCCGATCTGGACGAAGTATTTCATAAAAGCGGAACCCATATTCTCTGGCAACTCAAACCGCAAAACAGCGGGGATGCCACCCGGGAAGCTTCTTTTTATTATTTTACAGGTGCCGCGCCCCATGCTTATGCCCTGGCCGAAGATTTGGTTGGCTCCTTTGCCGGGGATGACCTGCGCAAGCAGGCGTGGATGACTCCGGTCAGTTTTAACGACGATTCCTGGTACCGGCCGTTTAAATACAAGAATAACGCAAATGGAACCAATACCAATGAATACTCCATCGTATTCCGTCTCGAAGAGGTGTATTTTATCCTGGCTGAAGCTTTGGCTAAACAAAACCGCGTAGATGAGGCTTTGCCTTATTTGAATGCGACCCGCGAACGGGCCGGGCTGGACGCCTTGGGTTCTTTGTCCGCGGAGGATTTTATTACGGAACTGCTGGCCGAAAAGCGCCACGAATTCTTCGCCGAGTCCGGGCACCGCTTTTTTGATCTGAAACGCCTGGGTCGTCTGGATGAACTAAGCGCCGTAAAACCCAATTGGGAAGATGATGACCAGCTATGGCCCTTACCCCAAAACGAGTTGCTCATGAACCCAAACCTTAACCCGCAAAACCCCGGCTATTAACGATGAGATCCTTCTATTCCTTGTTGGTGTTGTTATTCCTGTGCCTGCTGCTTGCGGCAGGCCGGGAATTAACAGCGCAAAACCAAGCCCCCAGCCCGCAGGGGGGCCTTGCTGAACCCTCGCACAACCTGACCGCCCCACTCCTGTCTGAGGACGGGAACTGGATGACCATACGCAAACAAAGTTGGATTCCTGTCTGGGATCAAAGTGACCTGGACAAGGACACCGTCCTGTTTTTTGACCTTCGAAAATCCGGCAAACCCAAACTGGCAGGATACCGGAAAAAGGTCCGGAATATGGCTTTTGTCGGGAATACCCATCTGTTGTTATCCAACGATCTGCAAACGGAATTACTGAACCTCCGGGAACAAACAAGCCGCTATTTTACTGCCGTGAAACGAATGCAGGCGCTAAAAAGCAATAACCAATTTGTGCTGCATTATAACAAGGAAAAAAACAACCGGCTTGACCTTAGGGAATCGAACGGAACACTGATCAATACCCTGGAGCATGTAAGCCAGTTCTACCTTACCGGAAATGGAAACATCTACGCGGTCACTGAAAACCCGGAACCTGTTTTTGATGTTTTCCGGCTCAACGACAAAACAACAGAAAAGGTGTACACAACGTCCCAAAGAATTACTTCACTGGAAGTCGATGCCCACCAGCAAGGGATGATGGTCCACCAGCAAAACCCGGAAGGTTCGTCCCCTGAAGTACTGTACCTGGACTTCAATACAAAAACCGCCTGGTCCTTAAACGAGATAACGTCCATGCCATTTCAGCGGGCCTTTACTGATGTGATCAGCGAAGGGAGTATTTATTTTTTACGACTGTGGGTACACCAGCCGAAAGATGACACTTCTCCGGTTGACATCTGGTATGGGAACGATAACCGGTTGGAAGAGAAATTTCTTCCGTCTACCCGGGAGGTCTATTGTATCTGGGAACCGAAAAACAAAAAGCTTCAACCGTTGGGAAACAAGCAGCTCACCAAAAGCGCCAACATCGGGAATGAACGTTTTTTCCTGAGCCTTGACCCTTATCTGCTAGAGGATTATACCCGGGAAAAGGCACCGCTGAAAATCTGCCGCTACAACCGGATAAGTGATACTTACACGGTGATTGATACCATCTCCTCCCGGTTATATATTTCCCCCAATGGTCACTATGCCCTGTACTTTAAAAACAACACCTGGCAGGTTTACCACATCCCATCCGGCACCGCAGAGACGGTTGGTGGTGGCCAGCTGAAAACTCCATATTTTACGGCTGATGGCAAAACGGTGCTGTTTGACGGCGATGGCGGGCTGTGGCGTTATAACCCGGAGCAAAAAGAACTTGTCCAATGGAACAGTTTCGAAGGATATCAAACAACAATCCTGAACGGAACTTCACGCACGACCTTGCGGGGGTTTAATTTCTCTGAAAGAACAGTCAGCCCGGATAAGCCTTTGGTGATTAAGCTGTATGAGCCGTTGGAAAACAGGAGCACTTACATCTTATGGAAAGATGGCCAGTATAAGACAATTGTATCCCCGACGGCCAAACGCATCCAATCCCTGAACTACAACCCGGCGTTTACCTGTTTTTCCTGGTTGGAAGAGGATTACAACCTGCCGCCCCGGTTGGTTTATAAAGCGATGGGCAAACCGGAACGGGTGCTGTACCAAAGCAACCGGCAAGACACGGCCATCTTGTCCCTCAAACAGGAGATCATCTCCTATACCAACAGCGACAGCATTCCTTTGAAAGGTATTTTGTATTATCCGTTGAACTTTGATCATTCAAAACAATATCCCATGGTCGTGCATATTTACGAAAAACAAAACCAGGCGCGCAACCGCTACCTCTATCCTTCCTATTACGAAGGTCTGGGTTTTAACATCCGGCTGCTGCTTGAAAACGGGTATTTTGTGTATTTGCCGGATATCCTGATACAGGGAAAAGCGGGACCGGGCATCGATGCTTTGGATTGTGTGAACCATGCCCTGGATGCTTTGGCAGGCAACCCCGTGATTGACCAACACCGGTTCGGCCTGATCGGGCACTCTTTTGGGGGCTATGAAACCAGTTACATTGCTACGCGTTCCAGCCGCTTTGCTGCTTATGTCTCCGGCTCCGGCCACAGCGATATCATTTGGGCTTCCCATGCCTTTAATTATAACTTTCGTTTTCCTGATCATGTGCGGATTGAAGCCAACAACTACAGACTGGGAAAGCCTTTCTCCTCGGATAAAGGCCTGTATTTTAAAAACAACCCGGTTTATCATGCAGAGAAAGTGAATGCACCTGTGCTGCTGTGGTCAGGACTGGAAGATCAGAATGTGACCAGCGATCACTCCATGGCCTTTTACAACGCGTTGCGCAGGAACAGAAAAGAGGTGATCGCGCTGTTTTATAAAAAAGAGGGACATGGTTTGCAACAGCCGCAGAATCAATTTGACCTGACCACCCGGATTCTGGACTGGTTTAATTATTTCTTAAAGGGGGAAGAAACGGAAACCGGGTGGATTGAAAAAGGGATAAAAAGGGAGGGCGCCCCGTAGAACGCCCTCCCTAACTGCTAAGGCATTACCGGTTCGAACAGTAAAGCTCCGCAACTGGTACCATCAAGCTGTCGCAGGTTGTGACTGGTACTGGTTGCAGGGTCTGTCCATGTACAGATATTGCCTGGCTCAGTGCTGCACGCTTTCGGCGATTCGACACATTGGCTGGTAGCGCTGTCGATATAATACCCGGTTTCCAAGGCATCATCCGAACTTTTTGCGCTATGGCTTGCCAAAGCGGCGCCAACTCCCATCAATACAATGGCAGCCGGCAGATAGATACTTCTTAACTTTTTCATAATCAGAAAAAATTAATTTATTGCCTACTCTGTTCAAGGTTTTCGGCTTCCCCTGTTTTGAAATGCCGCGCCACCGCCTGCGCAAAACGGTAACGCACGATTTCACTTCCGGACAAAACAAACACGTGTTTATCCGTGGCAAATAGCCGAGACAGCTTGTTTTTCCCGCGGCCATGTACATAAAAGCTGCCTAGGTATTCCTGTTTTCCGGTCAGGTACATATCGACAACAGTTGCCCGCTTCCACTGCTCGCGCGATTCGAATTTGCCCATGAGCATGGATGCGTTAAACAATATTTGTCCGTGTACCGCCTGCGTTTTATTAACCTGCAATGGGGGCGCATCCATTTTGTGCCTCCCGTCGGAGAGTGCACGCACCTGTACCTGCGCCCGGGAGGTGGTATCAATGGTATGCAGTTTCCGCAACAGGTTCAGCTCCCGGTCCATCACCAGGAACTGGTTGCGGTAGGTATAGACGTAAATAAGTTCCCCGGCCACATCGTCCCGCAGCAACTGCCCGTCGGTGTCGAACATGCCGTCCAACTGCTTTTCCAGCAGCGTTTCATTCAGGCTTACTTTCGGGTTTTGGTGGAGATGAAGCCGCCCCAATACCTGCGATTTGCTTTGGCTGCTTTGGGCCCGGAAAACGAAGTTCAGGGAATCGGTCACCTGCAATTGGGAGAAATAGCAATCTTCCAGACTGATGGTGCGGGCAAGCGAATCGCCCAGCTGCCCCCGGTAAATCACCGGCACCGTGCCATCATACAAATAAAAATGGGGAGGCTTTACCTGTGCCTGGATAAAGCGAAAGGGGTGCCCGGTATTGTCCAAACGGATTTTAATGGACTTTTTTGTCGTTAATGCGGTGTCTACGATCGTAAGGATCAAAGGGGCGGTGGTGTTTCCCAGGTAAATCTGTCCGTCGGCCATTCCGGCAAAATAATACGAATTGGCTCCCAGATCCAGGGATTTTTCATCCCGGATGGGGTGTTGCCCGAACCGGCGGATAAAATTGTTTTCCTGTTTAATGATGTATTCGGACGATAAAAAGAGCCCCACAACTATGCCCGCCGCTGCCAGGGAGGGTAGTACGCTTTTAAACAGCACTACGCCGGCGTGAGTGCCTTTGGCTTTTTCGGCCAGCACAATCGCCACCACGGCCAGCGCGGCAAAAGCCAAATTAAAAACCAGGTGCTCGGTCCATCCCAACTGTTCGATGATACCGCCGCACGAGCAGGGAACAAAATCGCTGAAATTTAAAATCAGGTAGATATAAACCGTAAAGCTTACCATTAAAAAGAAGGAAGCATACAGCCCGGCAAGGCGCGTGGCTTTAAAACACAACAGCAGCACCAGCAGCAGTTCCAGGGCAATCACAGCCGGGGCGATCAACCCGGCATAGGCGCTCAACAAGGGCGACTGGGCCAGCTGCACCCGGAAGTTTTCAAAATCCAGCAGCTTACTGACAGAAGCATGCACGAATAGCAGGATGTACAGGTAACTGGCTGTCCGGATAATTACGGAGCGGTATTTTGGCAGGGACTTTTCCATGGGTTTACTTTTTCAATTTGAGTTTCGGTAGAATAATAGCTTCAAGCTACAAGCTTCAAGCTTCAAGCATCAAGTGTTCAGTCTTAGAATTCAGTCAGTATGCAGGGACAAAGGCTGCAAGCATCCAACATCTAGAATCCAGCATCCAGCGCAGTTCCAAAGTTAGACAAGCGCTTGCTCTTTCTACTGAACCTAAATCAAGAAACACCTGAATATCAGTTAAGAAATGACTTATCCTATGATAAGAATTTATTTATCCTTTGGTAAGAATGAAGCTGCTCAAAGGACCGTGATCCCGGAAGAAATCATGATTGATAAAACGAGGAACTATGAATAAAGACATATACACGGTTAAAGATGCAATCACGGGAAAATAACCTGGCTGCTTAAAACCAGCCATGTCAGGGATGCCCATGCTGTTGCAGCATCCGGCTGAGCGTTTGAGGAGTAACATTCAAATAAGAAGCGATGATTGCCTTGGATACCTTTAATTCGATACCTGGGTGTGTGTCCACCAGGCGCCGGTAACGCTCCCAGGCCGTAGTGCCCACAAGCTCGCGCACCCGTTGCGCATGATAATAGGCGTACTGGAGGGAAATGCATCGGCTGAAAACCTCTGCCTCCGGAAAAGCTTTGTACACATCCTGCAACTGCCTGTATGAGATGGAGATGAGTAGGCTGCCACGCATCACCTCGATATTGACATCCGAAACCTTTCGCTGAAAAAAGCTGACCGGGTCACAGACAATGCTCTGTTCCTTCCAAATAATACCAGTCAGCTCCCGCCCGGCCTTTTTGTCGAAATAAAAACCCCGGGCGATGCCTCGCTCTACAAAATACAGGTAGTCGGAAACATGACCGGCGTTTAACAGCAAATAGCGGTGACGATGTTCCGTGACCGTCAACCGCTCATCAAGGGCTGCGATCAACTCATCAACATATGTTTTGTCAGTGAGTTTTTTGGGCAAGGGCCGCAATTGAAAAACGACATCGTACAGGCTGTGTTTTTTCATCTGATCGTATTTAAAACTTCCAATAGCATCCGATGGAACTCACCATCCGCCAGCTGGCGAATGATCCTTCTCCCGAACTGTCACGGCAAGTCGCTTTTGGAGACTTTCATATGCTTGTTTCATGCCTAAATTAATTATATCAACACCTCAGCCACAACCGAGATCTTATCATCGCTTTTCCAGAGTTGACCGGCTTATATCGACCAGGACGGTATAATTGATGGCCTCCAGCCGGATACCAAACCGTGTTCTTCCATTCTGCTGAATCAGTACGCCTTCATACCCGGCTAAAGGTCCGGATACGATCCTGACGGGTTCCCCTTTGGTGAATGTCGTTTCAACGGTGATCGTTTTATCCATTCCCAACATGCGCTTGACTCCTGCGATATCCTGACTGGAAATCGTAGCTGGTTTCCCATCACTGGAAACACAGGTCGCCACTCTGGGTTGGCATCTGATATTGTACAGTTCATGCGCATAGGTGTATACGAACAGGTAATTGGGGAACAGCGGCAATGTGATCCTCTTCTTCTGCCGGTTTTTCCAAACCCTCAGCGAACGGACGGTTGGAAAAAATACTTCATAACTGAGACTCCGGAGAAGTTTATAGACCAATTTTTCTGAACGGGGACGCAGGTAAAAGATAAACCACTTCATTTCACCAGCATGGTAACGGCTACCCGGAAGAAATCGGCCCTTTTTCGGCTTGATCATCCATCTTCTGCTCATCGTTAAGATTTTTGTGTCCCAAACTCTTCTCCGAATCCAACAGTATCTTCACGGTGATATCAAAGGATTGACCCCTGATTTTTATTACTACAGGTGGGTGTTAAGCTTCCTTTAAAAAGGAATCAATTTAACAAAACTCAATGAAAAAAGACCCACCAAAGGTTGGTCACTTAGCAAAAGCCAGTTCTTAAAATGTCCATTTGCAAAACATACCACATGTACGGTTTTCAAATTTATGAAATAAAATTACATAAACAAATAAAAAAATGAATAGCGATTAAATTTAATTCTTATATACAGACCTTTTTGTTTTCATGTTTTTTCAATTTTCGATAGCGGATCAATTCTCCAATCCGGATACTTCTACTATGGCAAACACCACTCAATGAATACTAAACTTATCGTTCTTTACGCATAAAAGTTTTCCGAATCCATCAGAAAATCAAGCTTTTTACGTAAGTTTGTAATCTATAGATCAATGCTGTTATGACTACAAAAGACCGAATTATTGAAGAAGCTTTCAAATTGTTTTTAAATCACAACTACGAAAAAGTAAGTATCTCGGATTTGGAAGAAGCGGTTGGTAAAACAAGAGGTGCGATATTCTACTTTTTCAAAAACAAGGAAGAGATATTCATCGCCGTTATTGACACCTACATCATTAAAAAGCAGGATCCTGATGAAAAATTTGTCTTCTCAGAAGATCTTACTTTGGAGCAGTTTATCTACCGGTATGTCAAGGGGATAAACACCACCATGTCCAGGATGTTGTCCCTGTCTGTGGTTAATATCTACAAGCAGTATTTCTCTTTATACATACAGGCTTCACGCATCTATCCCAATTTTTCCGAGATCATGACCCAGCATTCGATTGTCGAAATCAATCTTTGGGAAAAAGTAATCAGCCGGGCCATCCAAACCAAAGAAATAAAGAAGGTAGATCCCAGGCATTATGCTGTCCTTTTTCGGAGTTGCTTTCTGGGGCTTGCCTTCGACCGGTGCCTGTCCTACGGGCTGGATACGGAAGAATTGCTCACACTCTACAAGGACCTCTACAACCAATTGAGACTAAAATCTTAGCTGACTTTCTTGCACGCGTATGTAAAACTTATTATTTTTACATACCAATCAGTATAAATTAATCCCATGAAAGTAGAAGTTTTTATTACCTCAGTCAATAAATTCTTACCCAACGCTCCTGTTTCCAACGATGATATGGAACGCTATCTTGGCCTGATCAATGGAAAGCCATCCCGGGTAAAACGTATCGTATTAAAGCAAAATGGCATTCGATCCCGGTATTATGCGTTGGATGAAAATCAAAAGATTACACACACGAACGCAGAATTGGCGTTTCGTTCAATCACAAAACTTTTCCCTGATGAAAAGATACCCGATGATTTGGATGTTCTGGCTTGCGCCACCGGCAACCCAGACCAGCTGCTACCTTCGCATGCCTCTATGGTTCACGGGCTGATGAAAAACAAACCGATGGAAATCTATTCCTGCGCAGGCGTCTGTTTGACCTGTCTGCAAGCGCTGAAAGTGAGCTTTATGAGTATTGCTTCAGGGCTTTCAAAAAAAGCCGTCTGTTCAACTTCAGAATTGGCTTCCCCTACGCTACAGTCCAAAAATTATGAAGAAGAGTACGAACACTGCGCCCAGGTGGGAGAAGATCCCTACATGGCTTTTGAAAAAGGTTTCCTGCGATTCATGTTAAGTGACGGAAGCAGTTCTGTTTTGCTGTCAGACCAGAAAAACCAAACGGGTTTGTCTTTCAAAATTGAATGGATTGAAATGACCTCCTACGCCAATGAGCTTCCAACCTGCATGTTTATGGGTGCCGAGCTCAGGGGTGATGGCGAACTGAAAAGCTGGAAGGAATTTGAAAGTCCGGAGCTGATCAACCGCTCCGTATTTACGGTCAAGCAGGATATTCGGTTACTAAAGCCCAATATTATTCGTTACTGGGTCGACCATCTCGAGCAATGCCTGCAAAAACACGGGGTAGACAGTTCCGAGATAGACTATGTCATCCCCCACGTGTCCTCCATGTTTTTCTATGGCAAGTTAGCCGAAGAAATCGAAGCCAGGGGAATCGATCTGGGCATAGAAAAATGGTTCACCAACCTCACTGAAATTGGAAACATCGCCTCCGCATCTATCTTCGCTGCTCTCAATGACCTATACAAATCCGGCCGACTGAAAGTGAATGACAAGATTCTACTTTTGGTGCCCGAAAGTGGGCGGTTTTCTTATGGGACAGTACTGTTGACGGTGGTGTAGATTAGCCTCTTGCCTTAGTAATCCATATGCCCGCTGTGTTGTCCATGTTTACATTGCTGAAAAGTTCTCATTCGTCCATTAAGGCCAACTACCATGCTGTTAAAACACAAGTTTTACGTATCCAATTTATAGCCGGAGATACTGTAACTGCACGGTATAACCAGCTCTTTTAATGGTAAAAATTAAAAGCCCTCCAGACCGAAAGGCCTTTTTTCAAGTTGAATTGAAGCCATATCACTAATTTATGAAGTGATAGTTAATCGCAACGTTAAAATTACCCATTTTGGCAACAGTCAGGTTTTGTAATCTGTATGAAATATCTAAATTTGTGTTTGTAACATTCATTGGCCATCAATTAAAATCAAAGTAAAATGATCAGTGAATAATACGGTGAGTTCTAAGAAACAGATTGGATTAAGGTGCAGATATACAACAACTTGCTGACTAAGGTTCGAATCCGCCAGAGACCTCTTACAGAAAACGAATCCTTCTATTGATCAATTGATTATGGAAGGATTTTTCTTTTGGGGTAAGTAATGAGTTGCTCAATGCGGATCACGGATCGGATCACCCGTAAAAACCGGTGGATTTTCTAAATATTTACTAAAAGAAAAACCGAACACTGTTAAAGTGTTCGGTTCTAGATGATTGTGTTCTTTTAAGGTGGTGCCACCTGGAATCGAACCAGGGACACACGGATTTTCAGTCCGTTGCTCTACCAACTGAGCTATGGCACCTTTTGCGTTTAGCGGTGGCAAATATAAGGCAAAATATTTAACTACAAAACAATTTTTCAGCGATAAAGACTAAAAAAATTAACCTTCGTTCAGAACCTTTTCTTTTTCATTGATTTATCAATTGAAAATCCGGTTACGTTTTCTACTTTTGCACTCCAAATTTAAGCGAACGTGAAAATAAATACCCATATATTTCCCAATGGTATTCGGTTGATTCACCAACAAGTTGAATCTCCCGCTGCTCATTTTGGCATCATTTTAAATACCGGCTCCCGGGATGAACTAACAAAAGAACAGGGAATCGCCCATTTTATTGAACATGTCATTTTTAAGGGAACGAAGAAACGCAAAGCGTACCACATCATCAGCCGGATTGAAGATGTTGGCGGTGAGATAAATGCCTACACCTCGAAAGAAGAGACAGCGGTTTATGCTTCATTTTTGAACAAATATTACGACCGCAGCATGGAGCTTATTAGTGACATCATTACGAACAGCACCTTTCCAGCTAAAGAACTGGAGCGCGAAAAAGAAGTTGTACTCGAAGAAATCAACTCGTACAAAGACAGCCCAAGTGAATTAATTTTTGACGATTTTGATGAATTACTATTTGACGGACATCCTATTGCCCGCAATATCCTGGGAACTCCCAAGCACGTCAAATCATTTAAACAGGAAGACATCTTTCGCTTTTTGCAGAACAACTACCACACCGATGAAATGGTTTTAGCTTCGGTGGGCAATATTTCGTTTGAAAAGTTCCTGGCATTAGCTGAGAAATATTTCGCTGAAATCCCTACACGCTTGCGCCAAGACAAAAGACTACTTTTTGACCATTACACTCCGGCCGTAAAACAAGTAAAACGCGACACGTTTCAAACCCACTGTGTGATTGGGAATATTGCCTATGATGCGCAAGACGAAAAACGCATGGGCATGGTTTTACTCAATAACATATTAGGAGGGCAATCGATGAATTCACGATTAAACCTGACCTTACGTGAGCGCCATGGAATGGCTTACAACGTTGAATCGAGCTATACAGCTTATTCCGACACCGGCCAGTTTAATGTTTACTTTGGAACCGAACACGAAAACTTAGATCGGGCACTAAAGCTGGTAAACAGAGAGTTTCGTTTGCTGAAGAACAAAAAGCTGGGAACGCTGCAGTTAAGCAAAGCCAAAAGGCAACTGATTGGCCAAATTGCCTTATCGAGCGAAAACCGTGATGATTTGATGCTTACACTCGGGAAAAGCTTTTTACTGTATAATAAAGTGGACAGCCTGCCAAAAATCTATGAAAAGATTGAAGCCATTACTGAAGCACAGCTTTGGGAGATTGCCAATGAAATTTTTGATGAAAACCGTTTAAGTATCCTAACTTACGAATAATGGAAATCGATCTTGAATTGGAAAAATATATTCTGGCTCACATTGATGAGGAAGACCCGGTACTAACAGAGCTGGAACGCGACACCTTCTTGAACGTACTCCAACCACGCATGCTATCCGGACATCTACAGGGGACAATCCTGAACATGTTTAGTCTGATGCTTCAACCCAAACGAATATTGGAAATCGGCACTTTTACCGGCTACTCGGCTATTTGTCTGGCAAAAGGCCTAGCCGAAGGGGGTCAACTACATACCATCGAAATCAATGATGAGTTGGAAAGCATGGCTTTGAGGTACTTTCAAAAAGCCGGGCTGGCGACTAAAATCATCCAACATATTGGCGATGCGGAGATCGTGATTCCATCGCTTAACGAACAATTTGATTTGGTATTTATTGATGGTGATAAACGGGAATATTCCGGCTATTTTGATTTGGTAATCGGTAAAGTACCTTCGGGAGGACTGATCATTGCCGACAATATTTTATGGAATGGAAAAGTTACGGAACAACCAGATCCAAATGATCAGCAGACGATTGGCATTCTTGAGTTCAACCAAAAAGTAAAGAATGACCCACGAGTTAGCCAAACCATCATTCCGTTGCGAGATGGACTATTGCTGATTCGGAAAAACTAATCCAAACACCTGACTAAATATCTTTAATGGTTGTCCGCTTATTTACCCATCTACTCTTTTATGGCTGTCAAGTTTTGTCATCAAGGTCATTCCATTGAAACTTATCGTTTCAAAACAACTTAATGACTATTGAATGACTTTTAATGACATGAGGTAAACATACGGATATTCTCTCTTAACAACAAGACTATTAAGACATCGTTCGTAGCGACTGAATAAAGTACTTTTTGGCTTTTGCTGATTTCACATTGGCTCCGGGACCATTGATACAACCTCCTTCACAAGCCATGACTTCGTAAAACTGAGAATGGTTTTTTCCCTTCGCCATCAATTGAAGTTGCTTGACAGCCTTTTTGTCAATGCCATCAATCTGTTCGTACGAAAAGTCTGCCACCTGCTTCTCGGCTAAAACAGCCTTCAGAACTCCCCCACTCTGCGCGAAACCGCGAGATTCAAGCGTGTAGCTATCCAACTTGGCAGCATCCATTTTATCGGGATGAATTTCCATGCCTTCCATGATAGCATCCAACTCCTCAAAACTCAACACAAAATCCACAGAGCCTAAATCACGAGCTTCCTTTCGTTTAGCTACACAAGGTCCTACAAAAACCAGTTTTGCTTCCGGATACTTTTCACGCAACTCTTCAGCAGTATAAGCCATTGGCGAAGGAGTGTGCGACACATGAGCTTCCAATTCTGGAACGTGTTTGCGAACCGTCTCAACATACGACGGACAGCAAGAAGTGGTCATAAACGATTCATTTCGCTCCAGCTTTTCTTTCAATTCCTCGGCCTCATGACGAGCCGTCTTCTCGGCTCCACGTGCAACTTCAACCACTTCGCTAAAGCCAATTTCCTGAATAGCGGCCAACACTTGTCCCGGTGCTTCCTGATACTGGGCCATAATAGCCGGAGCAACCATGGCAATAACCTGTTGCTTTTGCTCAATCGCCTTCAACACATCAACAATGGCCGACAATTCGAAAATGGCACCAAAAGGACAAGCTGTGATACACTTTCCACAATAGATGCACTTATCCTCGTCAATTTGCTCTATACCATTTTCATTTTTACTGATGGCACCAACCGGACAGGCTTCTTCGCAAGGAATAGGAATATAAACAATGGCATGGTAAGGACAAGCTTTTTGACAGAGACCACAGTTTACGCATTCATCTGCTTTAATCTCCGTTTGACCTGTTGGAGTGAAGCGAATCGCATTCTTTGGACAATTCATGACGCATGGACTTGCCACACAACCGCGGCATAAATTGGTTACCACGTAATTTGCCTGAACACATGAGGTACAGGCTTCATCAACAACCGTTAAAATATTATCTGATAGTTTTTCACGCGACAACGCTTTCTCTGCGTAGTTATTTAATCGGTATGAATCGATATCTCCCTCCGGAACTTCAAAGCCCAAAAGCGGTAGCATTTTATAGCGGGTAATTGCACGCTCTTTATAAATACAGCAGCGCCCACGGGCTTCCCGGCTTTTCGGATACAGCTCCACCGGCATCTCATCGATTTTGGAACTTAACTCATTCTGTTTAAACAATTTTACCAATCTGGCCATCAATTCGTGCCGAATGATCATTACATTGTTTATATACGCCATGTCCTTCGTTTTTAATGCAGACCGCAAATGTAGATATTTTTTATGCTGTAGAACATGATCGATACATTTCATTCACTTAAATTCAGAATTTATTCAGATTCTAAATAGTGAATAAACAAACCCGATAAAAACTTCCATAAACTCAACGAATATTAAGGCTGCCTTCGAGCGTCCAACGGTAAGCGGTAAGAAATAGAATATTCCCATTTTGAGGGATCAAATTTCTTGCCATTTGAGAGGAGCTGCACACCTTTAATTACACCTACAGTGCCAAGTGCAGCAAATGGAACACCTAATAATACAGAAACTAAACACCAAACAGCAATCGCCGAATAAAGTTTTCATAATTGAATTTATTCTCATGACCAAAAGGCAAGAAACAAAAAAGGATGGCATCTTTCAAGAAGATGTCATCCTTTTATCACGATTCAAAATATCATTTTATCGAACAAATACCTCAATTATTCCAATCGAAGTTTTTCATTAAATCACAACATTGATAATCTTCTTGGGAACATAAATCACTTTCTTGGGTGTTTTGCCGTCCAACCATTTCTGAGCCAGTTCATGCTCCAACACTGATTTTTCAACCTCATTCCGAGGCATATCCAGTGACAACTCGATTTTGAAACGCATTTTACCATTGAATGAAACCGGATACTCGTGGCTATCTTCCACCAACAAACTTTCGTCGGCAACAGGCCATGGCTCGTATGCCAATGTTTCTTTGTTGCCATACATACTCCAAAGCTCTTCGGCCAGGTGTGGGGCGTATGGCGCCAAAATAGTTGCAAAAGTTTCCGCTGTTGCTTTGGTCACTTTGCCTTTTTTAATGGCCAGGTTGTTGAAAACCATCAAAGCAGAAATACCGGTATTGAATTTCAGGTTCTCAATATCGTCGCCCACCTTAATAATGGTTTGCTGCAATAATTTCAGGACTTCCTTGTCCTCTTCACCATCCACAATATGATCAGGATTTGCAAAGAAACGATGGGCACGGCTTAGAAATCCAAACACCCCTTTTACACCATTTTCAGCCCACGGTTTGGTGTCATCCAGCGGCCCCATAAACATCTCGTATAGTCGAAGAGCATCAGCTCCATATTTCTCAACCACATCATCCGGATTGATAACGTTTTTCAACGACTTGGACATTTTAGCTACAATCTGCCTCAATTCTTCTCCGGTTTCAGTATGAAAATACTGCCCTTCCTTTTCTTCTACCAAGTCTGAAGTAACTTTAGCTCCGGTTTGTGTTTCGTATGCAAAAGCCAAAATCATTCCCTGATTAAACAGTTTTTTGAAGGGCTCATCAGTGGAAACCACACCTAAATCAAACAGTACTTTGTGCCAAAAACGAGAGTACAATAAGTGAAGTACGGCATGCTCGGCACCTCCAATATACAAGTCAACAGGCATCCAGTAATTTTCCAGTTTCGGATCAAAAATCTGCTCATCATTTTTTGGATCGATGTAGCGTAAAAAATACCAACACGAACCTGCCCATTGAGGCATGGTATTGGTTTCGCGTCGACCTTTCCGGCCATTTTTATCCTCCACGGTTAGCCAGTCTCCGGCATTTGCCAACGGTGACTCACCGCCATCTCCGGGTTCAAATTTTTCCATGTCGGGCAAAGTTACCGGCAGGTCATCCTCTACAACGGTTACCTCTCCATCTTCCCAGTGAATAACGGGGAATGGCTCACCCCAATAACGCTGACGGCTAAACAGCCAATCGCGCAATTTGAAATTGGTCGTAGCACTTCCAATACCTTTCTCTTCAAGCCAGCTGGTTACTTTCGCAATACCATCCTTTTTGCTCAATCCATTAATATCAAGCCCGGTTTTGTCGCTCGATGAATTAACGTAAGCACCATCTTCGGTCCAACAAGCTTTACCTGCCAATACCTTTTCGCGTGTTTCCTCTTCAGCATCTTTCGGATCGAGAATGCAGGTAACAGGAATGTCAAATTTCTCTGCAAATTCAAAGTCACGCGTATCGTGTGCCGGAACAGCCATTATGGCTCCGGTTCCATAGCCCATCAATACATAGTCGGCTACCCAAATCGGCACTTGTGTTCCGGTTACCGGATTAATTGCATAACGCCCGGTAAATACGCCTGTTTTTTCTTTAGCCAACTCAGTTCGGTCTAAGTCCGATTTTAACGAAGCGGCCTGTGAATATTTTTTAACTTCTTCTTTTTTCTCATCAACAACCAACGCATCCAACATCGAATGCTCGGGAGAAACCACCATGTACGTTGCTCCAAATAAGGTGTCCGGACGAGTGGTATAAACACGTAAGCTTTCTGCCAATCCCTCAACAGCAAAATCAACCTCTGCTCCGATTGATTTTCCGATCCAGTTTTTCTGCATGTCTTTTACACCTTCAGGCCAATCTAAATCATCCAGTCCTTCAAGCAAACGCTGTGCATAGTGCGGAATACGAAGCAACCATTGTTTCAGGTTTTTGCGAATCACTTTGTTTCCACATTTCTCATGCGAACCATCAGTTAAAACTTCCTCGTTGGCACAAACCGTTTTACAGTTTTCGCACCACCAAACCTGCGCGTTGTCGTAATATGCCAAACGTTTTTTACCTATGTATTCTTTTACCGCAGCATCTCCTTCAGCTTTCACTTCTTCAGGAATTGGCAGTTCACCAATTGGCCGACCTTTTCCTTGCTCGTAATCAAACCAGGTGTTGTACAGTTTTGTAAAAATCCACTGTGTCCACTTGAAGTATTTGGGGTCCGTTGTATTAATCTCACGATCCCAATCATAACTCAAGCCCAGTGTTTTAATCTGTCGACGGAAATTGTCACAGTTTTTCTGCGTAGTAACTGCCGGGTGTGTTCCTGTTTGAATGGCATACTGTTCAGCCGGTAATCCAAAAGCATCCCACCCCATCGGGTGAAGCACATTAAAACCTTTCATCCGCTTGTAACGGCTGATAATATCGGTGGCTGTATAGCCCTCAGGATGTCCCACATGCAATCCTGCTCCAGATGGATAGGGAAACATGTCGAGAATATAATATTTAGGTTTTGTAAGATCGTTTGGAGTTTTGAAGGTTTTATTTTCCTCCCAGTAGGCTTGCCATTTTGGCTCAATGTCCCCGAATTTGTATTCCATCGTATTGACTGATTAAAAGCATTTTCAATTGAGGCGCAAAGATAGAAAAAAGTGCGGAGAGTTCATGATTAATAGGAAACCCGTATTGGAAGTGAAAAATTTGGGGTTGATAACAGAACATCCCTTCAGGTTTGTCTGGAAATGAAAATAGGATGTTCGAAATAATTTCGGACATCCTATTTGTATCAGTAATTATCTTTTCTTACAAAACAGAATCAACGGCTACAAAAGGCAAGTCGAAAGCATCGGAAACACCTTTGTAAACCACTTTACCTTCCACAACGTTTAGTCCTTTGCGCAACGGACCGTTTTCTTTACACGCTAGTTTCCAGCCTTTATTGGCCAGCTCAATAGCATTTGGCAGGGTTGCATTGGTCAACGCAAGAGTTGATGTGCGCGGAACAGCTCCCGGCATATTTGCCACACAGTAGTGAATCACATCGTCAATCACAAAGTTTGGATTGTCGTGCGTTGTTGGCGTGGTCGTTTCGAAACAGCCCCCCTGATCAACAGCTACATCAACCATTACCGTCCCTGGACGCATTGTTGGCAGCATGTCTCGGGTAATCAGTTTTGGCGCTTTTGTTCCAGGAATCAAAACTGCTCCAATTATCAAAATGTGTGACTGTACCATTTCGCGAATATTAAACTCGTTACTCATCATGGTTTTCACATTCGCCGGCATAATATCATCCAGGTAACGAAGACGTTTTAAACTAACATCCATAATGGTTACATCAGCGCCCAAACCGGCAGCCATCTTGGCCGCTTCGGTACCAACAATCCCTCCGCCAATAATTAGCACTTTAGCTGGGGTAACCCCGGGAACTCCGCCAAGCAGAACTCCATATCCACCATAGGTTTTCTCTAAATACTTGGCCCCTTCCTGTACCGACATGCGACCGGCCACTTCCGACATGGGGATCAACAAAGGCAACGAGCGATCGTCCAACTCTACGGTTTCATATGCCAAACAAACTGCTTCACGCTCAATCATCGCCTGTGTTAAGGTTTCTGAAGATGCAAAATGGAAATAAGTATAAAGAATCTGCCCTTTTCGAATCAGCTTATACTCGGGTTCAATCGGCTCTTTCACCTTAATAATCATCTCAGCGACAGCATAAACTTCTTCAATGGTTGGAAGTAGCTTAGCTCCTGCAAACATATAATCCTCATCAGTAAAACCACTGCCCATACCAGCCAAAGCCTGAACATAGACTTCATGCCCGTTTTTGACCATTTCAGCGGTTCCGGCAGGAGTGAGCGCGACTCTATTCTCGTTATTCTTAATCTCTTTGGGTACTCCAACTATCATCTTATTGTTATTTAAATATGAATTTCTAATAAATCAAAAGTAGGCCATTGCTATTCTCTAAAGTATGACAAAAAACAAGAAAATATACATTCCTACTTCCTTGCTTTCAAAAAATTACAGCGAATTAATAGTCTTTCATGAGAAGCTATCAAAATCGAAGTCATTCCGAATAAAAAACATCAAATTACTGCAAAAAAGTTTGTTTTTATTTAAGATTGTTAATCGTATCTTTGCCGACTTAGCGAAACTATTTTACAACATGCCAACAACATCAATACGAGGAAATAAAATGCCTGACTCCCCTATCAGAAAGCTTGTTCCGCTGTCTGATAAAGCCAAAGAACTTGGGCGCAAGGTGTATCATTTAAATATTGGTCAGCCCGATCTGGAAACTCCCCAAAGAGCATTGGACGCCATTCGGAATATTGATCGAAAAATTCTGGAGTATAGTCCCAGTGAAGGAATTTTAACATTAAGGCAAAAGTTGGCGAATTACTATCACAAGTTTAGCATCTATGTTGATGTAGAGGATATTATTATCACAACTGGTGGAAGCGAAGCAGTTACTTTTGCCTTCATGTCCTGCCTTGATCCCGGCGATGAAATTATTGTGCCTGAGCCAGCTTATGCTAATTACGAAGCATTTGCAATTGTTGCCGGTGCAGAGATTAGATCTGTTCCGGCGAAAATTGAAGAAGGTTTCGCAATGCCTCCGATTGAAGAATTTGAAAAGCTGATCACTCCGAAAACTAAGGGGATTATGATTTGTAATCCCAACAATCCGACGGGCTACTTATATACCCAGCAGGAAATGAACAAGATTCGTGACTTAGTGAAAAAGTACGACCTGTATTTATTTTCGGATGAAGTTTATCGTGAATTTTGCTACACCGGTGCCCCTTACATTTCAGCATTTCATTTGGAAGGCATTGAGCAAAATGTCATTTTGATTGACTCCGTATCTAAACGATACAGTGAGTGCGGCTTGCGAATTGGAGCCTTAATTACAAAAAATGCAGCTGTTCGAAAAAATGTGATGAAATTTTGCCAGGCTCGTTTGAGTCCGCCATTGGTTGGTCAGATTGCTGCTGAAGCCTCTTTGGAATATACGGATGATTATTTGATGGACTCCTACAACGAGTACGTTAGCCGTAGAAAATTCCTAATTGACGGACTAAACCGAATTGACGGCGTATATTCACCCATTCCGATGGGGGCTTTTTATACCGTCGCTCAACTTCCGGTTGATGATGCCGATAAATTTTGTGCCTGGCTACTCAGTGATTTTGAGTATGAAAACCAAACCATTTTTATGGCTCCAGCCTCCGGATTTTATACCACTCCGGGACAAGGGAAAGATCAGGTAAGAATTGCCTACGTGCTTAACAAAGTCGACCTGGGCAAAGCGTTAAAAGTACTTGAGGAAGCATTAAAAGTTTATCCCGGCAGCAAAGTCAAAAAATAAAGACATAACGGGAACACAAATAGAAAGGGCAAGTTTTTAACGAACTTGCCCTTTCTATTCGATCAATAATGTTCACAATCTAATTTCCCATTTCCGACATAAACTTAATCCGCATCAAACGAACATCATCTTCGGAGTATTCATCTTCGCCTAATTCATCCAACGCCGATTCAACCGAATCATCCTCGGCTTCGCGGAAGTAATCGAAAACTTCTTCCTGATGATCTTCATCCAGCACATCATCAATATAATAATCGATATTGATTTTAGTTCCCGAATTAACGATTGCTTCTACCTCTGTAATCAGCTCTTTCAATTCAATGCCTTTTGAGTGTGCGATGTCGTCAAGCGATAACTTTCGATCAATACTCTGTATAATAAAGACTTTAAGTTTTGATTTGTTGGCGACTGTTTTTACAACCAAATCCTGCGGACGCTCAATACCTTTTTCATCAACATACGACTTGATCAATTTGACGAACTCCTTGCCATATCGTCTTGCTTTACCTTCGCCTACACCTTGAATAAATTTCAACTCATCCAATGATATCGGATACTGAATAGACATATCAGCCAACGACGGATCCTGAAAAACAACAAATGGGGGCAGATTATGCTTTTGGGCAATTTTCTTTCTTAAATCTTTAAGCATTTTATACAACTCCATGTCTCCGCCGGTTCCGCCTGAAGGACTTCCACCTGAAGAGCCAGCTTCTTCCTCCTGCTCTTCGTAATTATGATTCCGAACCAATAAAAATGATTCAGGCTTCTCGATAAATTGATGGCCTTTTTCATTTATCCTAAGTAGCCCATAATTCTCAATATCTTTATTAATTAAACCCGCAATCATACTTTGCCGAAACACCGCATTCCAAAAACGGGCACTGTGATCATGTCCTGAGTTAAAAGCTTTCAGGTGATCATGTTTAAATGATCTCACAGCAGCGGAATTTTTACCAATCAGGATATCTGTAATATGTTCGGCTTTATATTTCTCATTGACCTCACGGATCGCCTTTAATGCCCGAACCACTTCATCGCTGGCTTCCACCTGTTCTTTAGGGTTCAAACAATTGTCGCAATTTCCACAAGGCTCAGTCACCTTTTCTCCAAAATAATTCAACAGCATTATTCTCCGACAAATGGCAGTCTCGGCATACGACGCAGTATCAAGGAGCAATTGGCGTCCAATTTCCTGTTCGGCAACCGGCTTACCCTGCATAAACTTCTCAAGCTTCTGAATATCCTTATACGAATAAAACGCCAGACACTGTCCTTCGCCTCCATCACGACCAGCGCGACCAGTTTCCTGATAATAGCCTTCGAGGCTTTTCGGTACATCATAATGCATTACAAAACGAACATCAGGCTTATCAATCCCCATTCCGAAAGCGATAGTTGCAACAATAACATCCACCTCTTCCATCAAAAATTTATCCTGATTTCCCGAGCGTGTTGCCGAATCCATTCCGGCATGATAAGCCAAGGCCTTAATACCATTTACCTGCAATGTTTCGGCCAACTCTTCTACCCTTTTCCGGCTCAAACAATAGATAATACCCGACTTCCCCTCATTCTCTTTAATAAACCGAATGATTTGTGTTTCAGGTTTTACTTTTGGTTTTACAGCATAATAAAGATTGGGGCGGTTAAACGACGCCTTAAAGACCTTGGCTCCCAGCATACCCAGATTTTTCTGAATATCATGTTGTACCTTGGCCGTTGCTGTTGCCGTAAGTGCCATGATTGGTGCCGAGCCAATTTCCTGAACGATGGCCCGAATCCTACGATATTCCGGGCGGAAATCATGTCCCCACTCTGAAATACAATGGGCTTCATCAATGGCATAAAACGAAATATCAACCTTCTTTAAAAAGTCAATATTATCTTGCTTCGTTAACGACTCCGGTGCAACATAAAGCAACTTGGTTCGTCCACTCAACACATCGTTCTTTACATTTAATGTAGCAGCCTTCGTCAATGACGAATTTAGAAAATGAGCAATCCCATCATCAGTTCCAAAACTACGAATAGAATCCACCTGATTTTTCATTAATGCAATTAGCGGCGAAATAATAATGGCAGTCCCTTCCATTATTAATGCCGGCAACTGATAGCATAATGACTTTCCTCCTCCTGTAGGCATCAGCACAAAAGAATCGTTACCATCGAGTACACTCTCGATAACTTCCTCTTGCCGCCCTTTAAACCGGTCAAACCCAAAGTACTTTTGGAGCTGATCGGTTAACTTAAGCTCAGTGTTCATAAAAGCCTGTATTTATGTACTTTAATATTTTTTCTTTCACAATCGCAAAATCTAAGGTATATAAAATCTGCTTCATAATCCAAGGTTTTTTTATCAAAAAAAGACATTTAACATCGCACAAAAAAAATTAGCTCCTTAATTAAAAGCTTAATCATGAATATCAACTATATTTGTGCACATTAAAAAAAAGAGATATGGTCTTTTTTGACTGAACTAAATAGCCTGCAATGACCGACAACGATTTTACAGAACAACAAAGCACAAAAAAGAAAAAGCACAAAAAAGAAAAAGAGGTTGAGATGTCCTTTCTTGATCATTTAGAAGAATTAAGATGGCACATTATTCGAGCTTTTTTATCCATTGTTTTTTTTGCAGTATTAGCTTTTCTAAATAAAGACTTCATATTCGACACCGTCATATTTAATCCGAAGACACCCGACTTTTGGACCAACCGGATGTTTGCAAATTTAGCGGAGCTTACAGGGATGGATTCGCTTAGAATAAACACCCAGGAATTGCAGCTAATCAGCTTGAAAATGGCCGATAACTTCATGACCCACATTATGACTTCGATCATCGCAGGATTGATCGTTGCATCACCTTATGTTTTTTTTGAGGTTTGGCGATTTATTAGCCCGGCTCTTTACGATAAAGAAAAAAGTCATTCGGGAGGTGCTGTGTTTTACATGTCAGTATTATTTATAATAGGTGTTTTGTTTGGTTACTTTTTAATTGTCCCGCTTTCGGTGCATTTTTTAGGATCATATTCAATATCCAGCGAAGTGACCAATCAAATCAACATGCGCTCCTACATTGGAACAGTCACCTCTATCAGTCTGGCCAGCGGCGTAATCTTTGAACTTCCGATATTCGTTTATTTTTTAAGCAAGATCGGAATATTAACGCCGTCATTGATGAAAAGCTATCGGCGACATGCCTATGTTGCCTTATTATTGCTTTCCGCGATCATCACTCCACCCGACGTCTTCAGCCAAATCATGGTATGTCTGCCATTGGTTTTTTTGTATGAAATTGGAATTGTAATTTCGAAACGGGTTAATAAAAAAGCTGAAGAGGATATGGAGGCGCTATAATAGTTCATCAAATTAAGCGTTTGAATATTGTAAAACGAGCATGTAAAATTAAAAACACACTGGGGCATGAATATTATTGGCAGGCTCAAGTGTTGCAATAAAAATCATACAACGATAGACACATGAAATTACGAGCCGACAATATAGTTAAGAAATACAGGAAACGAACAGTTGTAAAAGGAGTGTCTTTTGAAGTGGAACAAGGCGAAATTGTTGGGCTGCTCGGACCAAATGGAGCCGGAAAAACAACTTCTTTTTACATGATTGTCGGGCTGGTTCAGCCGCTGTCAGGAAGAGTATTCCTGGATACTAAGAACATCACAAAACTTCCGGTTTACAAACGGGCTCAGCTTGGGATAGGCTACCTCGCTCAGGAGGCTTCTGTTTTTAGGAAATTAAGCATTGAAGATAACCTGAAGGCTGTGCTGGAAATGACCAACTACACCAAGGAGTACCAAAAGGAAAAATTGGAGTCGTTAATTGAGGAATTTGGACTACAGCATATTCGAAAAAGCAAGGGATTCCAATTATCGGGGGGCGAACGCCGAAGAACCGAGATTGCCCGTGCGCTGGCTATTGACCCCAAATTTATACTACTGGATGAACCCTTTGCCGGAGTAGACCCTATTGCCGTTGAAGACATTCAGGAAATTGTGAATAAGCTCAAGGCAAAAAACATCGGCGTACTGATCACCGACCACAACGTACACGAAACACTTTCTATCACCGACCGTTCGTACCTCTTATTCGAAGGATCGATTATGAAAGCAGGAACAGCCGAAGATTTAGCCAACGATGAAGATGTGCGCCGTGTTTATTTGGGGCAAAATTTCACGCTCCGGTAAAACGACTTCACCTCAACAAAAAAAATCTGAAAGTTTTATTTCTTCGTTTGTGTTATAAAAAAAAATAACATACATTTGCACCGCAATTCGCGGGCGTGGCGGAATTGGTAGACGCGCTAGACTTAGGATCTAGTGTCTTTGACGTGGGGGTTCGAGTCCCTTCGCCCGCACAAATTGAAAAATACAACCGCAATGCTTGATTATAATATCGAAGCATGCGGTTTTTATTGATTATAGCCATAAGTTAAACTTGACAAAAAGAGTTAACTGTTTGATAATTTGAACATTTTCCATTTCTTAAGCGGAATTATATGAATATTACAAGAGAGAACATCAACGATCTAAATTCGATTGTTACTGTAAAGATCGAGAAAAACGACTACGAAGCTACAGTTGCCGAGCAATTGAAAGAATACCGTAAAAAAGCTAACATGCCAGGTTTCAGACCCGGCAAAGTTCCTGCAGGTTTGATAAAAAAGATGTATGGGAAAGCAATCCTTGCTGAAGAGGTCAATAAAATGTTGTCTGAAAACTTATCAAAATTCATCGTTGAAGAAAAATTGAATATTCTTGGAGAACCGCTTCCAAATGAAGAAAAAACACCTTCGTTTGACTTTGAAACAGCACAAGATTTTGAATTCGCATTCGATATTGCGGTAGCTCCTGAAGTTGAAGTGAAATTTGACAAGCGCAAAAAATATCCCTACTACTTAATTCAGGCTGATGATAAAATGATCGACCAACAAGTTGATCAGTACACCAGCAAATTTGGCGCAAATGAAGCTGCTGAAACTGTTGAAGAAAAAGATACGATCCGCGGAAACTTTGTGCAGCTTGACGCCGAAGGCAACGAATTGGAAGACGGGATCAAAGCTGAACAGGTTGTCATTGCCGTTGATGTAATGAAAGACGAAGAGGTTAAGAAAGAAATCATTGGCAAAAAAGCTGGAGACACCATCGTATTCGACCCGATCAAGGTTTACGATAACCGTCACGAAGTAGGTCATATGCTGAATATTTCTCACGAAGAAGCTGAAAACGTTGAAGGTGACTTTAAATTCACGCTTACTGAAATTCTTCGATTTAAGAAGGCTGAAGTAAACGAGGATTTGTTCAAAAAGGCTTTTGGTGATGATACAGAGATCAAGACAGAAGAAGAATTCCGCAATAAATTGAAAGCTGATCTTGAGGAACAACTGAAATACTCAAGCGATTACAAATTCACCATCGATAGCCGCGACATCTTAATTGAAAAAATTGAGATGGAATTGCCGGAAGAATTTCTAAAACGTTGGCTGAAAACAACCAACAACGAATTGACCGACCAGCAAATAGAAGATGATTTTGATAATTTCATGAAAGATTTGCGCTGGCAATTAATTAAAGACCGCATTGCCAAAGACAATGAAATTGAAATCAAACAAGAAGATATTCAGGCAATGGCCAAGGAAGTTGCAGCAATGCAATTCCGTCAATACGGAATGTTCGACATGCCCGATGAGCAGTTGAACGCTTTCGGCGAACAAATCCTTCAAAACAAAGAAGAAAAACAACGCATTACAACCCGCGTTCAAGAAGATAAAATCATGGCTGTCATCAAAGAAAACGTTAGCATTGACGAAAAAGAAATTAGCCAGGAAGACTTTAACAAATTATTGGAAAAGTAGAAAATTAACAGCGCTGCTAGCTAGCGAGTAGCATAATTTTTTAACTTTGTAAAAACTGGTTTTCGACTTTAGCTGTTCACGCAGGTCTAAGTCATAAAAAGCCAGACTTTACAAAGTTTTTTTTTAACCAGAAATAGAAACATGAGCGATAAAAAAGAATTTCAAAAATACGCCCAGGGGCACATGGGAATCAGCAGCTTAACAATGCACCGCTACGATTCGTTGTTTACAAATAGTTTAACTCCATACATTATCGAGGAGCGGCAAATGAACGTAGCATCGATGGATGTTTTCTCTCGTTTGATGATGGATCGTATCATCTTTTTGGGAACACCAATCGACGATTACATTGCCAACATCATTATGGCGCAGCTGCTTTTCCTCGAATCAACCGACCCCAGCAAAGACATCCAGATTTATTTTAACAGCCCGGGAGGATCCGTACATGCAGGATTGGGTGTATACGACACCATGCAGTATATTTCACCGGATGTTGCCACAATTTGCACCGGAATGGCTGCATCAATGGGAGCTGTACTTTTAACAGCCGGAACCAAAGGAAAACGTTCGGCATTGAAGCATTCGCGAATCATGATCCATCAGCCAATGGGTGGTGCGCAAGGACAAGCTTCGGATATTGAAATTACAGCCCGGGAGATTTTAAAATTGAAAAAGGAATTGTACGACATCATTGCCAAACATTCAGATAATTCATACGAACAAGTTGAAAAAGACTCAGATCGCGACTACTGGATGACGGCTCAGGAAGCCAAAGAATACGGTATGATTGACGATATATTATTGAAAAACGAATAGAAGAGGAAGAAGGGGAAAACCATGGACAAATGTTCTTTTTGCGGAAAAGAGAAAAAAGACACGAACCTGTTGATTGCAGGAATGGACGGTCATATTTGCGACCACTGCATTGAACAGGCTTATGCCATAGTTGAAGAGGAATTTAAAAAAGATAGCGAATTCGATCTCAATGGGTTGAAGCTTTTAAAGCCCAAAGAAATTAAAGAATTCCTTGATCAATATGTGATTGGTCAGGATCAGGCTAAACGGACTTTATCAGTAGCCGTTTACAATCACTATAAACGTTTAACTCAGAAAGTTTCGAACGACGAAACTGAAATTGAGAAGTCGAACATTATTCTGGTTGGACAAACAGGAACAGGTAAAACCTTGCTAGCTCGTACTATTGCAAAAATGCTGCATGTTCCTTTCACAATTGTTGATGCCACAGTACTGACCGAAGCCGGTTATGTGGGTGAGGATATTGAAAGTCTGCTAACTCGTTTATTGCAAGCTGCCGATTACAATGTTGAAGCAGCAGAACGAGGCATTGTATTTATTGACGAGCTGGACAAGATAGCCCGTAAAGGTGACAACCCATCGATTACCCGCGATGTTTCAGGCGAAGGCGTTCAGCAAGGTCTATTGAAACTATTGGAAGGAGCCACTGTCAATGTGCCTCCACAGGGAGGAAGAAAGCATCCGGAACAAAAAATGATTCCGGTAGACACAAAAAACATTCTCTTTGTTTGTGGTGGAGCTTTTGATGGTATTGAGAAAAAGATTTCAAAAAGATTGAATACCGCAGTGGTAGGTTTTGGGGCTCAAAAATTGGTTGACAATTTGGACCGTGAAAATATGCTGCAATATATTTCTCCTCAAGACTTGAAGAGTTTTGGTTTGATTCCTGAAATTATTGGCCGACTGCCGGTTTTAGCTTATTTGGAACCACTCGACAGACATGCGTTACGAAATATTTTGACTGAACCTAAAAATTCAATCATCAAACAATACGTTAAGCTGTTTAAACTCGATGATATTGACCTGACATTTGAAGAAGAGGCGTTGGAATTTATTGTGGATAAGGCAGTAGAGTTTAAGTTGGGCGCACGCGGGCTGCGATCAATCTGCGAAAGCATCATGCTTGATGCCATGTTCGACAGTCCTTCTGACGGCATAAAAGAGTTGGCCATCTCCAAAGAGTATGCCCAAGAGAGAATTGACCGAAGCAATACACATCGACTAAAAGCAAGCTAATATAAATTCAGAGCCGGACTTGATCCGGCTTTTTTTGTCTTACTTTTCTTATTCGTCCATGATACGATTCAAGAATGTGTCCCTACAATTGGGAAATAAGCAGTTGCTCAAAAACTTCAACCTTCGCATAAGCAAAGGAGATAAAGTGTTACTAGCAGCAGAATCAGGAACCGGAAAAACCAGCCTGCTGCGGCTTATTTTGGGCTTTAACGCTCCGGATGAAGGCAGAATTCTTTTCAATAAAAAAGTAATAACAGCGGAGACCATCCATAAAGTGAGACGGCAGATTGCCTATTTAAGTCAGGATGTGGATTTCCCGAATGGAAAAGTAAGCGAAGTTTTCGAGGACATCTTTGATTTTGAAGCAAACCGTCACATTAACTTTTCAGAAGAACGACTAATTGAAAAGCTGGACGAATTCAACCTCCCCCATGAAATACTAAACAAAAATACCAGTATCATTTCAGGCGGCGAGCGTCAGCGCTTAGGATGGGCTTTGATCCAACTTTTAGACCGTTCGGTTTTACTGCTTGACGAGCCAACCTCAGCCATGGATGAAAAGCAGAAACAACGCTTCATCGACTTTGTTGCCAATACGAATAAAACAGTCATCTGCGTAAGTCACGATCCGGTTTGGCAAATCGAACCAATGAAAACGATAACCAGCTTTATCGCATGAATGCAGCCGATATTTCAATAAGTGGATTATTACTAGGGCTGTTGCTGATTGCACCGACCTTACTAATTATTTGGCGACTGAAGCTTGGGTTTAATCAAAAACTTCTCGTTGCCGTTGGGCGAATGTTACTTCAATTGGGGTTTGTGGGCGTTTACTTAAAATATATATTTTTGCTAGACAATGCCTTTGTCAATGTAGCCTACATACTACTGATGGTACTCTTTGCTGCTCTTTCAGGCATTCGAAATTCGTCACTCCGATTAAAAAAATTGTTGTTCCCTACTTTTACAGCCATGCTGCTCCCTACTCTTTTTACTATTTTCTATTTCAATCTGGCCATCGTCCAGATCGATCACATTTTTCAAGCAAATATCTTAATCCCAATTGCCGGACTCATGCTCGGCAACACACTAAAAACGAACATTGTCGCCTTGAAATCATTTTTCAACAGCGCTCAAAAAGAAGAAAAAACTTACCTTTTTCTATTGGCTAATGGGGCGACTAAAAATGAAGCGGCCCGTCCGTTTCTGAAAGAGGCTATCCGAACTGCCATGGCTCCCAACCTGGCAAGTATGGCAACTGTAGGTTTGGTTTCTCTCCCCGGAGTAATGACGGGTCAAATATTAGGCGGATCAGATCCTATGCTTGCCGTGAAATATCAAATAATGGTGATGATTATTATCTTTTTCAATAGCCTGTTGAGCAATATTCTGCAATTGCTATTTGCGATCCGCAATGGGTTTGATAATCGAGATCAACTGAATAAGGAATTATTTTCGAAAGCATAGAATGATTCATTTAACAATTATTAAAAGTTAAATAGCTTCATCTCTAAACCATTGTTTCTTCTTCCTGTTAAATTAATCAAACACAGGAAAATTATGAATATGAAGCTAAATTCGATTATATCTCTTTTTATCTTATTATTGACTACAAACCTCAGTTTTGCTCAACCCGACAGCCTAAAAGTATTAGGATTAAACCTTGAAAATTACAATTATCCATTTGATGTCAATTACATCACCATCAATAGTCAGGGTGTAAACTACCAAATGGCCTATATGGATGTTCAGCCCGAGCTTGCAAACGGGAAAAGCATTATGCTACTTCATGGAAAGAACTTTAATGGTGCTTATTGGGAGCAAACTGCAAACTACCTTGCCAAAGAAGGGTTTCGAGTATTTATTCCCGACCAGATTGGATTCGGGAAATCTTCAAAACCCGAACATTATCAATACACTTTTCAACAGCTAGCGAGAAACACAAAAGCTATTCTGGATAGTCTGCAGATCGAAAAAATAAGCGTTTTAGGTCACTCGATGGGAGGCATGGTTGCCACTCGCTTTGTTTTAATGTACCCTGAAATAACAGATAAATTCATTCTTGTAAACCCAATCGGTTTGGAAGACTGGAAACTAAAAGTGCCTTATAAACCAGTGAAATGGTGGTATAAAAACGAATTAGGGAAAGGCTATGCTTCCATCAAAAAGTACCAACTCGAAAGTTACTATGACAACCAATGGAAGCCCGAATACGACGAATGGGTCAATCTTCTGGCAGGATGGACTCTAAATATCGATTATCCGCGAATAGCATGGAACGCCGCCCTAACCTACGACATGATATTTACCCAGCCGGTTTGTTACGAATTTGAAAACATAAAAGCTCCGAGCTTGCTTATCATCGGTCAGCGCGACCGAACAGCACTGGGAAAACCACTCGTTAGTCCGGAAGTTCGGAAAACCATGGGACGTTATCCTCAGCTGGGGCGACAAACAAAGCAAAAAATTCCAACTTGCGAATTGGTTGAATTGGATAACATTGGACATCTTCCGCACATTGAAGCTTTTGATCGGTTTATTGAACCGCTAGTGAAATTCTTAAAGAAATAGAATTATTCATCCAAATACTTTTGCGGTAGTTCTTTGCTGGCCTTAGCTCCAAGCTCCCGAAGTTTTTCGGCTGAGCGAACCAGGTTTCCACGTCCATCATTCAACTTATTCATCGCCAAATCGTAATTTCTACGGGTTTGCTCAATATTGGCTCCAACCTTTTCGAGGTCGCCAATAAAATTGACAAATTTATCGTAAAGTGCACCTCCCTGACGGGCGATTTCCATTGCATTACGCGTTTGATTTTCCTGCTGCCAAATGGAGGCGATTGTGCGTAAAGTAGCAAGCAAGGTTGACGGGCTAACGATGACCACTTTATTGTCCCAGGCGTAGGAAAACAAATCCTGATCAGCCTCGATGGCCACACTGAAGGACGATTCAATTGGTACAAACAGCAAAACAAAATCGGGACTGTTCATTCCCTGAGCGGTTTGGTAATGCTTATCGCCAAGTAATTTGATATGACTTTTTATACTTGCCAGGTGATTTTTGATATGCTTCAATCGCTCCACCTCTTCGGTGGAGTTCACCATACGTTCGTACGCTACCAAAGACACTTTCGAATCAACGATAATATGCTTTTGCTCCGGCAAGTGGATTACCACATCGGGCTGCAGGCGTGAGCCGTTTTCGCCAATCGTACTAAATTGCTTTTCGAACTCACGTCCTTCTGTCAATCCCGAACGCTCCAGAATCCGTTCTAAAATCACCTCTCCCCAGTTTCCCTGCTTCTTCACATCGCCCTTTAGTGCTTTGGTCAGGTTATTGGCTTCATCGCTAATCTTCAAGTTTAAATCATGCAGTTTTTTTAACTCAGCTTTCAGATCAGTCTGATCTTTTAAACCTTTCTCATAAGTGTCTTCTACTTTCTTTTCAAACAACTGAATTTTTTCTCGCAGGGGGTTCAGTATTTCACTGATATTTTTTTGATTCACCTCTGTAAAATCTTGTGTATTCTGTTTCAGTATTTTATGCGCTATGTTTTCAAATTCCGTTGTAAGTTTCTTTTGAAGCGCTTCCATTTCCTGCTTCTGATTTATTAACTTTTCCTGTAAATTGGCAAATTCCACTTCTGCCCTCGCTAATCGCTGGGCTTGTTGCTCATTTTCCAGTTCCGAAGCTTCAAGCTTTTGTGTAAGTTGTTCTTTATCACCTTGTAAATAAGTGACACGTTCTTCTAGCTGAACTTTTACTTTTCCGTAATCATTACGAATTGCTAACAAGTCATTTTCTGATCCTTTCGATTTCAATTTCGACATCAACAAGGCAACAACAACGCCAATAGCCAAGCCAGCAAACAGATAGGCAAATTCCATATTTCAATATTTTGAAAACTAAAAGTACAAAGAAGAATGCTATTGAAAAAGTAGTTTGATTATCAGAATTTGCTATTTGAAAATTGAGTGCTATTTTAGATTCCGCAAAGCAAAAACCGACCTCATGGATGTAAAAATAGAAGCAAGCTGGAAAGGAGTTCTAACCGACGAATTTGAAAAAGATTATTTCAAAAACCTGACGGAATTTGTACATGAAGAGTACCGAACCACAAAAGTTTACCCTCCTGCCAAACTCATTTTCAATGCCTTTGATCAGTGCCCGTTCAGCCAGCTAAAGGTTGTTATACTCGGACAGGATCCCTATCATGGTCCCAATCAGGCTCACGGTTTGTGTTTCTCCGTAAACGATGGCATTAAATTTCCGCCCAGCTTACGAAATATTTTTAAGGAACTGCAAAATGACGTTGCAAAACCAATTCCGCAATCGGGCAATTTAACCAATTGGGCCAAGCATGGAGTTCTACTTTTAAATGCGACACTGACTGTTCGTGCCGGGCAAGCCGGTTCGCACCAGAAAAAAGGATGGGAAGAATTTACAGACGCCGTTATTCATAAAATCAATGAGCAAAAAGAGCATGTGGTGTTTATTTTGTGGGGAAGCTATGCTATAAAAAAAGGAGAATTCATCGACCAGAGTAAACACCTGGTTTTAACATCGGTTCACCCATCGCCGCTGTCGGCCAGCCGGGGTTACTTTGGAAATAATCATTTCAGCAAAACGAATACTTTTTTACAGGAAAAAGGCATTGATCCCATTCAGTGGTAATGTTTATTTCAAAAAGAATAATGAGCATAAAAAAGCTGTTCCAATTTCTTGAAACAGCTTCTAAATATTGTAATTGATTCGTTTACCACTTATAAATAATGGAATTGATATTCATCCCGGCACCTACCGAACAAAGGATAATATAATCTCCCTTTTTAATCTCTTGATTTTCCAGTTTTCCTTTTACGATTAGATCGAGCAGGGTCGGCACAGTAGCAGTCGACGAATTTCCAAGCTTATCGATACTCATCGGCATAATTCCTTTAGGAATATCCTTTTCCTTATAAAGCTTGAAAACACCTTTTAAAATCGCTTCATCCATTTTCTCATTGGCTTGGTGAATAAGCACTTTTTTGATGTCGCTTAACTGCAATCCGGCCTTTTCGATACTGTCTTTCACCACGGCAGGAACATGATTTAAGGCATACACATACAACTTGTGTCCGGCCATTTTGATAAACAAATCATCTCTGTCATAATCCGGATTCAAAGAGTCGCCCATTGTCAGAAGATTGGCAAATGGAATTGAATCGGATCGGCTTGATTGGGCTAAAATACCAATAGGTTCTTCAGACCAAACGCCTTCAACAACGGTTGCTCCGGCTCCATCAGCGTAAATCATGGTGTCCCGGTCGTGAGGATCTGCAATCCGGCTAAGCACATCGGCACCTACAACAACTCCTTTGTTGTACGTTTCACTCTTAATGTAGGCATTGGCCACAATCATTCCCTGAGTCCAACTTGGGCATCCCGATATTACATCATGGCAAATACAGGCCGGATTTTTCAGTCCGAGCTTACCTTTTACTTTGTTAGCCAAAGAAGGCAACACATCTATATGTGTTCTTCCTTTCTGAACATCTCCAAAATTGTGTCCAATGATTATAAATTCCAGCTCATCCAACTCAATACCTGCAGAATCACAAGCATCCTTTATTGCCTCGGCAGCAATATCCGAATCCACCTGGTCATCTTTCACCCATCGGCGCTCCTCAATATTGGTAATCTCACGGAATTTTTGAATGATCTCCTCATTGGTCTTCTCAAAAGGTTTCTTCGAGGAAGGATCATAAAAACAGTAATCAGAAAAATAGTCATTTCTTATTACCTGTTCAGGAATACAGCTTCCTGTTCCAATAATCTTTGTGTATAACTTCTTAGCCATAGCAATCAATTCATAGGCTTTTCGCCCGGACCTTTATATTTTTTCAATTCAAATTTTTCGCCATCAAAAACTCCATAGGAGTAATGTGTAATCCAATCGCCCAAGTTAATATATCTGGACCTTTTTTCAAGGGGCAAATCTAATAACAAATGCCGATGACCAAAAATAAAATAGTCAACTTCTTCATCTTCAAGCACCGATTTTGCAAAAAGGAGAAGCCCTTCTTTGTCTTCGCCGTGAAAAGGAACGCTCATTCCTTTAGTCAAACGGCTCTTTTTTGACCATTTGTGAGCCAGCCAAATTCCCAGATTCGGATGAATTCGTGCATACATCCATTGCAAAAAACGATTGGTAAATAGCTTTTTCAGGAAATGGTAGCCTTTATCGTAAGGATCAAGCCCATCACCATGTGCCAAAAAGAATTTCTTTCCGGAGAAGGAAATACGCATCTCGGAGCGATGAATCTGCACGCCCAATTCCGAAGGCAAATAATCAAACACCCATACATCATGATTCCCTGTAAAAAAATGAACGGGAATACCGGAATCAGCAATTTCAGCTATTTTTCCTAAGGTGCGCACAAACCCCCGGGGGACTACCTTTTTGTATTCAAACCAGTAGTCGAAAATATCACCCATCAAAAAAAGAGCTGCCGCATCCTGCTTTATTTCGTCAAGCCAGGCAACAAATTTTTGTTCGCGTTCCCTGTTGTTATCAAGCGCCGGGGCTCCTAAGTGAATGTCGGAAACAAAATATATTTTGCTTTTTGAGTTTGTCAATGTGTAGCTGTTCTTACGTAAAAAAACCTGACAAATATACCTGTAAAAAATAAGTTATCAGAAAATAAAATTCAAAAAGACGGGCTTAAAAACTAATCCAACAACTCTTTCAATAATTTATCCAATGCAGGCCCTTTAGCGTTTTTGGCTATAATTACCCCTTCTTTATCCAACAGATAATTGTATGGCAACTCCTGAACGTTGTAATTAGAAACCGCCTTTGTACTACCTTTCATATCGCCTACATTAGTCCATTTCAGCCCATCCTTATCAATGGCATCGACCCACTCGTAACGATTTTCATCTAAGCTAACCTGATAGATTTCAAAGCCTTTGCGGCTGTACTTGTTGTAAAGTTCAACTAACACAGGATTCATTATACGTGATCCACGGTCTTGAGACGCCCAAAATTGAAGTAAAACATATTTTCCCTGTAACGAAGACAGAGCAAGCTCCGTCCCATCTGGGTTCGGTAAAAGAATATCGGGGCTATTCGTGCCTTGTTCCTGAATAAATTGCTGCATTTTAGCGTTTCGCTCATCCTTCATCAACTTAATTGTGTTCGCGTATAACGCTTTAACGTGCTCTGACTCCGGATAAAAAGTATTCAACGCAGAAGCAGCTGTTTTCAGCGACTGCAAGTCCTGAATAACAAAGTTATCGTTGTCGAACTTTTGATAAAGCGCTAAGACGTTAGCCATAGAAAACGGATGTGCATTAACGAAGTTTTGTGAATACTCTCGTTGATTTTGCACAACATCACTGTATTCTTTATCCCATTTCTTTTTCAATTCCGGATAATTTGGATCTGTTCGAAACATGACATGCAAAGAACCAATTGAGTCCAGCTTGTGTTTTGTTTCACTTAGTTGCAGATTCAACTCCTGAACCAAAGACGAACCTTCGGAGCCACTAACCCGATAATCGCGCGAAAAGTTGGCGGCATCGCCTGCAACCTCAACTTGTTCGGCCGAATCAACCAGCAGGGTAATAAAGTTTTTCTCGCTTAATTTAAGTAGAAAAAAAGTAGGATGATGAACAACCCCGTCAAACTCAAACTTTCCATTCTTACCAATTTTTGCCGAATCAACAGCTTCTGAAGAAGAGACTTTCAATTCATCCAGATAAATGTATTTTTCTTCAGCATTGGTTATCGTTCCTGAAATTTTGTAATGTGTTGAATCATCACATGCGATAGCAAAGGCAGCAATTAAAATGACAAATACAATTATTCTTTTCACGTTTCAGATATTTTATCAGTTTTTATCGGTGGGTAAAAATAATCATTTACAAATCAAAAACAGGAGATGTGTGAATTCTTTTGAAAGTTGCACCTGTTTTCAGATATAACTGCGATAAAAAACAAAAATGTGCTACTTTTGACAGTTGAAAATTAGGCTTAAATGAAAGTTTATCGAGACATCGACCAATTTCATGTAGAAAAACCAGTACTCACCGTGGGCTCTTTTGACGGTGTTCATCTGGGGCACCGAAAAGTTATTGACCGATTAAAGAAAATCGCCAAACGAAACAAAGGTGAATCTGTCATCTTTACATTTTCGCCACACCCGAGACTGGTGCTTAACAAGCAAAAAGGCAGCCTTCGCCTTTTAACTACGCTGAATGAAAAAATTGAGCTACTTGAAAAGGCAGGCATCGATCATTTAATCATATTTCCATTCACCAAAGAGTTTTCGGAGCTAAGTTATACTGATTTTGTTCGGATTATCTTGGTGAAACAATTAAATATCCACACGCTGGTTGTTGGTCACGATCATAGATTTGGTAAAGATCGTAAAGGAGATTTTGAAATGCTTCAAGGGCTTTCTATGGCTTTCAATTTTCAACTCGAACAACTTGATGCGCTCATTTCTGACGACATTCGGGTTAGTTCTACAAAGATACGTGAGTCGCTGGAGAATGGCACCATTGCTAAAGCAAACAAACATTTGGGATATCCATTCAGCTTGCACGGCACAGTTGTGGAGGGACAAAAGCTAGGAAGAAAAATCCAATTCCCCACCGCTAATATTGAAGCCTCTGATCCTCATAAAATTATTCCTGGCTTTGGTGTTTATGCAGTTAAATTGCTAATTGATGGTACCGCCCACCAAGGCATGCTTAATATTGGCACACGGCCAACCATTAACAATAACGCTGATAACCGCAGCATTGAAGTGCACTTATTTGATTTTAATCAAGACATCTACAACAAACAAGTTGAGCTGAAATTCATTTCCAGAGTAAGAGAGGAAAAAAAGTTCGGGTCAATTGATGGTTTGCGCACTCAACTGGAACTGGATAAAGTCAACGTAAAGAAATTCTTCAAAACTCTAAAATAGACGGAGACTAATTCTTCGATTCCAGGCTCCACTCGTCTGTTAATAAGAATTAAACAAAATAGTTTCATTGCGGTTATTTAGCTGAAATAATTATCTTTGCACCTCTAAAATTGAAGACATTATGACAACAATGACAGAACAGAAAGTTGATTATAAAGTAGCTGATATTTCTTTAGCTGATTACGGAAGGAAAGAAATTGAGATTGCTGAAAAAGAAATGCCCGGACTGATGTCGGTCCGTGAAAAATATGCTGCCGAAAAGCCACTTAAAGGAGCCCGCGTTATGGGGTCGTTGCACATGACTATTCAAACAGCTGTTTTAATTGAAACACTGGTTGAACTGGGAGCCGATGTTCGTTGGGCGAGCTGCAATATTTTCAGCACGCAAGATCACGCAGCAGCAGCCATTGCAGCGTCAGGAGTGCCCGTTTTTGCATGGAAAGGTGAAACGTTGGCAGAATACTGGTGGTGCACCGAGCGTGCTTTGGATTTTGGAAACGGACAAGGCCCAAGCTTGATTGTTGATGATGGTGGTGATGCTACTGTTATGATCCACCATGGTTATGCAGCAGAGGATACTCCTGCCATATTGGACGCTAAACTTGATGCTGAAGACGAGATTGAACTCAACAAAATTCTGAAGCGTATTGCCAAGGAAGATCCCAAACGTTGGCACCGCACAGCTCCTGAAATTAAAGGAGTGTCGGAAGAAACAACAACAGGAGTTCATCGCTTATACCAAATGATGGAAAAAGGCAATTTATTGTTCCCTGCTTTCAATGTGAATGACTCCGTTACAAAATCGAAATTTGATAATTTATACGGTTGTCGCGAATCATTGGCTGATGGTATCAAACGTGCCACAGACGTGATGATAGGTGGAAAAGTTGTTGTTGTTGCCGGTTACGGCGATGTTGGTAAAGGTTGTGCCAAATCGATGAAAGGATATGGTGCCCGTGTAATCGTTACTGAAATTGATCCAATCTGTGCATTGCAAGCTGCCATGGAAGGCTTTGAAGTTAAAACCATGGAAGAAGCACTGGATGAAGGAAACATTTATGTGACAACAACCGGAAATAAAGATATTATCACTGCCGAGCATATGGCTGGCATGAAGGATCAAGCAATTGTTTGCAACATTGGCCACTTCGATAATGAAATTCAGGTCGCTAAACTTGAAAAATGGCCTGGCGTTGAAAAACTCAACATCAAACCTCAGGTTGATAAATACACTTACGAAGATGGTCATTCAATCTACTTGTTGGCTGAAGGTCGTTTGGTAAATCTGGGATGTGCTACCGGACACCCTTCATTTGTGATGAGCAACTCGTTTACTAACCAAACTCTGGCCCAAATTGAACTTTGGAAAAACGAATACAAAACCGATGTATACCGTCTTCCGAAACATTTGGATGAAGAAGTTGCCCGCTTGCACCTTGAGCAACTGGGAGTAAAACTTACCAAGCTTTCGAAAGACCAGGCAGAGTACTTAGGCGTGCCGGCAGAAGGCCCCTACAAACCAGAACATTATCGTTATTAATTGATATTTTAAAGCAGCCTTCGGGCTGCTTTTTTTTGTATCTTCGAACATGTCTGGCAAAAAGCAACATGAAAAGAAGGTATTTCAGCTCTTTAAAAATTTAATTGATGATTTCCCAAAAGGCAAAGTGATTCAGAATGAATCACCTGATTTTTTATTACGTCTTAATCAGAAAAAGACAATTGGGATAGAGCTGACAGAACTCCGCGGACAAACTTTTCACGAAAATCAAGGACATTTTGAAAATCCGGATTTGCTGTTTCAACACATTGAGAATACAATTTCGGCTAAAGAAGAAAAAATATACCTCTACCAAAAAGTGAAACCAGTAGAGCTTTGGCTTCTGATTCACATTCAATCTTTCCAGGGAAAGCTGAACTTCCACTACCGCAACAAATTAAGCAACTGGAGCTTCACTTCGTCCTTCGACCGTATCTATTTATTGGAGATAAAAAACAAGGATTTACACCTGATTTGTTAGCTTCTTAGTTCGTAATGTACAAGCGATTAGCAGAAAGGCTGGCCCGGTATTGCTTTAAGGGTTCAGCAGAAGGCCCGCTAATGACATATCCGCCATCCAACAAGTTATATTGCGTATTACAGCACGGGCATGTTCCAATTACTCCATCGGCTTCAATCCGGCACTGAAAATCGATCTCGTAAGGACAAGTTACATCGTATGCATAAAACGAGACTCCGTTGTTGATTACCACGATACCACCATATCCAGCTCCGTTAAAAAAGACAGGAAATCCAACCGTATTTAGCGCATTGTAATTAACAAGGTTGACAGAATAATTAACATTAACATACGGAATAGCAGAATCAAAGTCGTCTTTACATGCCGGAGCAATCGACAAAATAAGCAGGAGCAAGAAAAACAACTTAAGTACTGATCGTTTTATGCCATTCATTTTTTATACCTTTATAAAAGCTAAACAACGAAATGGCAAATTTATTTTGTCATTCCTTCTGCAAAATTAATATAAAATGGAAGATTACATATTCATAATCATTGCAATCGTGCTTTCTATTGTAGGTGCTTTAAACCAAAACAAGAAAAAGAAAGCCATGCAAGAACAACAAGACGGCGATGAACAACATCAGGAACCATCTTTCTTTGAACAAATCTTTGATGATCCTGTTTTTCAGGAGGAAGAAATTCAGGTTGAGAAAGTTCCTGCAAAAACAGAAACACCTGAGGTGAAGAAGCGCGAAAAAAGAGTGCCGCATAAACCACTGCAATCATCATTAATGAAAAAAACAGAGATTAGTGGTTCTATTGACGACAATATTGGAGCAGCTATTGGAGAAGATGAATACGAAGAAACACAAGAAACCACGAGAGAATCAATCATGAACGGATTTTCATTAAAGAAAGCTGTTATATATTCTGAAATTATCAACAGAAAATATTAGAACCAATTAATAAACAATATTTTATATCCATTTCGGGCTAACTGCTTTCGCAAATATTAAAAATTTTATATAGCTTTGTAGCACTAAAGAGTTCCGCTCGTTCGGAATTCTTTTTTCTTTTATATAAAGCCAAGTCACATATTATTATAAAAAGTAAATTACAATGGGAAAAGTGACCTATATCACCCAAGGAGGGTTAGATAAGTTAAAAAAGGAACTCGAACACTTAATGAATGTTGAACGTCCGTCTATTTCAAAGCAAATTGGCGAGGCGATCGAAAAAGGAGATATATCTGAAAATGCTGAATACGATGCAGCCAAAGATGCTCAGGGAATGCTTGAGGCAAAAATTGCTCAGCTACGCGGCAAAATTGCTAATGCACGTATTATTGATGAGTCAAAAATTGACACTTCATCCGTTCAGATTCTGAATAAAGTAACGATTAAGAACAAAAAGAATAATGCCACAATGAAGTACACCATTGTGTCGGAACACGAAGCGGATTTAAAATCGGGGAAGATTTCGATTGAAACTCCAATCGCTAAAGGCTTGCTGGGCAAGAAGGTGGGCGATGTTGTTGAGATTCAGGTACCATCCGGAATAATTCCTTTCGAAATTATTGACATTGCACTTTAAAATAAAGTTATGGCTAGTCTTTTTACCAAAATTGTGAACGGCGAAATTCCTGCTTATAAAGTTGCTGAAGATGAAAACTTTTTGGCCTTTTTAGATATTTCGCCAACAGCTAAAGGACATACTTTAGTTATCCCGAAAAAGGAAGTTGACTACCTGTTCGACCTTGACGAAGAGACTTACATTGGCTTAAATCTGTTTGCAAGAAAAGTTGCCACCGGATTGAAAGAAGCGATTCCGTGTGTAAAAGTCGGCGTCATGGTTCTTGGTCTTGAAGTTCCTCATGCTCATATTCATCTAGTCCCCATGCAATCGGAACGCGACTTGCTAAATTTTTCGGACAAAGTGGAAATGAGCGAAGAAGAATTTAAAGATGTACGAGCCAAAATCGCTGCGGAAATCGAGTAATCGAGTTAATGAAAAATACTTTCAAGCCATCCGGATTAAGGGATGGCTTTTTTTTGTCTAATCGTCAAGAACCGCTATTTCACCCTTCCTGGGTTCTTCTTTACAAAGTCACCCCATCCTTTATAGGACTTTCCTTTTAGCGGACTTTTCAATTGCAGGTAATGACAAACAGCAACAGCCAGCGCATCGGTAGCGTCCAGTTCTTTGGGAAGCTCATCATCTTTAAACATGTTTCGTAAGAAAAAAGCAACTTGCTCTTTTGCTGCCCGACCCATTCCTGTTATCGCCTGTTTAACACGCAGTGGAGCATATTCAAAAACCGGAATGTCTCTTTCCAGAGCAATGCCCATAACAATTCCCTGAGCACGCCCCAGCTTCAACATCGCCTGTATATCTTTCCCAAAAAATGGAGATTCAATGGCTAACTCATCGGGCAAGTACTCATCAATTAAATGCTGAGTACGCACAAAAATGTGTTTCAACCGTAAGTAATGATCTTTATACTTTCCTGTTTTTACAACCCCCGTGTGTAGAATCTTTGGTTTATTGTCAACGATTTCAATCAGGGCATACCCCATCACAATGGTGCCCGGATCAATTCCTAATATACGTTGTGAGGTAACTGCCATTAATAAGCTCCTGTAATTTCCTGCAAGCCACGTTTCAGTGGTAACCCTTGTGGTTTCAACCTCACCGACTTCATCGCTACAACATCGTTTCCATCAATAATATCAAGAGCCTTCCTCAAACAAGCTTCCTGAGGATCACCCCATGCGTGGTAAATATCATCGACTTCGGGATAATCTACCGGAATGCCATTAAAGAAATGTCCATTTCCATAGGCATTTACAATCTGAAAAGTGACCGGCGCGAGAGCCAAGTTATAATCTTCGGACGCAAACACTTGCATTCCAACCGGCTTTCCATGGGTTTTTTCACCCACCAAAACAACCTCTTTATACGGAAACATTGAATTGATGACAAACTCGCTGGCAGATGCAGAGCTTTCGGTTGTTATAAAAAACAACCGATCGAGATTCACTGAACGAGCATCCGCCTCCATCACTCCATAGGTAACATTCTCATCAGTATGATTCTGATTATAAATAAAAGACGCCAGAGGCTCATTTAAAATATCATTCCCACCAACTAGTGTAGCTAACTGATATGCGATCTGAAAACTCCCTCCCCCATTATATCTCAAGTCAACAATCAACTCATCAATATTCTGTTCTTTAAAATAAGTAAAAGCCTCAATCAGTTCTGCCTCCGAAGGATCTAAAAAACTTTCGAATACCAGGTAACCAACTTTTGCACTCTCAGTTTCTATAACGCTGGTATGCAAAACAGTATTCATATTGTAATCAGTTCGTGTCATTGTGCTGGAAACAGTATCTCCTATCAAATCAACAAAAGTAAATTTCACAGGACTATCGGTATCAAATGCACCAAGGATATCCGGCAAAGCTGTTACGGTAGCATCATTAATTTTATGGATTTCCCAACCACGGTCGACACCCGCCAAGCCCATTGGGGAATTCTTGTAGGTAAACCGAACCATCAGCTTATTATCCGCATCTAATGCCATACCCACACCATACCCTTTAGTTTCCGCCTCTTCATATAACGCCAGGTAAGCATCTAAGTCAGCAACAAAACTCCAACGATCAACCTCATCATACCTCAGTGCATCAAGTAGTTCTTCATTTGAAGAATAGGTATTTGGATCAAGTTCCGGCACTTCATCAAGCCAAAAATAATGGTCGTTAAAAACATCATAAATATAGGTTAAGCTATTTTCAACAACTTCCTCTTCTTCCTTTTCCTCTTCAATTATCTCATCTTCCGGTATCACTTCGTCCTTGGAACAAGAGATACCAAAAAACAATACCCCCAAGAGAAACAAGCGAATCAGCTTTTCAATTTTATTTATTTTCATTTAGTACAACTCCTATCACTTTATATTGAATGCTTTACAATTTAAAATTGATAGCATTCAGGTTTCAATTAATTTTTAAAATTATAAAAATTCACGTACCAAATTGAATTATCGCGAATTTAACTTCAGTAGACTTCAGGTTCAAACTGCAAAGGTTCTTCCTGTTGTTCTACAGGAACTTCGCCACGTAACCGACGATATCTACTCCTTGCTTCCTCCACGTAGATACTTCCCGGGTATCGAGTCAATATCTCTTTAAACAGTTCGGCTGCCTCTTCTTTTTTATTCAGTTGGGTTTCATAAATCTCACCCAACAAAAACATGGCATCATCTCCCAGAAGATCATATGCAAATTCGTCTTTAATTTTCATTAAAAAACCAACGGACTGATTATACTCTCCCTGCTTGATTAAAGCTTTAGCTTTTCTGAAATAAACATCGTCCAACAAACTATTGTAGCTGTATTTGCTTTCAATTGAATCAAGCGTAAGCCAAGCTAACGAATCTTGATTTCTGAAACTATAAAGATCAGCCTTGGCAAACAACTCCATGGCGGCAGTTGTGGTATCTAACGCGATATTATTACTGATAAAAACAGATAATTCCAGAGCATCATTAGCGATCAATTTGGAGGTACTGGCTTTCAACACATCCAATTGAGCCTGTGCCCAGCTTAAGTTTCCCATGAAATAACCTAATCTGGCTTTTTTGAGTTTAACCTCGTCTCCCAGTGGATTATTTTTGTTGGCATCGATAACCTGTGAATATAACAAAATAGCTTCCCACAAATCATCTTTCAGCACATGAATATCTGCCAACTCATTTTTTAGCTGATCCCGGTTCAAGACGCTTAAACCGCCGAGTTTCATTTGTCGTTCGAGTAATTGTATGGCTTCTTCAATCCGATTCTGATAAAACGCTAAAAAATGGGCATAATCAATTACCAAAGGCGTTGTTTCGGTGGTAAATCCAATGACTTTAAATGTTTCTTCAAATTGGTCTTTCAGCACTTCTGAATGACGATATTCCTTTGGTTGATCGACAAATTGGCGATACAGCATCTGCATTTTCCCACTGTATGCCTCTTGATAAAATTCCCCTTCTGTTCCTTTTTCAATAAGATAGTCGTAAGCTCTGATTGCTTCATCAACTCCATCATTACCTGCTGCAACACGAGCCAAATTAGCTATTTGTCCATCGCCTTCCCCTATTCTTTTATCTAAGGCAATAGATTGACGCAAAGCTTGCGAGAAACGCTTTTCCTGCACGAATAGCCAAATCAGCAGATGATTGTAAGCAATCACATTTGGAGTTTGCTGAATACGCCGGAGTAGTGCGGTTCGAAATTCATCGCGCAAGGAATTATCGACATCCATTCGAAAAGCTGTCAGCATACTACTTTGAACCCGACCTAAGTTTGTTTCATCATCTTTCAACAATTCCAGGTACTCCTGGAACATCAACTCATAGTTGCGCTGATAGAGATAAACTCGTGCCAACTCGTAATGAAAAGCTTCGTTATTCAACTTATTTCGTCCCAACTGATAAGTCTGCTGGGCAAATTCGTACTCACGCCGACTTAAAAAAGCATTAGCCAGCTGAATGTAATCGGTTTTGTTATTCGAAACAAGCTGAATTGCTTGATCAAACTTTTCGGTAGCTGCTTCCAGCAAGTTTTGTTGCTTCAGTAAATACCCCCATTGCACATATAAATACGGATCGTTATTTCGCTTTCGCAATTGTTTTTCAATATCCTTTTCGGCTTGTTCAAAATTGCCCATTTCAATCAAGCAGTTCAGGTACAAATTGAAATAATGCAGACTGCCTGAGCTGGCATAGATTTCCTGATAAAGCACAGCAGCTTTTTCAAAATCCTGGCTCCTGTAATATTGATTCGCCAATTGCATCTTATTGGCATCCATCTTTATCTGCTGGCCAAAGCCAGTGCATGGCATTAACAGCGATGCCAAGATGCCAATGAATAACAGTCGTCTTTTTATCTGTTTTTGCATAGTCTACAAAAATAACAAACGCTGCATGAGAAAAGATGAAAGAATCAAAAAATTTGTTCCAAAGTCGATTTATCAGTCGGTGTCAATTTTAATGCCACCATTAAAAAAAGGGCAAGCCCGTAGAGTTTGTTCATATATCATTTCTCAGAAAGTTGGATTTGACTAATTTTAAGGCAAAATTCCAAGAATCATGAGCGAAGCCCATTCAAGCCAACAGCGCTTACCACAATGGATGAAAATGAAACTCCCAAAAGGCGAAAGTTATTCCATGGTGAAAAACCTGGTCAATAAGCATGAATTACACACGATTTGCACGAGCGGTAATTGTCCTAATATTGGTGAATGCTGGAACCGGGGAACGGCAACCTTTATGATTTTGGGAGAAATTTGCACCCGAAATTGCAAGTTTTGTGGAGTAACTAGCGGCAAACCACTTTCGGTTGATTCAAACGAAGCGAAGCGAGTCGCTGAGTCAGTCCGGATCATGGAACTAAAACACGCCGTAATTACCTCTGTTGATCGCGATGATTTACCCGACTTGGGAGCTGAAGCCTGGGCAAGCACAATTACAGCAGTCAAACAATTAAATCCGGACACCAAACTGGAAGTGCTAATTCCTGACTTTCAAGGTAAAACGGAATTAATAAAACAAGTTGCAAGAGCAAAACCGGAAGTCATTTCGCACAACCTCGAAACTGTAGAACGACTGACACCAGCCATTCGCAGCGCAGCAAAATACCGTAGAAGCCTGAAAGTGATCAAAACAATTGCTGAATCAGGAGCTGTTGCAAAATCAGGAATTATGCTCGGACTTGGGGAAACGGAGTCTGAAGTCTTTCAAACGATGGATGACTTGCTAAAAGTCGGTTGCAAAGTAATGACCATCGGCCAGTATCTGGCACCGACAAAAGCACATATTCCGGTTGTTGAATACATCACCCCCGAACAATTTGAAAAATATCGAACAATTGGGTTGGAAAAGGGTTTTTCTTTTGTCGAAAGCAGTCCGCTGGTTCGCTCAAGTTACCGAGCCGAACAACATGCGCTGGCTTAATACACAAGTCGAAATTTGGATAAAGCAATGTGCATAACCTAAATGATTTTGACATTCATTAATATAGAATTTACAACTAAAAATGGCTGATTTTAATTACGAAGATCTTGGTCAAAAAGACTATAAAGTTTGCTGGGATTATCAGGAGGAAATCCTTGCCGAAGTTCAGGCTGACAAAAAAGCGAAAGATGCCCCAAGTGAAAAAAACCGCTTTTTACTGGTAGAACATCCGCATGTATACACGCTTGGGAAAAGTGGTGACGAGCACAACCTACTGATTCATGACGATTTCATGAAGAAGATTAATGCCACTTATTACAAAATTAACCGAGGGGGAGACATCACGTATCATGGCCCCGGGCAACTGGTTGGCTACCCTATTATTGACTTGGAATATTATAAAATAGGGGTTCGCGAATACATCGAAAAAATGGAAGATGCCATTATTGCCACTTTAGCTCATTACAAGCTTTCAGGAAGTAGGAAAGAAGGGGCAACTGGTGTTTGGCTGGACGCTGAAATTCCTGCCAAATCACGCAAGATTTGTGCGATTGGAGTTCGTGTTAGCCGATATGTTACCATGCACGGATTTGCCTTAAATGTAAATACCGACATGCGTTATTTCAGCTACATCAACCCTTGTGGTTTTATTACTTATGGTGTTACCTCTCTTGAGCGCGAGCTTGGCGAGCACATGGACATGCAAGAAGTAAAGGAGATAATCAAAGAGAAGTTCAATTCGATTTATTAAATTTTTGGGCTCATCGCGATTTGAACTCGTGCTAATTCAAATTCTGAAATCAAAATTCAACTCCCTTGGTTATATGAATATTTTTCAAAAAAAGAAAGTCGCCCACGAGTATGATTCCTATTACACGACCGAACAGGGTAAAGAAATTGACGCTCTCGAAAAACAAGCCATTCAGGATTTAATAAACCCCATAATCCCTGGTAAGCTTTTGGAGATAGGTTGCGGAACAGGACACTGGACATCTTTTTTCAGTCAACAGGGGTTTCAGGTGACGGCTACTGACATCTCAGAAGCCATGCTGCAACAGATTCGAGCAAAGTCGCTTCCGAATGTAAAACTATTCAATGCTGATGTTTTACAATTACCTTTTCCTGATGACCATTTTGATCAGGTTGCGGTGATCACTGCGTTGGAGTTTTGCGGCAATATTCCTCAAGCCATGTCCGAAATTAAACGTGTGCTAAAACCTGACGGATGGTTAATTGCCGGATGTTTGAATGCCGACTCAACCTTAGGTAAAATCAAAAATCAGGATCCGGTATATAAACACGGGGATTTTATGACTCAATCAATACTCAAGAAACAGCTATCATCAATTGGCAAACCCACAATCACTGAAAGTGTTTTTCTATCTTCGGACTTGAAATTACTCGACCAACAAAGCAGTCAACCAACAATAGCAGGTGTGTTTATGGCAGCTGTTGTTCAAAAGCAAAAACAATGCACATCACAGTCGAAATAAGCTACTATCCGCTTGTGACCAATTACAACCAACCGGTTCTTGAATTGGTAGAGCTACTTAAAAAACATGAAGATCTATCGATTGCAGTGGGAACGATGAGTACTCAGATTGGGGGAAATTACGATGTCGTGATGCCCGTTCTGAACAATTGTATGAAACAACTGATGCAAAAATACCCTTCGGTGTTTAATCTTAAAATTGCAAATGCGTGCGAGGTGAAGTAACCTGGCAAAAAACACAAACTGACACTGAGAAAATTGCACAAAAAAACCCGGTTAAAACCGGGTTCTCCATATTCTAATTAAAGTGAAAATCAATCGGGGTAATAACCACGAATAATTCCACGTTTCGAGTCTTTTACAAATAACAGAATTTCATCACGTTCAGGAGTTGCCGACATTTCTGCTTCAATGATCTCGACAGCCTGCGCTGTGTTCAATCCTTTCTGATAGATATACCGATAAATTTCCTGTATCTCCCTGATCTTTTCATTATTAAAAGTTCTTCTGCGCAAACCGATTGAGTTAATTCCGACATAGGAAAGAGGCTCGCGTCCCGCTTTTATAAATGGAGGAACATCTTTACGCACCAATGATCCACCAGAGATCATTACATGCGAACCGATGTGACAAAACTGATGAATACCAGACATACCACCAATAATTGCCCAGTCGTCAACAATTACCTCACCGGCCAGAAGCGTGCTATTAACGATGATCACACTATTTCCCACAACACAATCATGTGCAATGTGAACATAGGCCATAATCAAGCAGTTACTACCAACCACAGTTTTCCCTCTGGCTGCTGTTCCTCTGTTGATTGTTACACACTCCCGAATGGTTGTGTTATCTCCAATTTCTACTGTTGTATATTCGCCTTTAAATTTCAAATCCTGAGGAACAGCACCAATAACTGCACCGGGGAAAATTCGACAATTCTTACCAATTCGGGTTCCAGGCATAATGGTTACATTAGAACCAATACGGGTACCTTCCCCAATAATGACATCCTTATCAATGGTAACAAATGGTTCAATCACCACGTTCTCAGCCACCTTTGATTCTGAATGCACGTAAGCTAATGGTTGTTTCATGCTATAATTGTTTTCAATAATTTCTTCAAGCCTTTACTATCTGTGCCATAAAATCGCCTTCTGCAACAATCTTATCACCAATATATGTTGTTCCTTTCATATTGGCAATTCCTCTTCTGATTGGCGAAACTAACTCAACTTTAAATAGAAGTGTATCTCCCGGGACAACTTTTTGTCGAAATTTAACATTATCTACTCGAATAAAGTAGGTTGAGTACTTCTCTTTTTTATCGTGTAAAACGTACAAACCTCCACATTGAGCCATCGCCTCGATCAATAAAACTCCTGGCATTATTGGTTCGTCAGGGAAATGCCCCTGAAAAAAAGGTTCATTAGCCGTTACATTCTTAACTCCTACAATATAATTATCTTTAATCTCTACGATTTTGTCAACCAACAAAAAGGGGAACCGGTGTGGCAAAAATGTTTTGATGTCGTTTACTGACATCAATGGCTTTTGCGAACAGTCGTATCGAGGAATTTCTTTCTCAATATCAAATTTCCTAATTTCCTTTTTCAGTAGCTTGGCAAATTCGGTATTCACTTTATGCCCGGGCTTTGTAGCAATAATACGACCTTTAATTCGTCTTCCTGCCAAACTCAAATCGCCAACAATATCCAGTAATTTATGGCGGGCACATTCGTTCTCAAACTGAAGATCAAGATTATTTAAAATTCCTTGCTCCTTTTTAACTTCAACATGTTCGTGATTGAATAAATCAGCCAGTCGGTTTAGTTCTTCCTGGCTTATGTCCTTATCCATTATTACGATCGCGTTATCCAAATCGCCACCTTTCACCAAGTTATTCTGAAGAAGAAATTCCAATTCACGAACAAAAACAAAAGTACGGCATGCCGCAATTTCAGATTTAAAATCACTCATTTTTTCCAGTACTGCGAATTGATTATTCAACACACTGGAGTTGAACGAGATCATCACATTCAGATTATACTCTGAATCCGGAAGGGCAATTATTTCAGCTCCCGTTTCAGCATCTTTGTAAACGATCTTCTCCGTAATTTCAAAATACTCCCGTTCGGCATTTTGCTCTTCTACGCCGGTCTTTTCAATGGCCTCAACAAAAGGCTTCGAACTACCATCCAGAATAGGAACTTCCTCATTGTCAATTTCAATCAATACGTTATCCAGATCCATTCCTGTAAGTGCAGCCATTGCATGTTCAATGGTGCTCAAACGGGCATCTCCTTTCCCGATAACTGTTCCTCTTGAGGTATCAATCACTAAATTAGCGTCAGCCTCCAAAGTGGGTTGATTTTCAAGATCTACGCGTTGAAATTTAATTCCATGGTTTTCGGGAGCTGGTTTGAAAGTCATATTTACCTGCACTCCCGTATGTAATCCTTTGCCGCTCAATGAAAATTCGCGGGCTAAAGTGTTCTGCTTAATTGTCATTCCCAAGTCGATTTCTTAAACTTAATCTTTGCCTAATTTCGATTTTAGTTCTTTTACTTCCTTTTGCAAATCATTAACCTGATCGCGCAATTGGGGAAGACGCCTATAAACAACGTAGGTTTTTAAAGCTTTATCATGATCCATCGCCGGTGCACCAAGGACTGTCCGATCGGATTTAATATCATTAGTAACGCCAGCCATAGCTCCTATTTTCACATTGTCTCCAATGGTCAAATGGCCTGCGATTCCGACCTGACCTCCAAACATGCAATTTTTCCCAATTTTCGTTGAGCCTGCGATTCCTACAAGTGCTGCGATTACCGTATTTTCACCTATTTCGCAATTATGGGCTATCTGAATCAGGTTATCCAACTTGGTACCTTGCCGAATAATGGTTGAGCCCATCGTTGAACAATCAATTGTTGTGTTTGCTCCAACCTCAACATCGTCTTCCAAAATCACATTCCCGACCTGCGGGATCTTTTTGTAAGCTCCATCAGGTGTTGGTGCAAAACCAAATCCATCGGATCCGATTACAGCTCCGGCATGAATAATACAATTGTTGCCAATTACAGATCCATCGTAGATTTTAGCTCCTGCATAAATAATCGTATTGTTTCCAACGGTAACATCAGAACCAATATACACTTGCGGGTAAATTTTGACGTTGTTTCCGAGTGTGGAGTTCTTTCCCAGATACGCAAATGCTCCGAAGAAAATATCCTCTCCAACCTTCGAAGAATCATCCATAAATGACGGCTGTTCAATACCTGTTTTCATTTTCTTCGCTTGCTCGTATAAATCAAGCAAAGAGGCAAATGCCTGGTAAGGATCTTCCACTCGAATGAGTGTTGTCTTAACTTCTTGTTCGGGCTTAAAACTATTATTAACCAGAACAATAGAAGCCTTGGTTTCATATATATAACGTTCGTATTTTGGATTTGCCAAAAAAGCCAGTGTTCCCGCTTTTCCATCCTCAATTTTCGAAACATTGTTTACGCTAACATTATCATCACCTTCAATCGTTCCGTTCAGAAACTCAGCGATGTTTTGTGCTTTAAATTCCATAATTTATTTCTTGCAGCGGTGCAAAAATAGGTTTAAATTAATTAATGTCCAATTCTTTCGGATAACAGACAAAATATTTGCGAACCATGTGCGACAAAGTCGATAAATTGATATCTGACGCCTCATTTATTTCCTTCACTTTCCCGCTCTTCATTAAAATATTAATTTTATCACCTTCTGAAGCATAAACGCTATTGGTAATCGAGTCATGAATAAGGAAATAATCTAACTCATCGTCAGCTACACCCCATCGCTGTTGAATCTGATTTTTAATCTTCTCAATCTTTTCAGGAGCGAAAGGAGAGTTTTTAACTTTTATGCGAAAAAGCTTCCGATTGATGACTGCACCCGCCAAATAGGCCAATATTTTATCCTCGTGATTTTGCCACTGTTTCATAGCCGAAATCAAATCACTGTCATCCAATTCTACGAACAGTTCTAACAGACTCTTCTTCTCATCAACCGACTGATTGACAAAACTGTCTATAGTAATCCGCTTTTCCAGAAATACTCTTAGCCCCGGCGTAGCAAACAAATCGTGTCCCCCCATTACAAGCTCTTTTGCACGCTGAAGTACTTTCACCAGCATGTGCTCGGCCGATAAAACCGTTTTATGCAAATAAACCTGCCAATACATTAATCTTCGGGCAATCAGAAATTTTTCTATCGAATAAATTCCTTTGTACTCAACCACCAAACTGTCGTTGCGCACATTCAGCATTTTAATAATACGATCTGAGCCAATAACCCCCTCTGTTACTCCGGAAAAAAAGCTATCTCGTCTCAAATAGTCTAATCGATCCATATCCAATTGGCTGGCGACCAACTGGTGTAGAAACTTCTTCTCGTATTCATTTTTAAATATTCGAATAGCCAGATCCAATCTCCCGCCAAACTGCCGATTTAATTCTTCCATCATCAAAAGTGAGATCATCTCATGTGAAATCCCATCAACCAACGAATGTTCCAGGGCATGAGAAAATGGTCCATGCCCGATATCGTGCAGTAAAATAGCACAACTTACCGCCTCGGCCTCCTCTTCAGTAATGTTCACTTTTTTCATTTGAAGGCTGGAGATCGCCAGCTGCATCAAATAATAAGCACCAACAGCGTGCTCAAAACGAGTGTGATTAACTCCCGGAAAAACAATATTGGAAAGTCCGAGCTGCTTAATTCGACGCAACCTTTGAAGATAGGGATGCTCAATGAGATCGTAGATGAACTCTGATTGAATGGTGATGAACCCAAAAACCGGGTCGTTGATAATCTTTCTCTTATTTGTTTTCAATAGGTATCGGCTGTTTTTATTGAATGTGCGACGACAAAAATAAGAAACTTTTTTGTTCTCTCTCAATCTACAAATAATCAGCTATTTTAGTAATGTGCCGAAATACTGGTGATCATTAACTTTCACATTTTGAGTTTTCGATTCCTTTTGCTAATTTTGCGCTGACAATTGGAAGATCAATACCGTTTGCAGGGGACCCAAAGTCCCCTGTTTTAGTTACTTGAAATTTATGATCGACAGAAGTAAAATCACCCAACTCATTGAAGACGAACTAACTGAAGACCAGTTCATCGTTGAAATTGACGTCACTCCAAGTAATCAGATACAGGTTACATTAGATGGTGAAAACGGGATTACAATTGACCATTGTGTTCAAATTAGTCGACTGGTTGAAGGAAGTCTGGATCGGGAGGAAGAAGATTTTGAATTGCAGGTTTCTTCTTCAGGACTTGGACAACCTTTAAAGATTCGGCGTCAGTTTGTAAAAAACTTGAACCAGGAAATGGAAGTGGTGCTTAAAACCGGGGAGAAACTTGAAGGTATTTTAAAAACCGTTGACCAGGATGGATTTGAATTGGAATCGACAAAACGTGAGCGAATTGAGGGACATAAAAAAAAGCAACTTATTACCCGAGTTCATCGTATAGCGTTTGACGAAGCGAAAACAGTTAAAAACATAATAAAATTCTAAATCGAGGGCAAGATGGATACAATTAATCTTATCGATACCTTTTCTGAATTTAAAGACCTGAAAAACATTGATCGGGTCACGATGATGAGTGTTCTTGAAGACGTGTTCCGCAATGTTTTGGAAAAAGCATACGGAACCGACGAGAACTTCGACATCATTATAAATATCGACAAGGGCGACTTTGAAATTTGGCGCAACCGTGAGGTTGTTGAAGATAGTGCAATTGAAGATCCAAATCTTCAGATTACACTTACCGAAGCCAAAAAAATTGACACAGACTACGAAGTTGGTGAAGAAGTAACCGACGAAGTAAAATTGCACGATTTTGGAAGAAGGGCAATTCTGAATTTGCGTCAAAACCTAGCCAGTAGAATTCTGGAGTTGGAAAAAGACCACATCTACGGGAAATACAAAAGTAAGATTGGCGACATTGTAACCGGTGAAGTTTATCAGGTTTGGAAAAAAGAAATTCTTGTTTTAGATGATGAAGGCAACGAGCTGATTCTTCCAAAAACAGAACAAATTCCATCTGACTACTTTCGAAAAGGAGATAGTTTAAGGGCTGTCGTTTATAAAGTTGAATTAAAAAACAACAACCCACTAATTATTTTATCCCGAACATCTCCGGTATTCCTGGAGCGCTTATTTGAGTTGGAAGTTCCTGAGATTTTTGATGGTTTGATAACGATCAAAAAGATTGTTCGTGTTCCGGGCGAACGTGCGAAAGTGGCTGTTGAGTCATATGACGAACGTGTTGATCCGGTAGGAGCCTGTGTTGGGATGAAAGGATCTCGTATTCATGGCATTGTCCGCGAACTTAAAAATGAAAACATTGACGTGATCAACTATTCAACCAACGTTCAGTTGTTCATCCAAAGATCATTGAATCCGGCTAAAATTTCCTCGATCAAGTTAAACGATGAAGCTAAACGCGCCGACGTATACCTGAAGCCAGAAGAAGTTTCGCTGGCTATTGGTAAAGGTGGTTTAAATATTCGTTTGGCGAGCCAGCTAACCGGTTACGAAATTGACGTGTACCGTGAAATGGCTACCGATGACGAAGATGTCAACCTGGATGAGTTTTCTGATGAGATTGAAGGTTGGATTTTGGATCAGCTAAAATCAATTGGGTGCGATACGGCTAAAAATGTATTGGGATTAAGCCGTGCAGACTTGATCAAACGTACCGATCTGGAAGAGGAGACAATTGATCATGTGTTAAAGATTTTACGCTCTGAATTTGAGTAATTAGAAACAAATAACATCAAACTATTGGGATTTAAATAAATTGGATTTAAAATTGCATAGTTTTTGGGCGTAAGAACTTCAAAAAAAGATATAAAAATAGATAGGGATTATATGGCAATTGGCAAAAATAGTACGCGACTTAGTAAGGTAGCAAGAGAATTTAATGTGGGAATCAATACAATTGTTGATTTTTTACATAAAAAGGGATTTGAAATTGACCCAAATCCAAACTCTAAAATTTCAGAAGATGCATACCACATGCTCGAAAAAGAGTATAAAAGTGATATCAGTCTGAAAAAAGAGTCAGAAAAAATAAACCTGATGAGTCACCGTCATAAAAATGAATCTATTTCACTCGACAATACTGACGCCTCTGCGGAAGAATCAGACACTGAGGATGCCGAGGAAGAAGAGGAAGTGGAAGAAGTTCGTATTAAGGACATGAATGTTCCTAAGAAAGAAGCTCCTAAAACGAAGCCTGAGCCAAAGCCCCGACCAACTGAAGAAAAAGAAGAACTTCCGGAAACGAACAAGCCCAAGGTTGTTGGCAAAATTGATTTAGAAAGTATGAACCCTCCGAAACGGGAAGGAAAACCTACTGTTATCAAAAAAGGTGACAAGAAAGCAAACGAAGAAAAAGAGCCTAAGTCACAACAGGAGAAGCCAGAGGAAATTGCCACTCCGAAAGCCGAAACAAAAAAGGAAGAGCCAAAGCCAACTCCCGAGAAAGTAGAAGAAAAAGTTGAGGATAAAAAAGAAGAAGTTTCAACTCCTAAAGAGGAAGTAGCTCCTAAAAAGGATACCGAAGCACTTGAAACAAATGTCCCTAATAAAAAAGTTGATGAAGTAAAAGTAGTAGGGAAAATCGATCTTTCTTCGATCAACCAAAAAACCCGCCCCACGAAGAAAACGAAAAAACAAAAAGAGGACGAGCGTAAAGAGCGCGAAAAACAAAAACGTCAGGGTCAGCAAGAAAAAGGAAAAGACCACAAAACAAATGTCCAGAAACTTTCGGGTCCGAACGTGGTTGGAAAAATCGATATTAAGAAAAAACCCGTTGCTTCTTCCAGCGACAACAATGCTCAGGCAAACAAGAAAAAACGTCGCCGGATTCAAAAAGACCCTGGTGCCGGACCTCGTGTAAATGTTGAAAAACGTGGCCGCGGGCAACAAGTGCCCGGAGGAGCAAAGGGCAAGCGCAGAGTCATCAAAAAAGAGGTTACAGAAGAAGATGTACAAAAGCAAATTAAAGATACGTTAGCGCGTCTTACTTCAGGCAAACAAAAATCAAAAGGTGCAAAATACCGCCGCGATAAACGACAAGCGGCAAGTGATAAAGCTGCTGCTGAAGTCGAAAAGCAAAGTGCGGAAAAAAATATATTAAAAGTTACTGAATTTGTGTCCGTTTCGGAATTGGCAACCATGATGGATGTTACAGTTACCGAAATTATCTCATCATGTATGAGCCTTGGTCTGTTTGTTTCAATCAACCAACGCCTCGATGCTGAGACCATGCAAATTGTAGCAGAAGAATTTGGTTACGAAGTTGAGTTCGTCAGTGCCGATATTTTAGACGGTGTTGAAGAGGATGACGAGCCGGATGAAGTCCATCCACGTGCTCCAATCGTAACGGTTATGGGACACGTTGACCACGGTAAAACGTCTTTGCTTGACTACATCCGAAGTGCCAACGTAATTGCCGGTGAGGCCGGAGGGATTACCCAACACATTGGAGCTTACCACGTAAGCCTGGAAGACGGACGTATGATTACGTTTCTGGATACTCCCGGTCACGAAGCATTTACAGCAATGCGTGCCCGTGGTGCACAGGTTACTGATATTGCCATTATTATTGTTGCAGCTGACGACGATATCATGCCTCAAACAAAAGAGGCTATTAATCACGCGCAAGCTGCAGGCGTTCCTATTGTTTTTGCGATTAATAAAATTGACAAACCCGGATCTAATCCGGAAAAAATAAAAGAAGGACTGGCTAACTTGAACTACCTTGTTGAAGAATGGGGAGGAAAGTATCAAAGTCAGGACATCTCGGCCAAAAACGGTGTTAACATCGACGAGCTTCTTGAGAAAGTACTGCTGGAAGCAGAGATGCTTGAAGTGAAAGGGAATAAAGACAGACGGGCAACCGGAACAATTGTTGAATCGTCCCTGGATAAAGGACGCGGATATGTTGCCACCGTATTGGTTCAGAATGGAACTTTACACCAAGGCGATATTATGCTTGCCGGTCAATATTATGGCCATATAAAAGCCATGTTCAACGAACGAAATCAACGAATCGAAAGTGCAGGTCCTTCAGAACCGGTAATTATTCTTGGGCTGGATGGAGCTCCACAGGCAGGAGATAAATTCAACGTGTTTGAGAACGAACGTGAAGCCAGACAAATTGCAAACAAACGTGAGCAGTTGGCACGCGAACAAGGATTACGTACACAGAAACACATTACACTTGATGAAATTGGACGACGTATTGCTATTGGAAACTTCCAGGAACTGAACCTGATTGTTAAAGGTGACGTGGATGGATCAATCGAAGCACTGTCTGATTCATTAATTAAGCTATCGACCGAAGAAATTCAAGTCAATGTAATTCATAAAGCGGTTGGTGCCATTTCCGAATCAGATGTTATGCTGGCAACAGCTTCTGATGCAATTGTTGTTGGATTCCAGGTTCGACCTAGTTTGCAAGCTCGTAAATTAGCTGAAAAAGAAGAAGTGGACATCCGCTTGTATTCAATCATCTACGATGCGATCAACGAAATCAAATCGGCCATGGAAGGAATGCTTTCACCGGAAATTAAAGAAGAAATTCTGGGAACAGCTGAAATTTTGGAGACCTTTAAGATTACGAAAGTAGGAACGATTGCAGGTTGTATTGTTCGCGATGGAAAATTCATGCGCTCTTCCAGAGTTCGTTTAATTCGTGATGGTATTGTGATTTACACCGGTACTTTAGGATCGCTTAAACGCTTTAAAGACGATGTGAAAGAAGTACAAAAAGGTTACGAATGCGGACTAAACATTGAAGGATATAACGACATTAAAGAAGGTGACATGGTTGAAGCTTTCCATGAAATTGAAGTTGCCAAATCATTGTAGAAAATAATTTAATCTCAAATAACGAAAATCCGGACATTGTGCCGGATTTTTTTTGTGCCTGTTTTCAATCGCCACTATCGAATACAAAAAGCTTTTTTAGCTCCCGACTTAAAAAATCAAATGCAAACCACAAAAAAATCCCCAAGGAAAAATTCCTCAGGGATTAATATCGTAAGATTGCCTTCCTTAAATAAAAAGGCAACGAAATTATCAAAAATTAAGCTTCCAGCATCGCCTTATAGGCTTCGGCATCCATCAAGTCATCCAAATCAGCTGTATCACTCATTTCAATTTTAATCATCCAGCCTTTGTCGTATGGATCCTTATTGATCAACTCGGGCTCATCTTCCAACGCCGCATTAAATTCGACAACCTTACCACCAACAGGCATAAAAAGGTCTGAAACAGTTTTTACAGCTTCAACAGTACCAAAGGTTTCACCTTTTGGCAAATCTTCTCCTTCAGTTTCTATTTCAACAAAAACAATGTCCCCCAATTCTCCTTGAGCAAAGTCGGTAATACCAACATAAACACTATCTTTTTCAACACGAACCCATTCGTGCTCTTTTGTGTACTTTAAGTTTTCTGGCAGATTCATAATGATCGATTGAATTGTATTTGCATCAAAAGTAACACAATTTTTCAAAACATAAATCGAACAAAGATCAGCCTTTGTCTTTTTTAAAACGAACTTTACTTAAATTTGCATCAATTAGAACGAAAAAGCATGTTTTCAATTCACATTAATTCAGTTGAAGAAATTCAAACAGCTGCAAAATCCTTACTCCTTCATTTTCCTAATGAGCGGATTTTTGCTTTCTATGGCAAGATGGGCGCAGGAAAAACGACTTTTATCAAGGCCTTGTGCCGGCAGCTAGGTTCGGTTGATCCGATAACCAGTCCTACTTTTGCGTTGGTAAACGAGTACAGCACTTCGACAAACGAGCGGATTTTTCATTTCGATTTTTACCGGATAAAAGACATTGAAGAAGCACTGGACATTGGCTTTGATGATTATTTGTATAGTGGTAAATATTGCATGATGGAATGGCCGGAAAACATTGAGCCCTTGCTGCCCGAAAATATTGTTGAAGTAAAAATTGAAGTTCTTGACTCTTCAAGAAGGCAGCTTACAGCTAATATCGTCTAAATCTTTTTGAAAAAATACTTTTAAAGAGTAAATTGAACGTCAAATTTCTCCTGAATGACTGAAAAAGAACAACTCCCGGAAATAAAATCTCTGCTTCTACCCAAAGAAGAGATGTTGGAAATTCGTAAGCGAGGAAAGAAAATTACCATCGGTATTCCTTCCGATTTTTCAAAAATTGAGTACCGTATTCCACTCACACCCGAAGCTGTTGAATTGATGGTTTCGTACGGCCACGAAGTTTATATTGAAACCGATGCAGGAAAAGCATCCAGTTATTCGGACGAAGAGTACCGGGAAGCAGGAGCTATTGTTGTGGATAAACATGAAGAAGTTTTTCAGTGCGACGTTATTATTCGTGTTGCTCCTTTTAGTTCCGAGGAAGTTGATTTATTGAGAGGTCATCAAACCCTCATTTCAAATATGCATCTCAGCACGCATTGTCAGGAAACGGTTCAAAAACTCATGAAAAAGAAGGTGACAACCATTGCCTACGAGTACATGGAAAACGAAAACAAGTGTTTGCCTGTTGTACGACTGATGAGCCAGATTTCGGGAGCAACATCAATTACTTTAGCCAGCGAATACCTCAGTAATTCCAGAAATGGGAAAGGAGTCCTTTTAGGTGGGGTAACCGGGATTTCACCAACAGAACTGGTTATTTTGGGAGCCCGAACAGCTGCCGAATATGCAGCCCGTGCAGCGCTTGGTTTAGGTGCAACGGTTAAAATCTTCGACGATAATATGTTTAACCTGCAAGAACTGGAGTCGAAGCTGGGACAACGGGTGTTTACTTCGGTCTTGTACCCGAATGTAATACGGAAAGCGTTAAAATCGGCTGATGTCGTTTTAGGTGCCATGTCTTTCAATTCCAACCCTTCTTTTAGGGTGTCTGAAGAAATGGTGAAGAGTATGAAACCAGGCTCCGTAATTATTGATCTGAATATCAGCCAAGGTGGATGCTTTGAAACCAGTAAGGCAACCGACCTTAAAAATCCGACTTACGTCAAGCACGGGGTTATTCACTATTGTGTGCATAATGTGGCTTCTATTGTGGCTCGTACTGCGTCTATTGCCTTAAGTAATGTTTTGGCTCCTATTATCATTGCCATTGGCGAAAGTGGTGGTGTACAGAATTACATTAAGCAGTCGAATGGAATTCGCAGAGGTGTGTATATTTACAACGGTATTTTAACCAACAAAGACTTGGGCGACAAGCTCCATATTGCCAGTAAAGATATCGACCTGCTATTGGCGATTTTCTAATATCCTTTTACTAAAATCATCATCGATATAGGCGGAACAATGGCTTTTCGATCGATCAGGCAATCGATCCCGTCGTAACAGATTTCATCTTCACGGGCAATCACATGCCAATCGTGCTCATCAAGCTCCATTATTGCAGGTTCCTTTTTCGCATTGAAGATGAGCTGAATGGTTTTCCAGTTAAATTCGTTCGGACAATTTAAAAAGGAATAAGCCAAAACTCCAGGCTGATAGTTTTGTGAGAAGTTCAGATACTTGCGGATTTCGTCAGCCGACTGCATCCTGAAAACGCCAATCTTCTTACGCAATTCAATCAATTTTTTATAATAGTGAAACACATCAACGTGCTCATCTTTTAAGTTCCAGTCAATCTGATTAATCGAATCCGGTGATTTATAGGAATTGTGGTTTCCCTTTTTGCTTCTGCAAAATTCACTTCCGGCATGTAAAAACGGAATGCCTTGCGACGTTAAAATTAGTGCTCCGGCAAGCTTTTGCATTTTCTTCAACTCATCTACGGAGGCATCGGGGCAGCTCATTCGTAATTTATCGTACAAGGTAAAGTTATCGTGACACGACACATAGTTGACACACTGCCAGGGTTCTTTTGCCCAGGCATGTTTCGAACTTTCAACATAGCCATAAACAATACTCGGATGGTAACAGGCCGCAACAACCCCAAACTTGACCGCTTCTTCATTCAAAGTCCGGCCATTTACAAAACCACGGCTTTTCTCATCAAAGTTGTTTCCTTTTATGGCATCGCGCATATCATCATTAAAACAGGCTATTCCATTTAAATTGACCACGTGATGTTTTACGGCCCGGTATCGTTCATCCATCGGGCTGTAGTCTGCCGCCCACCCTTCGCCATACAACAGAATGCCGGGGCGAAGCTCGTCTAAATGCCAACGAATCTCATTCATCGTCTGAATATCCATAATCCCCATCAAATCAAAACGGAAACCGTCCAGGTGAAATTCCGAAGCCCAGTATTTAAGCGAATTAATAATGTATCTGCGAACCATTGCCCGCTCCGAAGCAATTTCGTTTCCACATCCGCTGGCATTGGCAAACTTCCCATTTCTATTTTGCCGGTAGTAATAGCCCGGCACCGTTTGATTAAACCATGAGCGTCGTGTATAGCCGGTATGGTTATATACAACATCCATCACCACGCCAATACCGGCAGCATGTAAAGCCTGAACCAATTGTTTCAGCTCCTTGATTCTGGAAATATTGTCGGGATTAGTGGCATAACTTCCTTCGGGTGCATTGTAATTAAGAGGATCATACCCCCAGTTGTATTTCAGATAAGGATAATTTTCATCGACCGTAAAAAAGTCGTATACCGGAAGCAAATGAACATGCGTAATTCCCAGCTCTTTTAAATGATCAATACCTGAAGCTAACTGTCGGGGTGTTTTTGTTCCAGTTTCAGTAAAAGCTAAGTACTTGCCTTTTTGCTTCATTCCAGATGAAGGGGCTATTGAAAAATCACGCACGTGCAATTCGTACAAAACGGCATCTACCGCGTTTTTGGGTTCGAGCGGCTTGTCGTGTTCCCAACCTTCGGGATTCGTTTCCTGTGGATTGTAGATTAAACCGCGTTTCCCGTTTGAGCCAACAGCCTTTGTATCTACACCCGGTGTTTCATTTAACCACTCACCGTCGTTTACCCGGAAGGTAAAATAACGATCTTTAAAATCGCCATCCAGTCGAATCTGCCAAACCCCGTTTGGTGTTGCAGCCATTTTTTCAATCCGAAACGGGCTACCACCCGAGCTTTTCTCGTACAACCTAAACTCGACTTCCTTTGCTGCCGGAGCCCACAACTTAACCAAAATTTCCCCGGGTGAATAAAGTACACCCAAGTCATCACCTCGGTAATAAGGATAGATTGAAAAATCGATATGATTAAATGTCCAGTCTCTCATTTATGAAAATAAACTTTTTCGAAGGGTGATGTAGGAAGATGAATATTTTTTCCCGTTTGTATCAAACACCCGGACTTTCGACCAGAAATACCGTTTTAGCTTTCGATCGTGATTATAAAAAACACTTAAGTCGATGCGTAGTTCATGCGTTTTCCCGGCTTCAAGAAAAAGCGGGTAAATTACATACCGGTTAATTCCTTTTAACTTGAACTTACGTTTCGTCCATATTTTTCGAAACGTCAGTATTGGCGCTTCCAGATCGATATCCTTTTTACTGTTGTTTGTGATTTTCAATGTCAGCACATTGGGTTTGAACTTACGATCTTTCAGCAGTTCAATTTTCAATTGATTTTTCTTAACGGAAACGGGCTTACCTTTTAGTTTATTCGGTTTCGCAAAGACCCGACTCAAAATAATATACAGCAGTGGAATCGCAACGAAGACAGCAACAAACCAGAGCAACTTATCCCCTTCTGGCTTAACTTCATTTTGAGCAAAACCGACCAAAGGAATACAAAATATCGCAAACAGGAAAATCCGCTTCATGTTGTCATTTTAAGCTGGTAAAAGTAAAAAAGTCCTGCAACTATAACAGGACTTTGAAATAAAACTAATTTAAAACTAAACCAATGAGCCATTCCGGCTCAATTCTTCTAAAAATGCAGCACTTCCTTGATCTTTTTATACCCGGTTTTACTCACCTTTAATTTGGTTTTATCTTTCATAATGACGATGTACGACTCCTTTTCATATTGCTGAATTTCGGCAATACACTCTACCCGCACAATGTACGAACGGTGAATTCGAATAAAGTCTTTCGGGTTCAAGTGTGCCTCGAAGTACTTCATCGTATTCTGTTTCATATAGCGTCCGTCCTGGGTGTAAATCAACACATAATCATCCATCGACTCGAGGTAGCGCACCTGATCAACCGGAATGATATTTATTTTGTGACGATCTTTCACGACAATTCGCTCCAGGTATTCATTAACCGCATAGCTGCTGAGTTGCTCCAGCTTATCACCGGTGCTTTCATTATTCCCAATCCGGTCGGCAACTTTTTCAATGGCTTCCAACATTCGATCTTTCGAAAATGGTTTCAGCAAATAGTCGACAGCGCTGTAGTCAAACGCTTTTAAGGCATATTGGTCGTAGGCGGTTGTGAAAATAATTTCAGGTTTATGATCGAGCAACTCCAACATTTCGAACCCTGTAATTTTCGGCATCTGAATATCTAAAAAAACAAGGTCCGGCTTGAGTTCATTGATTTTTTGAACCCCTTCAAAGCCATTTTCACACTCTCCAATCAAGTTGAGTTTCGGATGATCTTTTAAATAAGACTTCAACAGGTTTCTGGCCAATTCTTCGTCTTCAATGATTAATGCTGTTAGTTCTTCTTTCATCTCATTATAATTTAAAATTTTCAACGGTATTCGATGGAACTCGCTTATAATGATTCTCCTGTGTGTAATGGCCTTTACATGCTCGTTTCATGCCGGTATTTTTTTGGGTAGTAATAATTCAATTTTAAAGCTTGTCTTCAAATCCGTAATTCGAATAAGTTCTGACGTTCCGTAAATGAGTTCCAATCGTTGTCTGATATTCCGGAGGCCAATTCCCTCTCCCCTGTTTCTGATGCTCTCCGCATCGTAATCATTTTCTATAATAATCAACATATTTCCATTTTCGGTCTTACAGCTTGTTGTTATACTAACAGGCTCCGTTGCCTCATACACACCATATTTGATGGCATTCTCGTATAATGGTTGCAAAATCATATTCGGAATCTGAAAGTTATGACAACTTTCTTCCACTTCAAAAACAGGATTTAATTTTTTCCCGAACCTCACTTTTTCAATACTCAGGTACAGTTTTATATTCTCCAGCTCATCCTTCAACGAAACGGTTTCGTCCTGATCGTGCTGCAAGGCATAACGCATAAACCGGGATAAATTGATCACCATTTCATGTGCTTTTTCAGGAAAGCTCATCGTTAGCGAAGCAATCGAATTCAAGCTATTGAAAAGAAAGTGCGGATTGATTTGTGATTTCAAGGCACTTAATTCAGCTTCGCGTATTAATGATTTCAGCTCTGCTTCCTTCTTGATCTTTTCTTTCAGACTTTGATAGTAGTTGATGGCCAGAAAAAACAGCACAAAAATAACGTACATCACATAACCCGAAAAGATCCGGCCGGGCAAGGTATCATACAGCAGATGGAGGTTTCCCGAGTCGATGACCTTAATACTGATAAAGCCCAGGTAAATCCAGATGGCGTTTAAGATTGAAGCCCCAATCAAATGATAAAGAAGAACCCACGTCAGCTCATTTTCTTCTAAACTGTTGTATTTGATGATAAACCAAATACTAGCTCCCAGAACCGGGTAAATAACAAAGTAAATGAAAGCTGATAAGCTGGAACTAATCAGATCGGTTCCATACCAAAAGTATTGAATTGAAATATTGCTCACCCCGATAACCAACCAAAACACCCCATAATAGAGCATCAGTATTTTGTTATTAATGAAAGGGTGTTTCATAGATTCAATTATACATGCTTCACTTCAAAACCTCCAAAAACTGTAAAACCTCTAATGACCAGTGTCTTTGATGGATCGTAATGCGAATGTTGGAAGGTATCGCCTCGTTTGTCGGTAAAAGCACCAAAAATAGTGGTTACCTCATTGCGTACATTCCAGTCCAGCGGCACCTTTATACTGCAGCCTCCAAACACGGAAATGGTATCGATATAAGCCCCTTGAGGTGAAAGTGTGGCTTGCCTCAGATCGTACTCGATTCCACCAAAGATCGATGTCGACCGACCTCCTTTCAGATCCTGCGAATTGATGAAAACTTCGCGCCCACCAAAAATGACAAAATCATCAAACTGATTAAGATCCTGCTCGCCAACGCCATGTTCTATCCGCGATTTACACCCCTTGTGCCGATAGATTAAAGCGACTCCTGCACCAACTAACAATAAAGGCCAATAAAGCCTGCGTATTTCATGAGGTATATCAACAAGTTCAGGAACCAGAAAAATACCTCCAATAGCAATCATGATGGTTCCTCCTGTTCGGTTACCTCCAAGCAAGGAGAATACGCCAATCGCAATTAACAACATTTGCCATGATATGAGCAAGTCAGCAATACTCCAGGGAATCAGGTTCAATCGTTCCAAAATCAGGATTCCTCCTATACCAATGAGTATCAGCCCAAAGTAATATCTTTTATTTCCTCTTTCTCTATCCTTCATAATATCCAGCCTTTGTATCCTTCGAAAATAAATTTGTATTCAATTCTTCGCACAAGTATAATTCGCCTCAAAAATGCTAAAAAAGTTTGCTAATCAACACAATTCCCAAAACAATCAGCACCAGTGGAAAAAAGAGTACCAGTAAAATTCCGGGAATGATGAGGTGAGGTAGCAAAAATAAAATGGCGAACACTAAAAATAAGGCTCCAATTAGCCTTCGCCCTACAATGAGCAAAACACCAACGAGTAACAAAATAACCGGCCAGGTAACTAAAATAGCTCCAAAGTGGAAAATATTCAGGAAACTGGCTCCGGCATCTTGAACGACATGCCAAGCCGGCAAGCCAAGCTGCCAGCCGATTTCTTTTAAAATCCACAGAATTCCGATAACGACTAAAACGGTTCCCAGAAAAGAACCGTGTGACTTTCTCTCTCTTGCATGATGTCTTTCTGACCTGCAATGATGATATGTTTCCATGATGCACGACCTTTAATTTCTACGGTAAAACTAGCTATTCCAAGTATTCCTGAGAAAAAATGATCGGCTAATGGAAGTGAATAATCGGTAAGAAGCAATTTAGTTCATTAAAAAAGGCGAGAACTCAATTGTCTCGCCTTTCATTTCTATGTTGTAGGTTTATTTTCCTTTAAATTTTGACCAGTTATCTCGCAAAGGAGCCGTGCGGTTAAAAACCAACTGATCCGTTGAGCTATCCGGATCAACATTGAAATAGCCCAGTCGCTCGAATTGGAATGAATCCAATGGTTTCGCATCTTTCACAAATGGCTCCAGGTAGCATTTCTTTATAACGGTTAATGAATCAGGATTCAGAAATTTTTTGAAATCACGATCCTTGTGTCCATCAGGCTCTTCGTCCAAAAATAAACGATCGTACAAGCGAACTTCAGCCTCAACATTATTGCTGGCAGACACCCAGTGCAATGTTGCTTTCACTTTCCGTCCATCAGGTGAATTACCGCCTTTGGTTTCAGGATCGTAGGTACAGTGCAAGGCTGTAATCTCGCCGTTTTCGTCTTTAATTACTTCGTTGCACGTAAGGTAATACGCGTACCGAAGGCGCACCTCACGTCCGGGAGCGAGTCGGAAAAACTTGCGCGGTGGATCTTCCATAAAGTCATCGCGCTCAATATAGATTTCCTTCGAGAAAGGTACTTGGCGCTTTCCGGCATCCGGGTTTTCGGGGTTATTTACCGCATCCAACTCTTCAACCTGACCTTCGGGATAATTGGTGATAACAACTTTCAACGGGTTTAGTACGCCCATTACCCGCTGTGCTTTTTTATTCAAATCTTCACGCACACTGTGCTCCAACAAAGCAACGTCAATCATTCCGTCCACTTTGGTAACACCAATGCGGTCGGCAAAATTGCGGATTGATTCCGGTGTATATCCCCGACGTCGCAATCCTGAGATGGTCGGCATACGCGGATCGTCCCATCCATTGACGTAATTCTCTTTGACCAGCTCAAGCAGCTTACGCTTACTCATTACGGTATAAGTAAGATTTAAGCGGGCAAACTCAATCTGACGGGGCCTGTACTCCCCTTCTTTCAACTGATCGACAAACCAGTTGTATAGTGGACGGTGAACTTCAAATTCCAAAGTGCAAATCGAATGGGTAATTCCTTCCCAATAATCGCCCTGCCCATGGGCAAAATCATACATCGGGTAAATGCACCACTTATCTCCTGTGCGATGGTGAGGCGTTTTCATGATCCGGTACAAAATAGGATCACGCATATGCATATTCGGCGATGCCATATCTATTTTTGCACGCAACACCTTTTCGCCTTCATTGAATTCGCCACCACGCATCCGCTCAAAAAGATCCAGATTTTCTTCGACCGAACGTTCCCGGTGCGGACTTTCAAATCCCGGTCGTGTTGGTGTTCCTTTTTGGGTACTGATGGTTTCAGCATCCTGATCATCTACATAGGCTTTATCCGCTTTTATTAACTTGACAGCGAACGCATATAAATTGTCAAAATAATCCGATGAGAAATACTCACGCTCTCCCCAATCAAAGCCCAGCCAACGAACATCTTTTTTGATCGATTCGACATATTCGGTTTCTTCTTTCGAGGGGTTGGTATCGTCAAATCGCAAATTGGTTATTCCTCCATATTCCTGAGCAGTTCCAAAGTTCAGACAAATTGACTTCGCGTGCCCGATATGCAAATATCCGTTTGGTTCCGGCGGGAAACGGGTATGCACCCTTCCATCATTCTTTCCTTCTTTTAATTCTTCTTCAATAATCTGGCGGATAAAATTCTTTTTTACCACCGCATCTTTTTCAGGAGTTTTCTCGCTCATAGAAGTCATCAATTAATTTAAAGAAACAAAAATATAAAATGATTCTGCACAAATGGTTTTTAGTGCCTATAAAATGAAAAAGTAGCCAAGAAAACTTAATTTTGCACCCAACAATTTACATTGAAAATCTATTTCGAATAAAATGGGACAAATTGATCTGGAAGGATTGGAATTTTATGCCTACCACGGGCACTATCCGATTGAAAAAGAAGTTGGAAATAAATTTATCGTGAATGTCAGTATCGAAACCGACTGTGAAGCTGCCGGAAAATCGGATCGATTGGAAGATGCCCTGGACTACCAAAAGGTGTATGAATTGATTAAGCGAGAAATGGCCATCACTTCTGATTTGCTCGAAAACGTCGCCACCCGTATTTTAAATCAATTGTATGCCGAGTTTTCAGTTATTGAACATGCCCGGGTAAAAATTTCGAAAATGAACCCTCCAATGGGCGGGCAAATTGAAAAAGTGAGCGTAACGCTGAACCGATAAAATACGGCTCGGCGATGGAATGGTCGGTAGTGGAGGTGATTCACTCTGTTTAAAATGAGTCCGCCAAGGCCGGGTTCTCGAAGTTGCCTGGGATCATCAATAGGAATACTCTCCTTGAAGTTATGATCCTTCAGGTGTTTGATCCATCGTTTCCTTTTCAACCATAAAAAACGTTATCGACTTTAAAAAGTAATGGCTATCCTTGATCTGATAATCAAAACTCAACTTGCTCTTCTCATTCGAACCAAATTGAAATAACACGGAAACGCGCTTCTCAATTTTCTCCTTATCCTCTTCTTCAAAACTTTCGGCAACACTTACTTTTTCGGTATCAATAGCTCCATATTGAGCCTTCACTTCATCATACTTCCTGAATAAGCTGTCAAGCTCCGAGTCAGTATAACCCAAGTGGTATTTTTTATTGAGCATCGATTCAAACCCTTGCATATCTTTCTTCTCAAACAAATCAATCATCTGAAAACACTCGTTAAGGATGACTTCATTGTCTGAACTAATATCCTGCGCATTCATATCTATCGATAAAAGCACCAGCATACAAAAAACAATTCCTCTCAGTTTTTTCATGCTCCAATTTACAAAACAAATTTGATACTCTCGCTACGCCAGTACTCCGAACTGCCTCTCGTTTGAGGGAAGCGGAAACGAAGGGTTCGCTGCCCTGAGTTTGCAACTCATTTCACTAGGTTGTTTGGACATTCACAACCCCCTGCCAGTGCTGATTTGTAATCAGCACTTCTTAACTGCGGATCTGCGATCCGCTAAACGCCTAAAACCAATACAACATCAACCAATCCCTTTTCGTCAGTATAATCCCGTGCCGAACTATATAAATAATCTTCAGGTTTTGTTTTATGACCGCGTTGTGCCGTCGTGCTTTATTTCTTTATCGACCAGCTTTTCCATGAATCTGCCCAATTTTAAGTTTCAGAATCTCCATTTTTGAGTAATAATCATCTGATTTCAAATGCTTTTCTTTGATTACTGAATCTTTCTCCTCTAAATGATGAAGCAAAATACTCATTCCATGTTTCTTTTCATGCAAATCATTTACAGTTTGCATATCACCCCAGGGGGGTACTTCGGAAGTGGGGGCCCCCACTTCCGAAGTACCCCCCCCACTTCAAAACCGAACTCGCGGAGTTCAATATAGCATTCACTCACCCCGGAGATGCGCGAGTTCGGTAAAAAGGTGAATTAAAGCAGTTCCAAACCGAACTAGTTCACCTTTGAGGTGAATTCATTCGGTAAAAAGATAAACGAAAGCGGTTTTATGCAGAACTCATTCTATTCAAAACCGAACGAAAGCGGTTCTAAGCAGAACTCATTCTGTTCCAGACCGAACGAAAGCGGTTCTAAGCCCGGCGAGTTCACCTTACACCTGTGTTTAGTTCTCTTAAACCCGGGAGCGCATAGGTGTATTTAGAAAAAGCCTGGATTAATAAGACAGAACAACTGATTCACAAAA
>Ga0163223_100022_pt1 | contig 96388 bp, 88 predicted proteins | sample MSEWel2016_02_17_2_FD_113147 | JGI IMG/M metagenome (GOLD analysis project Ga0163223, IMG submission 113147) | Subsurface microbial communities from deep shales in West Virginia, USA - MSEEL Well Study Marcellus 5H_2016_02_17 ...
CTAAGGTAGGTTCATTTCTTTTTTTTCATGATGATCAATATTTATTTGTTAAACATGACATCAATTTACAAACATTCAATAACTTTGGTTTCAGCTGTCCGCCGAATGGCGGATTTAGTTCAACAAGCAATATAGTGCAGCGGGGTGATTCGTTCGGCATCCGGCGACCAGTCTCCGTTCCGGCATTTTCAACGGTGGACAAAAACGCGTTCCAAAGTCCCCGCCGACACTATATTGCGGCACGTTATAGCCAATGCTAAAAAAAAAGACAGGTGCTATTGACAATCAGTTACTTATTAATGTAAATTTACAAATTATTATAAAACATAAAAATTGACAAATGAAGTTAAAATGAAGGAGATTATTCATGTACTTTCAGGTGAAGTAAAAGCTTCAAAAGAAAAAATAATTTTTAAATCTTCAGCAATCGGCTCATGTGTTGTTATTGCAAGTTATGACAAAAAATTATTGGTAGGTGCAATGGCACATGTAATGTTACCAGGCGTTTCACCTGAAAAAAGTAAGACACCGAAAACAAGATACGCGCAAAATGCAATTGAAGAAATGATAGAAAGAATGATTAGTCTTGGCGCAGACATAGAAAATATTGAAGTGTGTGTGGTGGGTGGCTCCAACGTACTTAAACGAAAAGATGATAAGATTTGTCAGGCAAATATAAATTCGGTTTTAAAAATTTTAAATGAGAAAAACATTAAAATAAAAGCGAAATCAGTTGGAGGAACCGAAAGAAGAAGCGTTTTATTTGATACTAAAACCGGTAACGTTTATCATTCAATTGGTAGCGAAAATAATAAACTGTTAAGTTGTTTTATATGACATTTTATAAGAAAAAAAATGAAAGCAAAAAGCAAAAAAGTGTTAGCTTACCTCGAAGATGTTTTCATTCAATATGAGAACAATGAGGATAAAATAAAGGCAGCAAACCTGAAACTTGACGCAAGTAATCAGCAATTGCAAGCAAATGAACTTCAACTTAAAGCTGCTAACCAGCAACTTGATGCAATAAATCAGCAACTTCTGGCAAATGAACAGCACCTCAAAACCACTAATCAGCAACTTGAAGCAAGCAATCAGCAGCTGCAAGCAAGTGAAGTGCAACTTAAAGCCGCTAACCAGAAATTATTAATTCAAACACGCGAACTTTTACGATTAGCAACTGTAATCGCCGTTTCAAACGATGCCATCATAATTCGGGATTTGGACGGAAATATTACCTCATGGAATGCAGGAGCTACAAAAATGTATGGTTACAGTGAAGAAGAAGCATTAAAAATGAAATGGCTTGATTTAGTGCATGAAGAATTTGAATTTATTGCAGTTGATATTATAGATAGATTAAGAAATAATGAGCAAATAGAATCAATAGAAACAAAACGCATTTCAAAAGAGGGAAAAGTTTTAGATGTATGGATTGTTGTTACAAGATTAGAGGATGAAAATGGGCAATTGATTGGAGCAGTTAGCACCGAGCGTGATATTACAGAAAGTAAGCAAATGGAGAATGAATTATTGATATACCACGAGCAACTGGAAAAATTGGTGGATGAACGTTCATCTGAACTAAAAAATGAAATATCAATCCGCAAACTTGCAGAAGTTGAATTAAAAGCTGCAAACCAACAATTGCATGCAGCTAACCAACAGTTAAATGCCAGTAATCAGCAACTTAAAGCAAGTGAATTGAAGCAAATAGATACTTACCAAAAACTTCTTGAAAAATCGAAGCAAATTGAAATTCAAAACGAACAACTGTCAATTGCCAATAAAAAGGCAACTGAATCCGACCGGTTAAAATCTGCCTTCCTCGCAAATATGAGCCATGAAATCCGAACACCTATGAATGGAATTTTGGGTTTTGCCGGATTATTAAAAGAGCCCAATTTAAAGAGTGAAAATCAACTACAATACATTCAAATTATTGAAAAAAGTGGCGCAAGGATGCTTAACATCATAAACGAAATCATAGATATTTCTAAAATAGAATCCGGGATAATGAACATATACAATTCAAGTGTTGATATAAATGAAATGCTTGAAGAATGTTTTAATTTTTTCAGACCTGAAGCCGAACTAAAGAAAATTGATTTAAAACTCACAAAGAGTTTACAAAATAACCATGCTGTAATTACAACAGACCATGAAAAATTAAATTGTATCCTTATTAATTTAATTAAAAATTCAATAAAATACACTGGAAAAGGTACTATTGAGTTTGGATATAATTTGAATAAATCAAAAACTGAGATTGTTTTTTTTGTAAAAGATACGGGAATTGGAATACCAAAAGATAGACAGGCTGCCATCTTTGAACGTTTTATACAAGCTGATATTGAAGATAAAATGGCTCATCAGGGAGCAGGTCTCGGTTTAGCCATCACTAGGGCTTATGTTGAATTGCTAAAAGGTGAAACATGGTTGGAAAGCGAAGTGAATGTTGGTTCAACCTTCTATTTTACAGTACCATATAGTAATGGAAATATAACAGAAATTCCAAGTTCTGATTCCAATAAGGTAGAGCAAAATCTGATTAAAAATCTTAAAATTGTAATAGCTGATGATGATGAAACATCAAACCAACTACTTGCAATTTCAGTTAAAGACTTCGCTAACGAAATTATAACTGTAAAAACAGGAAAAGAAGCCATTGAGGCATGCAAGAATAATCCCGACTTTGATTTGGTACTAATGGACATTCAAATGCCATTTATTAACGGCTACGAAGCTACAAGACAAATAAGAGAGTTTAATCAAAAAATAATCATTATTGCACAAACTGCTTTTGCTCTTTCAGGTGACAGAGAAAAATCAATTGCAGCAGGTTGTAATGACTACATTTCTAAACCAATAAGAAAATGCGACTTAGAACTATTAATCCAAAACCACTTCAAAAATTATAAAAAATTCATTACCTATTAGACTCAAAAACAAAGCACATGGCTATAATAAATGTAAATGTAATGCGGGTTTCAGCGGTTTTTGGGCTGTGGCTCGCTGTTGCAACACCGCCAATTCGTCTTCGACGATTTGACGTAAAAAAGAAATTCTGAATAAACATATTGGCTCCGTGCCGAATAAAATTAAGGATAATTGAAGAAAAAAAAGAAAATAAAAATTCACAAAGACCACAAAGGACGAAATTACATAAGGGAGTCCTATTTTGTCGGTGGTAAGATGAAATTCCGAAAGATATATGTGATAGATGGAATACCAGAAGATGAATTTTATGAAAAAAATGCCACTGACATTGACCACCTTCGAAATGGAGAATATTGGTTAATAAGTAGTGATAAAGATTCAGATGACTTGTGCGACAAATCAAATAATAATGAACCTGATTTATCGGATAATAAATTTGATGATTTACCATTTTAAAATCGTTTAAAAGTTAATGGGATGTCGATAAAAAAATGATTAATGTATTTAAGTAAAACCAGACTTAAAATATTTATTGCAAATAGAATTTCTTCCCTTAAATGAACTAAAAATAATGATATTACTATTTTTGAATGATGAGCAAGAAACCACAAAATGTCAATAATCTGTTTCCCGAAATCAAACAACTGATTGAAGAAGCAAGGCAAACTGTTGCAATCGCCGTTAACGCCGCAACTACGGTACTTTACTGGAATATCGGGAAACGCATAAATAATGAAATTCTTGAAAACAAACGAGCTGAATATGGAAAAGAAGTTGTAAAAACGCTTTCGCAGGAATTGACACAAGAATATGGAAAAGGTTGGAGTACACAACATCTTCGACATTGTCTACGCTTTGCGGAGACTTTTCCAAACAAAGAAATTATCTACGCATTGAGTAGACAATTAAGCTGGACACATTTTCGTACGGTAATGTATTTAAATGATGAATTGAAACGCGAGTTTTATATTCAGATGACCAGAATTGAAAACTGGAATACTCGCACATTAGACGAGAAAATCGATTCGATGCTATTTGAAAGAACCGCAATCTCGAAAAAGCCCGAAGAATTGATAAGAAAGGAACTCAAAGAGCTAAGTGAAGAAAACAAACTTAGCCCAGACCTTGTTTTTCGTGACCCATATTTTCTGAATTTTCTTGGACTCGAAGACAACTACAGCGAAAAATCTTTAGAAGATGCAATTTTAAGAGAGCTTGAAAAATTCATCTTAGAATTAGGACAAGGCTTCACTTTCGTAGAACGTCAGAAAAGAATGTTAATTGACGGAGATAGTTTTAAACTCGATTTATTGTTTTATCACCGAAAATTAAAACGACTTGTAGCGATTGATTTGAAACTGGACAGGTTTAAAGCACAATACAAAGGTCAAATGGAATTATACCTTCGCTACCTTGAAAAATACGAAACGGAAAAAGGAGAAAACACACCAATTGGATTAATTCTTTGTGCAGAAGGTTCAAAAGAGCAAATTGAATTATTGCAACTTGAAGAATCTGGAATTAGAGTAGCTGAATATTTGGTTGAGTTACCTTCAAAAGAATTGCTGCAAAAGAAATTACATAAAGTTATTGAAATAGAAAGAAAAAGATTACAAATGAACAAGTTAAAATAGCCAGCGCACACAGCCAAGCACATTTGCAATTCGCACAAGCCAACGCTGAGACCAAAAATTGCAAAAGAGCTTGCCTGTTTTCCATCGCTTTTTTGCCGACCCGGAAAACAAAATCGGGACAGTATTAAAATTGAAAATGAAGTAGTTATATGAAAGGAGAGAACTAAACCCAGTTGGTAACACGTATTGTGCTTAATATAAAATAGACAGATGGAAATAGAAGAACTGAAAAAAAAACCAAGCATTGACCAGAATAAAAAGCTTATTAGTGCTTATGCTCAATTCGACAAACTTTTAACGGAATTGAAAAAAAAGGAACTTCCAGAAGAAATTGTAAAGTATATTAATACTGGAATTGACCAAATAAACTCATTTTCGGAACCAGAAAAAGAATTGAGAAAACAAATAAGAAAGACTCAATCAGGTATTCTTAAATTGATTGAAAAGGAGCTTAAACTTGTGACGAAAAATCACTATCGAAATACTTGGTTGGCAGTTGGGATGGCTGCATTTGGAATTCCTCTTGGAGTTGCTTTTGGAACAAGTATAGGGAATATGGGATTACTTGGAATAGGATTACCTATCGGAATGGTTATTGGTATGGCGGTAGGCTCTGGCATGGACAAAAAAGCAGTTGAATCAGGAAGACAACTTGACTTGGAGATAAAATACTAAGCAAAATAAATAGGGCTTTAAGCGGCACGTAGTGCCCAGCTTTGATGACTGGTTGAACTACAATCCAGAGCCCCTGCTCCCGCGCGAATCCTTTCGCGTAGTTTTGTTTCTCTGTCACACAGTACAATCGTGCGACAGCGTGGGGAGAGTGAACCTCTAAATTCATACGGCTTTTATGATGCAGTCAACTTTTATCCGACTAATAGCACCTAATCCCCCAGCTGACACCTATTTGTAATCGGTGCCTTGCCCACTAGAAACAGGAGTCTGTTTTACCTTGTAGCAGTCTGATCAATTTTCCGCCACTCACGGCTAATAAAAAAAGTCACAATTAAAGCGGAGCAAGTATCAGCAATTGGCATTGAAATCCATATCCCTGTTAACCCGAAATACGTTGGAAGGATAAAAAGGAGTGGAATAAGCACAATCACCTGACGAAGTAAAGTTAACAGAGTGGCTATTTTAGCTTTCCCAACCGATTGGAAGAAATTCCCGACTACAACCTGAAATCCAACAACCGGCAAAGCCAAAAGTCCGAGTCTCAGCCCCTGCCTTCCCAAGCTCAAAAGCTGTGGATCCGAGTCATTAAAGAAACGAACAATAAAACCGGGCATCGACTCAACAGCAATAAAAGAAATGACGGAAATGACGGTGGCTGAAATCATCGCAATTCGCAAGGTCTCTTTTACCCGACCGCCGGACTGTGCTCCAAAATTAAACCCGATAATTGGTTGCGAGGCCATATTAATGGCTACAACGGACATGATGATCAGCGTAACAACTGAATTCACAATTCCCATCGCCCCAACAGCCAAGTCGCCTCCAAACTGAATAAGCCTTGTGTTAATAAGCGCTTGCACCGCGGAGTTGGCTGTTTGCATAAAAAACGGAGCCATGCCAATCAATAGAATCTCCTTCATAATCTCCGGATCCAACCGGATATATTTCGCCCTCAACTTAACAACCGAACGCTTACTGTGAAAATGAAGCAGCACCCAAACGGATAGCGACATCATTGAGATTACCGTAGCATAAGCAGCTCCTTTTACTCCAAGGTCAAAAACAAAAATAAATATGGGGTCTAAAATAATGTTTAGGCCAGCACTCAATATCATCGAATACATGGCTATTTTGGCGTTTCCCTCACTTCGGATCACGTTGTTCAATGAAAACCCAACGACCTGAAAAATAACTCCAACTAAAATGATATTCAGATAGTCGTTTGCAAACCCGACTGTTTCTGCTGTAGCGCCAAACATCTTCAGCATGGGTGCTTTTATCAGAAAGCCGATCAATGAGATTAAGCCGGAAGCCAGAATCATCATCAGAAAGCTATTCCCCAACACCCGCTCTGCCCGGTCCATATCGCGTCGTCCCATATTGATTGAGACCAACACACCGGCACCAATACCAATCAGCATTCCGAATGCAATCATAATCAGCATAACCGGAAAGATGACAGAAACCGCACTCAATGCGACAGCACTAACTCCCTGGCCAATAAAAATACGGTCGACAATATTATAAAGCGCATTTACAAAAACTCCGATAAATGCTGGAATAAAATATTTTAACATTAACCGAGGAATATGCCCCTCGCCCAACTCTTTTGTTCTATCCATAAAAAAAATTGAGCACAAATGTAAGTATTCGATTCAATAAACCGGGCAACAAACCGTTCCCATTATTCTTTGAGAAATACTAAATTTGCACTCAAAATACAATTGTTATGACCACAGAAAACCCAAATAAAATAGACAAAACAACCTTAAATCGGTTAAATTCGGAGAATACGGACACCGCGATCGAAGCGATTTCGGAATTGAAGGAGAAGGGCCATGCAGGCTATGTTCCTATCTTGATCGACTTGTTGCATGCTTCAGACAATCCGGAGATCAAATCGCGCGTTTTTCGGTTGTTGGCTGAGTTAAAACAAAGTGATGCAATCCCCCTAATCATTGACGCTATCAAAGATAAAAAGTATGCCAACGAACGACAACAGTTGGTTAGTGCCTGTTGGGAAAACGGTCTGGATTACAGCCAGCATCTTTCCTTGTTTGTTGATCTTGTTATTGAAAATGATTTAGAGATTGCTTTTGAAGCGTACACCGTTATTACGAATATGTCGGGTAAAATTTCAAAAGCAATTGCCGATAAGGAAAGTGAAAAGCTAAAGAGAGCGATGTTGGAAGCCGATGATCAACAAAAACAACTGATGCACGATTTACTGGACTTTCTGCCTGCTTTTGAACGCGGGATTGAACCGCAAACATTTTAAAGAAGAGAAACTTAAGAAAGAATTAACGGGAAATCCGATACGATTGAAAGAACTGTTCGTTTTAAAATATGTTGTATTGCTAAACATCCATCAACAAAAACCGAACAAAACGTGATTATATTCAGGCTCTCAATTGTTTTACTTTTATTCTTGCTTACCTGCAGGCCGGTTCATTCACAGGAATTTGCCGATATTCAGCAATATCACATTCCGATTTTGTTGAATCCCTCATACGTGGGAGCCACAAAAGGAGATCGATTAATCATATCGCCGGTTAGCACCCGAAGAATAGATACGAAATCATACTTAAGATACCTGAGTCATGACTTTTTTTATAAAAAGCGTTCGTTAGGACTTGGCTTCATCGGTGGAGCTCAAATGGACTATACTCAAAATATATTTGTTCCATTTTTTGAAATCGCTGCTGCGAAATACCTTCCCAAGGGGCACGAGACCTTTCTAATTCCATCAGTAACCATTGGCTTTCATCAACCCTTAAAAGAGTACAGCTTATTTCACCTTGATAATTTAATCGACACCCGAGAATACACAGCCTATGCTCCGGGAACTTCTCTTTACAGGTCATCCGAATTTGTTGTTGGCGGAGGTATTCTACTAACAGACTATCATGGAAGTGTTGGACTATCTGCAAAGTACAGGCGATCCTTTTTCAAAAATCCATACGAGGATAAATTTGATGTTGAAGCCTACGATCTGATAATTCATGCCGAGAAGATTTTTACCTACAAGCATCGTGATTTACTATCTAAAGCCTACATGATCCGGCCACGTTTGGTGATTCATGTTGGCAACGAAACCAAGCAGTTATTTACCGGAGTAACTGTACAGCGAAAGAAATTTGAACTGGGCGTTGGGTTTTTACCAAACCTTGACTCAGGGAACACCCGTTTTTCGATTAACACGGGTATCGATTTCGAATACTTTAAAGTGAATTACCTGGCATCCATCCTTAACGACAGCGGAGAATTTGGTGCCTTTATGCACAGCATCAGCCTTCGGGTTATTTTCCCGGAACTTAAGCGATATGGGATTCCGATACCCGGTATCATCCGGAACTTATAAAGGCTTAAAAACCAAAACACAGGTGTTTTAAAACAGCCTTCGATTTCTATTCTACAATCTTCAAACTTTAATATTACTTTTACAGGCCAACCGATAAACCAGGACTAATCGCACGTGAAAAAGGCTTCATTTTTAATTCTATTGCTCAGCCTGTTTTCCCTTGCCCGGGGACAGGATGCTGAATACTCTCAATTTTATGCCAACCCAATCTACTTAAACCCGGGTTTCGCGGGAACTTCGGCACTACCACGAGTAATTATGAACTATCGCAATCAATGGCCTCAAAAAGGAAATACCTTTGTTAATTACAGTCTGTCCTACGATCAATATTTCAAAAAACTGAATGGTGGTTTAGGAGTACAGTTTCATCAAAGTACCGAACTCAACGGACTCGTTCAAACTTCATCCGGGTCGTTTTTCTATTCGCACCATATTAAGGTTAGTGAACGTCTGTTTTTTGATGTCGGCCTGCAGGCTGGCCTGGCCTATAAAAAACTGGATTATGGTCGACTCATTTTCCCTGATATGATTGATCAGCTGACCGGACATACTTTCCCCGGAGGGCAGGAACAACCTGAAAATTCAAGCATCATCTACCCTGATTTTGGATTTGGCACATTGGGACAATACGATTCATTCTTCTTTGGATTTAGCCTATCTCATTTAACTCAACCAAATGAATCAATCCTTGAAGGTGACCAAAAAGGAAAACTTCCCATGAAGTTTACATTTCACGCTGGTTCGCGTACGCACAAACTTCACAGGGGGCTTTTATCTCGCGAATTTACACTGTCGCCCAATCTTATTTTCCAACAACAAGGGGCGTTCTCACAAATCAATCTGGGCATGTATATTTTAGAGAAATCCCTATCCGGGGGAGTGTGGTATCGTCAGAATATAGGCGTTCATCCTGATGCCGTGATTCTGATGCTTGGAGTGATGAAAAACCAATTTAAAATTGGTTATAGTTACGACTATACGTTATCAAAGCTTGCCAATTACTCCAGCGGTTCCCATGAGTTTTCGCTCACTTTTTTCTTCGGAGAAGCACACAATAGCCGTAAAGCGTTACTCATTCCTTCTCTTTAATACACCAAGGTTACCGTCCCACTTTGTTGATGAATTCTGTTTAAAAAATCCTGATACGCAACCACCCAGGTGTAAACTCCGGTCGGAGCATTCTGCCCGTTTTTTGTTTTCCCGTCCCATCCTTCAAAAACATTTTGTACTTCAAAAATACGTTCTCCCCAGCGATTAAAAATCTGCAAGTGATAGCCGGCTTCTAAAATACCTTCGGGAGCTAATAAAAACTGTTGATTTAAAGCATTGCTGCTATTGGGACTAAATGCGTTGGGAGGAAATATCCTGTCGAAAGCAACCAGCACTTCCTGATAGGCAGTATCCGTGCACAGAAATTCATTTTCGGCAATCAGCTCCACGTCAAACCATCCCATTTCATCGAAACTGTAAGTTGGCGCGAAATCGGTCGAATAGCCGATGCTATCGCCAAAATCCCAATAATAATTCTGAGCATTTTCACTGCGGTTTTCAAACTCAAAATTCGGTCTCACGATACTAACTTCAGTTGTATCTGCCCGAAAGGAAGCGGTTGGCTTAGGGAAAACCCGCACTACTGTATCCAACCAAGCCGTACCTACACAGTTGGTTACCGATGACTTTGCTATAGCTGAAATATTAAACTCGTGATCTGGCGTACTAAACGTATTCATCAGCTGATCAGCGGCTGGTTGATATCCATTTCCCTGATCAAAGTTCCACGAATAGGTCAGTGCATCCACCGAATCCAAAGGCAGTGCCTGAAAAGAAACATCCAAAGGTGGGCAACCTTCTAACGGATCAACCACTAGCTGAATCCAGGGTTTACGTTTAAATGAAAACTCCTTCTCCTCACTCTCGCAGCCAAACTCGGTTGTAATTTGCAATGAAATAGTGGATTCCGGCTTATTTTTTAAACTTACTTCAAAAGGCCCCTGTCCTGTTCCCGGATCTTCCGGTATTTCATTCGAATCTAAGCTAGATAAACCCCAATGATAGGTGTCTTGTGGATTGGCAGATCCCATGTACCAAACTTCAATTTTATGACCAAAACAAGAATCAGGATCAAGATTTGTTTCAACAGACGGGACCGGCCTGACTTTAATCAACTCCTCAATTAAACCGTAATTCTCACACCCTTCATTTGAAACTATTCGCAAGCCAACATCGTAAGTGCCATCTTCTGCATACCTATAAGTTGAAATTTGTCCACGACCCACTTCACCATCTCCATAATCCCAGTAAAACTCAGAAACGGGTTCGGTAGTTTCCGCTGAAAAGTCAACTAAAAAAGGCTCACAGCCTTCATCATCCCCAACAACAATATTCAAGTTTGGAATCACATTAATGTGACTCCAGGTTGTATCACTCAAGCAACCTCCTTCGTTTACCAGCAAACCTAAATCTCGTTTATCCTGACTTTCAAAACCTAAAGCAACTGTTAAATCGGTTATTCCAACTCCCGATGCATAAACGGAGTCGAGAAAGAACCAGTTATACGTTGACTCTTGAGCGCCATCTCCTTCGTACATTACCTTCAAGTTGTAGCCATAACATTCGGTATCATCAATACTAAATTCACTTGTTGGAATATTGTAAAAGCTTAGGTTCAAAGAATCATTTGTGGTACAGCCGTAGTCGCTTTCGACGCTTACTTTCGTTTTATATGTGCCATAGTTTGCTACCTCCGCTACTGACTGAGCTGAATTTAACGAACCAAAACTTAAGCCAGACGAGATCGGTTGCCATTCTATATTGCCATGGTCAACTTCTACTTTGACTTCGCCCGTCTTTTGATCACAAAACAAGGTATCAGTGTCAGCCAAATCAATTACCGGATAGGGATGAAACGTAATTGCGACTTCTTCACTGGTAAAACAACCAAAGTTATTTCCCACTCGCACTTTATAGTTTCCTGTTTCTGTAACCCTGATGGATTGCTGATCATCGCCGGTGCTCCACTCATAAAAATCATGACTCCCGGCATCCAATTTAATTGTACTCCCTTCACAGATATTTTGGTCACCTCCTAAATCCAGCTTAGGACTGGGTTTTACATTCACCTTGAAAACAGCCGAATCAACACAAGTCCCATTTCTCGAAACCACTTTATAAATTGTTGTGTCCATTGGAGAAGCCAACGGATTTGACATGTATGGATCATCCAATCCTGTCGTCGGAGTCCATTCATAATCCCCGGCAAACTCATGATTTAACCGGATTTCCTGATTCTGGCAAATTGTAATGTCTTGTTTATCATCAAAATCAATATTCCAAACATTGATATCCAATACGGCCGATAAACTCACCTCTGGATCATTTTGCATACCTCCAAATTCAACGATATAACCTTGAGGATAATAATACTCAGACGAAGAGCCGTCCCCTTCATTTCTCAGATCGTTCCACGATTTACTTGGCTGACTGGGATTCTGATTGATATGCGCATAATCCTCTCCAAGCCCTCCATTGAGATTGGCGTATGAATTATTAGGCTCACCATTGCTCCAAAAAGAAAATCTGCCATCGACTCGAGATCCACCGTTATAAGTTCCGCGCCAAAACAAGGTTCCGGCATCCGGTCCGGTCATCCATTTCCAATCACCTTCAACCTCCTCGTCGCTTGCTCCAATCCAGCCTACCCCTTTTACTTTTGTCCAAACAAAATCATTTTCAATTCTGGAAAGAATCGTAACCAGATAACCATGAAGTCCGTAGTAATTCATCTCTTCGGCTTCTTTTTTTGCTTCAGTCCAACTAATTCCCCGGTGTCTAATGTATTTGTAAAAATGCTCTGTTTCAGGCAAATAATCAACATCTTTTAAGGTAATCGAAATCCTGCGAGTTCCATTCGTAGGCGAAGCAAGCAGATTGGTGTATTCAATATTTTGAACCGCATCCTGGTATTCTGACGCTGCTGCATTTCCCGAAAGAATCAAGGTGCCTGTTGCACCATCCCAACTCGCTTTAATTTTCGGTGTTTCCTGCAAGCTTAACAGATCCTCTTCCGCCTGATAATTTGAAATTGAGATTTTCAGACCTCCTTCGATGACAGGCCCTTGAATACTAACATGATTACCTAGCTTGACAACTCCCGTACAATAATCAATCGCATCAGAATTTACGGATTGGATTTGTAACACGTCGGTCTGCGCACAGGCAACTGATAGAAAGAGAAGAAAGGTAAAGGTTAGTATCGTCGTTTTCATGAGCAGATATCCGGCTAACTCCTGCTCGAAAAATATTTCATGAATTGTGACCGTTCGTACATCAGTGGATCCTCAATTTTTGCATAAGATAATCGACCTCTAAAAGCATCGATGGTTTCAAAATTCCACTTATCCATAAAGGATTCCAAATCGGTTAGAATTCCATTAATAACCTGTGCTCCTTCGATATAAACAACTGAACAAATTTGGGTTACCTGAGCACCAGCCAGCAATTGTTTGGCAACAGCAGCACCATCGTGAATTCCTGTTGAAGCTGCAATCTCCAGCTTCGGCAATGCTGCACTAACTAATCCGACCCAACGCAATGAGCGACGAATATCTGCCGGTGAACTAAATACTTCTGATGAAGAAAGCTCAAGCTTCTCGAGGTTGATATCAGGTTCGTAAAAGCGATTAAACATGGTTACAGCCGAAGCTCCGTTGGCCATCAGCTTTTCGGTCATAGAAACCAAATTCGAAAAGTAGAAACCAATTTTCACTGAAACCGGAATGCTGACTTCCTTTTTTACCTTGCTCAACACATCAATGTATAGCTGCTCTACTTCAGATCCATTCTGCAAGCGACTAGTAGGAACCACAAATAAGTTCAGTTCCAACGCATCGGCGCCGGCCTGCTCAAAGTCCTTTGCAAAACTCGTCCACTCTTTTGCCGACACGCAATTGATACTGGCAATGATCGGGATACTGACCTCCTTTTTTGCATCCTTTACCAAATTTAAGTGCGCAGATACAGAATTATCGCGGGTATAATTGCGAATATAATCTTCAGCTTCGGGATAGGAGTTTTGCGGGTCTTTTTTGATTAGATGGCTTACTTCGCCACTAATTTGCTCTTCGAAAAGCGATTTTACAATGACGGCTCCGGCACCTGCCTTCTCCAATTCTTTAATCTTTTCAACTGAGTTTGTTAAGCCTGAACTGGCTACGATTACGGGGTTTTTCAACTTCAACCCCATGTATGTGGTTTCCAAATTTGCCATTCTGTCGTTTTTTTGTTCCGAATATATTAAAAAAATAGTGCCAAAGATATGTTATTTAATGGTATAGACGTTCACCAAAAATTTTGCTGCCAACGCGAACCATTGTACTACCCTCTTTTATAGCCAATTGATAGTCGCCCGACATTCCCATTGATATCTCGGCAAACGAGCTTTGATTTTGAAAATACGCTTCTTTCAATCTGTCGAAAATGCCCTTTAAGGTTTGAAATTCTTTCCGCACCTGGTTCAAATCATCGGTGTAGGTTGCCATGCCCATCACTCCTCGAATTTCAACAAATTGCAAATCTGCAAAAGCCGGATTAGTTAAAATATCCGCAGCTTCCTGATAGTCTAATCCAAACTTGCTTTGTTCTTCAGCAATGTGAAACTGCAAGAGGCACGAAATTACGCGATCGTTTTTACGTCCTTCCTTGTTGAGCACTTTCAACAATTTTAAACTATCGACACCGTGAATCAAACCGATAAACGGAGCGATGTACTTGACTTTATTCGATTGAAGGTGACCGATAAAATGCCATTCAATATCCTTCGGAAGTTCTTCATACTTGCTTGTTAACTCCTGAACTTTATTCTCCCCAAAAATCCGGCAACCAGCTTCATAGGCCTCAAGAATATCTTCATTGGGCTTTGTTTTTGAAACAGCAACCAGTTTCACTCCTTCTTTCAGACCAGCATTGATATGCTTAAAATTATCAACGATTCCCATAACAATAAAATTGAACCACAAATCTACAAAAGCAGCACAACATGAGCATGCAAAATCGTAGTTTTTTCACGCTGAAGCAAAAGCCACCCAGCTTGGAATGCACATCATTTTTCTATCTTTGCATCCTTCATGCAGGAAGCTAAAAAACATACTATTTTCAAAATGAATGAATTGGGAAAATCAAAAACACCCTTTGTTTTCCTCATTGATTTTGATTTTCAAAAACCATTGATTTGGAATTGGGAAGAAAGCAGAACGAATATCCTGTGGCAAACTCCCAAACATGCGAATTTCACAACAAAGAAACAGAAAGCGAAAGATTTAAAATGGAAGGTGCATCCTGTTTATTATGGGCGCTACCAAAAAGCGTTCGAGCTTGTTCAAAAGCACTTACACAATGGCGATAGCTACTTGCTCAACCTGACCATGCCAAGCGATATTGAAACCAACCATACCTTGGATGAAATTTTCAGCATCAGTCATTCGCCATACAAAGTGATGCTGAAAGATCAGTTTGTATGCTTTTCTCCTGAAATCTTTATCCGCATCGAAGATGGTAAAATATCATCCTTCCCAATGAAAGGAACCATCGATGCAACACTAGAGAATGCGGCTTTCATCCTTAAAAACAATACGAAGGAATTGGCTGAACACAATACAATTGTTGACTTGATCCGGAATGATTTAAGCATGGTTGCCGACCATGTTCAGGTGAAGAAATATCGTTATCTGGATCACATTAAGTCCAATCGCAACGAGCTGCTGCAAATGAGTTCTCAAATTACAGGGGAACTACCTGATAACTATTGTGAAAATATCGGAAGCATCATCGGTAATTTGCTGCCCGCCGGATCAGTGAGTGGAGCGCCAAAGAAGAAAACAGTTGAAATCATTAAGGATGCTGAAAAATACGATCGTGGCTATTATACCGGTATATTTGGTGTTTTTGATGGCTCAAACCTCGACAGCTGTGTCTTAATTCGTTATCTTGAACAAGAAAATAATAAGCTAACATTTAAGAGTGGCGGCGGAATTACTTTTCAGAGTAACTGCGAGCAGGAATACGAAGAACTAGTCAAAAAAGTATATGTGCCTTTTGCTTGAAACCATAAAACTTGAAAACGGTCGATTCGCCAATCTGCCGTTCCATAACCGGCGCTTTAACAAAGCCCGCCGGGAGTTATTCAATCTGCCAGAACAAGATTTAGCTGAAATTATTAAGATTCCGGAAGCAAACCAAACAGGCATTTTCCGATGCCGTGTGTTATATGGGGAACAGATTAATCAGATCGAATTTATTCCGCACCAAAACAGAAAAATCAACTCCATGCAAGCTGTTCTGGATGACTTGATCAACTATCCATATAAATATGCTGACCGTACAAGATTACAGCTGCTATTTGATCAGCGGAAAGATGCCGACGAAATCATCATAATCAAAAAAGGGCTAGTTACCGACTGCTTTATTGGCAATCTGGTGTTTTTTGATGGACACAATTGGTTAACTCCAGACCAGCCTCTTTTACAAGGAACACAACGCGAAAAATTGCTTGCCGAAGCAAAAATCAAAGCAGTCCGAATAACAGAAGAAATGCTTTTTACTTTTGAAGAAATTGGAGTGATCAATGTTTTTTATGATTTGGAGAACATGCCTCGATTAAAAGCTTCTCAAATCAAAAGCCCGGTACAGTCTAAATAACAACCGATTACAGTCCACCAACGCATAAATCCTTTCAATTTTCTCACTTGAAGTCTAAAAAAAGTCTCAGGAATGCTATCCAACCTATTTTTTTATTCATTCAATTTTGTATTTTTCGGCAGTATTAGATGTAAAAAAATCGGATAGTAATCGCCTGTTTAAGGAACAAAAGATAAGGAGGATAAAACCATGGCTGACAGCAAACCAAGAGTTATCAAAGATTTTGAGAAGTTAGAGAATCGGATCCAAGAGCAAATAAAGTTGGTGCATCCTGAGGGGTTCAGCCAGCACTTAATCACCTTCACCAATAAGGATGGGATGCTTGTTAGTGCGCTCCCATTTGAAACGGACGAAAAATACTATCTGGTACGAATGACGGTTCAGCAGGCCGAAGATATCATTAGCGATGATGATGACTATGATGATGACGGTTCGCTAAAAGATGAGTCGCGCATCGACTTTGAGGACAAATATGCCGAGTTGGATTACATTGCCGAGAACATTGAAGATAGTTCGGATGGTGATGATGATGACGATGATTAGCTTGTAAACGTAAAAAGATATGGGGAAGGATGATCCGGTCTAGGATGATCCTTTCTTCATTAAAGGTGCCCCTGCCTTTGCCAAGTCCTCTTTGCTATCAAGAATAATTTGATCGATATCAGCTGATGAAATATAACGACATTGAGCCGCGTGCCTGGCTGCATCTACTGTATCTTCAGCCAAAATCATAGGAACATTTAATTTCCTCAATCCTTCAATAACTCCGTTTAACCGTTCGTTGATTCTTTTTTTCTTAATTGTCCGGATATAAATGGCTTTTACCCGATTGGGGAATTCTGATGTTATTCGGTTATAGATTTCCGGATCGTGCTGGCCATTATCGCCAATCAGAATGAAAGACATAGTTGGATAGGTTTCAAAAAGCATTTTTATTTTTTCATATTTATGCTCGTGATTTCCACCTCCCGATTTCCAAAATTTCAAAATATTTATTTTCAACTCTCGCAACAGAAAGACCCCTTTCGGAAAATTATTGAAACGACAGAAGTCTTCCAGCAAATCGTACAAATTCCACTCGCTGCTCGACACATAGAAAAAAGGATTGGCTTTTTTTCCATTATCCCCCGAATGCAAAGCCCTATAAAATGCGGCTACCCCCGGGAAGGGTTTTCGTGTCCTGGCATTTCGCCATAACATTAGTCTAAGCTTGCGCAGTGTTTGTGTCGCATGACTAATCAAAATGGTGTCGTCAATATCTGAAATGACTCCAAAATCTAAATCGTTCCCGGGAATAAATAATTCGCCTTTTGCACTCACCTCTCGATCTTCTCCAGTGATATCCGAGTGCAGTGTTGCCACATACGGCAACCACTCTGAATTCGAGCGTATTGCATGCGAACTATTCGTAAAAGAGGTTTTAAAAAGGCCATTGTCTTCGGTAGTCACCTGATGAAATTTTTCATCAATTTCTATTTTGACATCCACTCCGGGAATCTCATCACTGGAATATCGTTTAAACATGCTAAGCATATTCATCCAAACCGAGTTGGTTTCCAGAGGTTTCGCCAATCCCTTATCTTCGGTAACGTATCCATTCACAAACAACTGACTACTATTTCCAAACCCCCGGTAGGCAACAATTACAGGAACTCCTAGCCAACCCAAACGATGCTTTAAATAAAGCTTTATTCGCTTGGAGATGCTCTTAGTCTTTCGCTTAAAATAGATGAACGGTTTTACTCCCTTTACCATAAAGTCATAATTTTTGGCATAAGTTTTATAGCTTTCCCTATTAAAATATGCATAAGATATGCCAAACATGGAAACAAGCCAGAACCAGAAAATTCTATTCGTTATCAACCCAATATCCGGCGACATTGATAAAAATCACCTCAAACAAAAGATTCAGACCTTTTTTGAAGATAAGCATTCTAAATACGATATTTTCTACACAACAGGTGAAAATGATGCTGAGAAAATTACAACTGTACTTGATGAATACTCACCTGACCGGGTGGTTTCGGTGGGTGGAGACGGGACGTTCAAGCTTGTTGGGGAAGTCATGCTCAATAAAGATATTCCAATCGCTATATTACCACTAGGTTCCGCAAATGGCATGGCCACTGAATTAGGAATTCCAAAAAATATTGATCAGGCTTTAATGGTCGTTACCAGTAGCAAGAAAAAAGCTATCGATGCACTGAGAATCAACGACCAACACATCTCATTTCACCTGAGTGACATTGGTTTAAATGCCCAAATCATCAAACGTTTTGAACACGATGACACCAGAGGTTTTATCGGCTATGCGAAGCATTTTCTTAAAGAGCTTTTCGCCTCAAAACCAAACAAATACCTGATGCATATTGATGGTGAAAAAATCATTCGTAAAGCACATATGATTGTCCTTGCCAATGCCTCCAAATATGGAACAGGAGCGGTAATCAATCCCAAAGGAATTATCGATGACGGAAAATTTGAAATTATACTGATCAGACCCTACTCGGCCTGGCATCTATTCCATATGATCATTCCCTTCTTTTCACGAACAATCCATGAGTTGGATTACGTCGATAGTTACAGTTGCGAAAAAGCATCCATCAGAAATTACAAAAAAAAGGAACTTCAAATTGATGGGGAGCTAATTGGACGAATAGAAGAAATAAGCGTGGAAATAATTCCTCATGCATTACAAATATTGGTTCCCGATCAAGAGACTCAATCGATATTTTCCAGAAAACTGGATTCGCTGTTCGACAAGAATTGAACTGACAAGCACACTCTTGGTTCTGTGCCGTTTAAAAACTTCCCGGCAAATATCAATGAACTCCTTTTAAAATAGTAACTTTGGGGCCAACTAAAAATTACTGCATGATCAAATCGATGACGGGCTACGGAAAGGCCGAATTTGAAACCGGAAATAAAAAAATCACTGTTGAGTTAAAAACGTTGAACAGCAAACAACTGGATATTAACTCCCGAATTCCCGCACTTTATCGCGAAAAAGACATCGTTATCCGAAAGGAAATGAACGAGAAGCTGGTGCGAGGCAAAATGGATTTTTCCCTTTATCTTGAAAACCTCGGAACTGAAAGCAATTCAGTGATTAATGAAAATATCGTTACTGCCTATTTTCAACAACTGAGTTCAATTCAGGAAAAAATTGGATTACCGGTTACTCCTGAGGTCATGCAATCTATTTTACGATTACCCGATGCTGTAAAAACGGTTTACGAAGAACTAGACGAAAAAGAATGGGAAACCATTCATGCCAATCTGCTAAAAGTGATCGAAGCTGTTGATCAGTTCCGCTGTCAGGAAGGCATTGCCCTCGAAAAAGATATCCGTTCCAATGTCAACGAAATTTTGGATTTACTAAAACAAGTTGAACCGTTCGAAAAACAACGGTTGGAGAATATTAAAACCCGAATTACCGATGGCTTAAATGAAATTGCTCTCAACGGCAATGTGGATAAAAACCGTTTCGAGCAGGAGCTGATTTACTACATGGAAAAACTGGACATCAATGAAGAAAAAGTCCGGTTAGCCAACCATTGTGAGTATTTTCTGGAAACCATGGAAAGCAGCGAAGTTGCTGGAAAGAAACTTGGGTTTATCGCACAAGAAATTGGCCGCGAAATCAATACATTAGGAAGTAAAGCCAACGAAAGTAATATTCAGCGAATCGTAGTTCAAATGAAAGATTCACTGGAGCGAATCAAAGAGCAGATGTTGAACGTATTGTAATTTTTTTTCGTTTAAACGAATAGTGAATTGATTTTTTGATCATGAAAAAAGGAAAGTTAATCATATTCTCAGCACCCTCAGGAGCCGGAAAAACGACCGTTGTAAAACATTTACTTCAGCAAAATTTCGGTTTAGAGTTCTCCATTTCAGCTACCAGCCGGGCACCACGTCATACCGAAACAAATGGCAAGGACTACTATTTTTTAAGCCCGGACGAATTTATGCAGAAAGTGGACAACAACGAGTTTCTGGAGTGGGAAGAAGTATACAAGGGAACTTGCTACGGAACACTGAAAGACGAAGTTGAGCGTATTCGCAACAAAGGAAACCACGTCATTTTTGATGTGGACGTTGTGGGCGGCATCAACATCAAAAAATATTATAGCGACGATGCTTTAGCGATTTTCATCCAACCACCTTCGATTGAAGAGTTACGAAAGCGCTTAGAAGGACGTTCTACCGATTCGGCTGAAGTGATTGACAAGCGGGTACAAAAAGCGGAATACGAATTGACCTTCGCACCACAATTTGATATTATCTTGTTAAGCGAAGAGCTTCAGAAGACATTGGCAAACGCCGAGAAATTAGTTACCGAATTTATTAATCACCAAAACTAGTTATGAAGGTCGGACTGTATTTCGGAACATACAATCCTATTCACATTGGACATTTAGCCATTGCCAACTACCTGGTGGAGTTTTCTGACGTTGATCAATTGTGGTTTGTTATCAGTCCGCAAAGCCCTTTTAAAACCAAGAAAAAATTGCTCGACAATTACCAGCGACTGGAAATGGTAAACCTGGCAATTGAAGATGATGACCGCTTTAGAGCTTCATCAATTGAGTTTAAACTACCCATCCCCTCATACACCATTGACACCCTAACCTATTTGAAAGAGAAACATCCGAAAAATGAGTTTTATCTGATTATGGGAGCTGATAATTTGGTCTATATTGACAAATGGAAAAATGCAGAGTTGATCCTGTCTGACTATCACCTCTTGGTTTATCCTCGCCCCGGGGTTAATAAAGAATCCCTGCGAAAACATCCTCATATTCATTTTATTGAAGCTCCGGTAATGGAGATTTCATCTTCATTTATTAGGAAAGCCATTGCCGAAGGTAAAGATGTATGCCATTTCCTTCCCCAAAAAACATGGAAGTATATAGATGAAATGGGGTTCTACAAATAGCCTTTACAATCAAACACTCTCCCCTCTTTCTTGTTATTGATAACAGCTAATTTAAGAGCAAGCTTTTGGAATCGTTCTAAATTAGCCCCAAACGTTCACACAAATGCAGATATTTATATATTTGCACACAACAATACTCCGAGTTCGGAAAACTAAGTGAGCAATCATAGGTTTTACGAACCGATGGGTTCAGTTGGAAACGATTGAGCCTCCCGATTTCGGCAGTGGCCGGATGACTTTGGAAAGGAGAACAATCTGGCTTTGAATTAGAATAGATAAATTGCTCAAGATTCCCCTTTCCGCTAATTTGGAAAGGGGAATTTTTTATGGTTCATGAGTGGAATAACATCATTTTAATTGCAGGATCAGCCCGTAATGTGGGGAAAACCACATTCGTATGCCGCTTACTTCAAAAAACAAAAGAGCAAAAACCAATTGCTGTGAAAATCTCCTCTCATTTCCACGCTCAAACTGAAGGACTAAAACTCATTACTGAAGAATACAATTGCTTTCAATTGTTTGAAGAAACTGAGAAAACAACTGAAAAGGATAGCTCGCTTTACTTGAAAAATGGGGCAGCTCGCTCTTTTTATATTCAGGCAAAAGATGAATTTTTACCCGATGCGTTTATGGCGTTGCTTCCATTTTTATCGGCCAGCAGTCCAATCATCATCGAATCGGCCTCATTACACAAATACATTGCCGCCGGCTTGTTTCTATTTATTTATAATGAAGATGCTGAAAACAAGCCGCACACGAAAGCCCATTTAAAAATCGCTGACTTTGTCGTGCAATCCGATGGAAAATCATTTAATCTGCAACCCGAACAATTAAATTTTGATACCGAATGGAAAATCATGAACTAATAAGCCTGGATGATGCGCTTCGAATAGCTTTTGAAAATGCGCAAACGATCGACTCCGAATTAATCGACTTTACAAAATCCGCCGGACGCATTTTGGCTGAGCCGGTTTATTCCGATGTCGATATGCCACCATTCAACAAATCGGCGATGGATGGCTACGCCTGCAAAAAGGAAGATTTGGGAAAATCGTTGCAGGTGCTCGAAGTAATTCCTGCAGGGCAATCCCCCAGCTTCTCAATTGGCGAAGGGCAATCTTCCAAAATTATGACCGGAGCTGAAGTGCCGGAAGGCGCCGATACCGTTTTCATGGTTGAACAAAGCCAACAGATTGATGCTAATCACGTTCGATTTACCGGCGAAAACACAAGAAGTAATATTTGCTTGATTGGTGAGGATTTGAAAACCGGTGAGCTGGTATTAAATGCCGGAACAAAACTTGGCGCGCAGCATATTGCCATATTGGCTGCTGTTGGTTGTGTCACCCCAAGAGTATATCGTAAACCCAAAGTTGGAATTATCTCTACCGGATCAGAATTGGTTGAGCCGGAAAGGAAACCTGCAGCTTCTCAAATACGAAATTCGAATGGCCACCAATTAGCTATCCAGGCAAAAACATGTCAATTCGAAGTTAATTATTATGGCATTGTGAAAGACGACCGTAAAATGACATACGAGGCGATCAAAAAATCAACCGATGAAAATGATGTCTCCTTAATCTCTGGAGGCGTTTCTGTGGGCGATTTCGATTTTGTGCCTGCCATTATTGAAGAACTCAATTTTCAGATTCTTTTTAGTCAATTAACGGTGAAACCGGGCAAACACACCACCTTTGCGGTCAACCAAAACAAATACATTATTGGGCTTCCCGGCAATCCGGTTTCCTCATTTATTCAGTTTGAAGTCTTTGCAAAACCGTTTATTTACAAACTGCTGAATTACGAAGAAACCAAGCTAAGCTTGCCTTTGTCCTTAGCTCAAAACTATAAACGAAAGAAGGCTGACAGAACAGAATATGTGCCCGTCATGATCAATGAACAAAATGAAGCGGTCACAATCGATTATCACGGATCGGCTCATATTCATGCTTATCATGGAGCTTTTGGTTTCATGACGATTCCGCTCGGCACCAATGAACTTCAAAAAGGAGAAACTGTTTATGTACGACCGCTTTAAACGAAATATCAATTACCTGCGTATTTCGGTAACCGACCGATGTAATCTCCGCTGCACCTACTGTATGCCGGCAGAAGGAGTTCAATTAATGAAACACGATGATATTCTTTCGTTTGAAGAGATTGAAGCATTCACCCGACTAGCGGTTAAAAACGGAATCACAAAAGTGCGGCTAACCGGAGGCGAACCTCTTGTTCGAAAAGGAATTGTTGACCTGGTAAAAAAGCTTGCAAAAATTGAGGGACTGGAAGATTTATCGATGACCACCAACGGGCAACTTTTAGATCAATATGCAGCTGAATTAAAAGCTGCCGGACTTAACCGGATCAACATTAGTCTGGATACGATAAACACGGAGCTATACTGCCAAATCACCCGTTCTGGCAACCTAAAAAATGTATTTAAAGGAATTGAAGCTGCTCAGCAAGTCGGATTAACTCCTATTAAGATCAATGCAGTGCTGATGGATGAGCCGGATGAGGAAGTCAGGCAACTAAAATCGTACTGCGAGAAAAACGAACTGGACCTTCGTTTCATCCATCAAATGAACTTGCAAACCGGTGAATTTTCGAAAGTTGAAGGTGGCGAAGGCGGAAATTGCAGCCGTTGTAACCGTATTCGTCTACTGGCCAATGGCGACGTAAAACCATGCCTATTCAGCGATTTAGGCTATAATATCCGTAAACTCGGCGCTGAACAGTCAATCAATTTGGCGATAGGAAATAAGCCACGATCCGGAACGTATAATCAATCCGGAGAGTTCTACAATATTGGAGGATGAAAAAGCGGAGAAATAGAGATAAAACAATATAAGAACACACAAGAGGACAAACGCACAATAAGAGGACAATTTGAAATGTCAACCTTGAAACGTTGAACTCGAAACTAAAAAACGATGAGCAAAAAACTAACACATATTGATGAAAGTGGACGGGCGAACATGGTAGATGTTGGAAATAAAAACCCACAAACACGCACCGCCGTTGCCGAAGGATTTATCCGTCTTAACAAAAAAACGGTGAAACTTATTCGCGAAAATCAGATCCGCAAAGGCGATGTGTTGACCGTTGCAGAAATTGCCGGAATTCAGGCTGCCAAGCGAACCAGCGAATTAATTCCTCTTTGCCATCAACTTCAGCTCACCAAAGTTGAAGTTGAACTCAACATTCGGGAGAATGGCGTTTATGCTAAATGTACCAGCCGCTGCATTGGACAAACTGGAGTAGAAATGGAAGCGCTAACAGGAGTGCAAATAGCACTGCTAACGATTTACGACATGTGCAAAGCGGTGGACAAAGCAATGCTTATCGAAAATGTGAAACTCATTGAAAAAACAAAAACAGATCTGTAGCGATGAAAAAGAACAACCAAGTTATTCAGGTACTTTCAGTTAATATTTCAGAAAAAAAAGGCACGATAAAAAAGCCTGTCGACAGCATTCAGCTTACCGACATTGGCGTTGTTGGTGATGCCCACTCCGGAAAATGGCATCGTCAGGTGAGCTTGTTGGCCAAAGAAAGCATCGACAAATTCGCGCACGAAGCCGGCAGAAAAATCAACCATGGCGAGTTTGCTGAAAACATTACCACAGAGGGATTGCTTCTACACCGAACGAAACCACTCGACCAGTTTGTTAATGAAAACCTGGAGCTGGAAGTGACACAGATTGGCAAAAAATGTCATGGCGACAATTGCTCCATCTTTCGTGAAGTTGGAAATTGTGTGATGCCCAAAGAAGGAATCTTTGCACGGGTTATTAAAAATGGAATCCTCAAATCGGAAGAAACACTAAACTATCATCCCAGAGTGATTAAAATAAAAATCATCACCTTGAGCGACCGCGCCAGTCGTGGTGAATACCAGGATAAAAGCGGCCCTCAAATTAAAAATCTCACTCAAACATATCTGGACAAAATCAACCGTCCAGTCGAATTTCAGCACGCTCTTATTCCCGATGACGAAAGCCAACTTTTAGCCGAGCTTCAAAATGGCGTTGAGCAACAAGTAGATGTTATTTTTACCACAGGCGGAACAGGAATCGGTCCAAGAGATATTACACCGGAAGTTGTCAAACCATTTTTAGACAAAGAAATCCCCGGCATTATGGAACTCATCCGCGTAAAATATGGCATGAAAAAGCCTGCTGCTCTGCTAAGTCGTGGAGTTGCCGGCGTGAAAAACCAAACCTTGATTTATTCGTTTCCGGGCAGTGTAAAAGCCGTTACTGAATATTGTACCGAAATTTTGCCAACGTTAGAGCATTCTCTTTACATGATTTACGGAATTGATAGCCATTAAAGCCAAACAACACAACTACCCGATATCTGCAACAATCACACCTGCCTGATAACCCCTTGCTAATTAGTGCAGTATTTCGTAACTTTTATTTCTAACCTTTAAAGAAATAAATTATGGACTGTCCGATTTGCCAAACCAAAGGGCTAAGTGAAGGCACTCAAATTTGTCCTCAATGCGACTCAGATCTAAAATCGCTTCATCAGATCGATCAAGCTGAAAAAGCCTTTGTCACTCAAAAAAGACAAAAATCTTTATGGATTCTACTCACCGTATTTATGGCAATTGCATTTATTAGTGCGCTGTATTTATATACGACAAATGCTGATTCTGCCTCAGAAACTGAATACGCAGAACTAAACCAACAACTTCAAACGGCGCAAGCCAGTATCCAGCAAACGAATCAGGAAAACAAAAGCTTGCAACAAGAGCTGGAAGCTTTAAAGAAGGCTGAAGCTGAAGTAAAATGCGAAGAAATAAACTACACTGTTCAGTGGGGTGAGAACTTGTTTAGTATTGCGTCGGCTGTTTATGGAAATGGTTATGAATATCCCAAAATTGTCGAAGCAAACTCGTTAGACAATCCCAATCATATTCTCGACGGACAGCAATTGGTTATTCCTTTTTAACTTAAACCCCCGAATCATGGCAAACAATAACGACACCTTACAAGCGATAAAAAAAGCAACAATTTCTCATCTTGCAGAAATTAGAGCACTGAAACAAAAATTGATTGACTTTCAAAACCAAGTGGAACAAAAAGATAATGAATTGATTAAAGCGCAAAAAGAAATAATAAAATTGAAAGAGCAGTTAAAGGCTGATTAAACAATGCACTTTCAAGTAAAAAAGCCTGAGACTGTAATAATCTCAGGCTTTTCATTGGTATGAGTATATTTTTTAGTGATGAGCAATCAGGTCAGGACTCCCGTCCGGATCACCATTGACAGTACCATCTGTTCCAATATTCCCTAGCAATACCAATCCTGCAACATGTGGAGCAGCCATTGACGTTCCGTTCCAGGTAGCATAACCTCCGTCTTTAACTGATGACTTGATACCAACTCCCGGAGCGCAAAAATCAATCGGAGGATTTCCGTAGTTTGAAAAAGAAGCAAAATTGTCATTTTTATCCATGGCTGAAACGGTAATCACATGGGTTCCATTTGCACGTGCCGGCGAATGATTATTGGCATCATCGGATTCATTACCAGCAGCAAGAACAAAAATAACACCACTGGATGCCGCTGCTGCTTCAACTGCGTCATCCAAAGCATCTGACGCGGAACCTCCTAAACTCATATTGGCAACATCACCTGAATGTCCGTTAGCAGCAACAAAATCGATTCCGGCTATTACGCCCGAATAACTACCACTCCCTCTTGAGTTAAGTACTTTCACCGGGATAACTGTTGCACCGGCAGCCACTCCAACAACACCAATATTGTTATCTATGGCAGCAATTGTTCCTGACACATGAGTTCCATGTCCGTTACCATCGTCAAAGCCGGTATCTTTTCCTTTTGTAAAGGCAGAAAAACCGATGCCTTTTGCTACGTTCAAGTCCGGATGATCCAAATCAATTCCGGAGTCGATAATCCAGGCTGTTTTTCCTGTTACTGATACGGGCCCTCCAACCCGAGTAATTCCCCAAGGGGTTTCCTGAGTAGTACTTCCGCCACCACCATCACCACCTTTATTTGGTCCTTTCCCCGGTGGTGGTGCTAGAGCAACCACTTTATCTTTATGGATTGATTTGACTGATTTATCGGACAATAACTTTTTGGCTTGCCCCGGGGCAATCTTAACCGAGAACCCCACAATTGAATTGGAATAAACAAAACCTACATCGCTGTCAGAAATCTGATTTCGCTTTAATAAGCCTAAAGCATTTCCTTTTACAGCACCTTTTCGCATCTCGTAGCCCTTTACCGTTTTCAACTCACTCAACAAATCAGCGTCATTCAACTGAACAATGTATGAGATCTTTCCTTCTGCTGCACTTTTCAACGCCACATCATCAACATAATCGCTTTCCTCAACAACTGGCGATTGACAAGAGAACATCAAAGCCATTACCCCGATGGCTAAAGGTTTTCCCAAAGTAATTTTTTTCATAGTCGCGCTTTTATGATTTTAACATTTTTTTAGCAAGTTAATATTTAAAAGATTAAAAGACAATTATTTCTTTATTATACACATCCCCTCTATTGTCAACTGAATATCAATTTCTACGAAGGAATCGGTATTTGTTTGAAGTTGTTAATGATCGCATACAATTGTTTTCAACAATAATTTGTCAGATTTTACTGCTCCAGAGCTAAAAGCAACAGGATTCTAAAAACTAATTTCCCTTCATACTATGCAATTCGTATATTCGCAATAAAATTTTTGAAATGATTCCAAAACTAAAACATACAGGTAAGAACTTTCTGTTGCTAGCTGGACCATGCGTAATTGAAAGCAAAGAAATGGCCTTTGAAATTGCTGAAGAGATTGTAGATATCTGCAATCGCCTTGAGATTCCATTTGTGTTTAAAGGCTCGTACCGGAAAGCGAACCGTTCGCGCATTGATTCATTTACCGGAATTGGGGACGAAAAAGCGCTGAGCATTTTAAAAGCAGTTGGTGAGAAATTCAATATTCCAACGGTAACCGATGTCCATTCAGCTGCAGAAGCTACAATCGCCGCTCAATACGTTGATGTACTTCAGATTCCTGCCTTTTTATGCCGGCAAACCGACCTGCTGATTGCAGCTGCCGAAACCAACAAAGTTGTAAATATTAAAAAAGGCCAGTTCCTATCCGCTGAATCAATGAAATTCGCCGTTGACAAAGTACGTGATTCGGGCAATGAAAAGGTAATGCTAACCGAACGTGGAACAACATTTGGCTATCAGGATCTAGTGGTTGATTACCGCGGAATACCGGTAATGAAAACCAATAACTGTCCAGTGATTCTAGATATCACTCACTCCCTGCAACAACCCAATCAAACTTCAGGAGTAACCGGAGGAAAACCAGAGCTAATCGAAACTATCGCCAAAGCGGGCATTGCAGTAGGTGCCGATGGTATCTTTATTGAAACCCACCCTGATCCTTCTGTTGCAAAATCAGATGGTGCCAATATGCTTCGTTTGGACCTATTGGAATCGTTGCTAAAAAAACTGGTTCTATTAAAACAAATTACAGATAGATTATAATTAGTATTCAAAATCCCAATACCATGAAAAATAGAAGAAATTTTCTTAAACGTTCTGCTGCCGGATTAGGATTTATTAGTTTACCATTTCTGCCTAAAAAAGCCAGTGCCGGCGAAATGAAAATCGTCCTTCAGAACAGTTATATCCATCATGTATACTTTTGGCTAAAGAAACCTGAAAGTAACGAAGCGTGCCGACGTTTTGAAGAAGGCCTTAAATTACTGGTCACCATACCGGAAATTAAGCTTTATCATATTGGAAGAGCGGTAGAATCAAACCGTGACGTTGTTGATGATTCGTTTACCTACTCGTACATGGCGGTATTCAACAATAAAGCTGATCAGGATAACTACCAGGTTCATCCCACCCATTTAAAGTTTATCGAAAACTACGGCGATCTTTGGGAGAAAGTAATTGTTTATGATGCACTCTAATGGAAAAACAAGTACGCTATTAAAATGGCTGCTATAATTCCTGTAAGGTCAGCAATCAGTCCACATACCACGGCATAGCGGGTTCTTGTAATTCCTACTGCACCAAAGTAAACAGCCAGCGTATAAAAGGTTGTCTCTGTTGATCCCTGAAATACTGACGATAATAAACCGGCAAATGAGTCGGGACCAAAATTGGGATTATTATAAATTTCAAGCATGGCTCCTCTTGCTCCACTCCCACTCAAGGGTTTCATAAAAGCAACGGGCAGCGCATCTACAAAATCGGTATTGAATCCAACTAACGAAACAAGTCCTTTTATGCCACCTATAACCAAATCCATGGCTCCAGATGCCCGAAATACGCCAATGGCTACGAGCATGGCTACGAGGTAGGGAATGATTTTAATAGCGACATTAAACCCATCTTTTGCTCCGGTAATAAAGGAGTTGTATACATCAATCTTTTTCCTGAAAGCCAAAAACAGAAAAGAAATAATTATGAGGAAGATGATCAGGTTGCCGCCAAAAGATGAGACTTTCGTTATTTGATCCTGATTCAAGGTAGAAAACCACCACAATAATCCGGCAATACATGCTGTTGCTGTACCAATATATGCGATAACCACTTTGTTAAAAAGGTTGATTCGCTGATAAATGGAAACCGATATTAAACCTGCGAGCGTTGAAAAATAGGTTGCCAATAAAATGGGGAGAAAAATAACGGACACCATCTGCGACTCAGCAGCAACACGGTAAGCCAGAATACTCACCGGAATAACCGTCAAACCCGAGGTGTTCAAAACCAAAAACATAATTTGTGCATTGGATGCTTTATCTTTTTCAACATTAAGCTCTTGCAAATCGTCCATGGCTTTAAGCCCCAAAGGCGTTGCGGCATTATCCAATCCCAGCATATTGGCCGACAGGTTCATCATCATGGCTCCAATTGATTTATGATTTCTGGGAAGTTCAGGGAAAAGCTTATTGAAGAAAGGACCAAAAATACGCGCAATAATATTCACGGCACCACCATCTTCCCCTACTTTCATTATTCCTAGCCATAAAACCATCACACCAATTAAAGCAATAATAAGATCGACACTGGCCGTTGCCATCGAAAAGGAAGCATCGACCATATCTTTAAAAACATGGAGATCAACCTCTGTAAAAATGATGCCCAAAGCATCGGCAAAAAAGTCACGAAATAAATAGCCAAGCACTCGAATAACGGCAACTACAAAAGCAACCAAAAAGAATCCGATCCATATATAATTTAACACCATACCAGTAAGCTAATTAAAAGTCCAGGTAGCACACATCTTCTTTTATCAAAACTAAAAACCGAATCTACAAAAAATGAATGAGAATAGTAGAATCCGCTTTTACTGCTATAAAAAAAGGAGTCGCATACACGACTCCCCTTTACCTAAAATAATAAACTATCCCGTTTTTAAATAACTACTATAGGGCTATTTAATTTTTCAGCTTCATGATTCATGTAAGCTCTAAAGTTTTCAATTTCTTTCCATTTTGGATTTTCTAGTCCCCAAACTGCAAAAAAGTAATGTCGTGCGGGTTTGTTATTTTCAATTTTCTGCGCCACATAGTAAGTTTCGGAAATTACTATGCTAAAATTTTTATTTGGCACAGTTTGATATCCCTTCTCGAAATAATTTATATCTGTAGTCCTGTCAACTTTCGATAGTTCGTCTTTCGGAACCATGACCGCCATTCCCAGCTCGTCATTATTTAACGATTGCACATCGAGCGTGGCAATTGCCGAAAAATGATCGCCAGCATCAAAGGCATAAGGTTCATTGGTAAGTTTACTGGTTACAATACCGGTAGCCAACTGCTTTGTACCGGTGAAGCCCTTAACAGTTACATCAGACTGAAACCAGTATTTCCCCGGGTAAATCGAGATTCGTTCTACGGCCTCCAGTTTCTCGCCATTCACATCCCATCCTTTATATTTTAAATCGAATACTGAACGAACCGGCCCTTCAGCAATTTTTTGATACTCGTAAACATCTGTTGATCCGAGACGAAATAGCGAATCGTTCTCCAGCATTGCCAAACCACCGGCACCAAGACTATTTCCACAGTGCAACACATCCATTCCCCAATCGGCTAATTCGTGATAGTTGCCCATTTCCGGAGTATGGATTTTATCAATAATTAAACCGGGTTTTAGCTTTCCGAATAAGTCTTTTACATTACGACAATCGAAGTAATTACGAAAACCCATTTTATCATTTTCCCAATTCACACTTTCGCCTTGCGCAATAATCTGAAAACTATCTTTGCAACTAGGTGCTTCATAAAAATCAAATTCTTTGTAACTGTGGTCATCCTGAACAATTCCCAAACGTACATTGGTACGTTTTTCAAACTCAGGAAAATCGCCAACAGATACCATTTCCGCGGTTAACGTAATTTCCTCTGAAGCAGCAAAATCCAGGTTAATTACTAATTCATCCCATTCGCCATCTCCATCCGTATCGTCAACTTGCGAATGGACTGCCACACCATCCTTTTTCAACACAGGCGCAAGTCCTGCTTCAATAGCGCCCAGTTTTTGCTCTAGTTTATCTCGCTGGATAACAATAGTTTCATCAGGACGATTAACATCCATCAGATTTTTCAACGCCATCTGACTTTCAGGTGTAGAACAGGAAAATAATCCTGCTGCCAGCACGAATGAAACATATACCAGTCTTCTCATGTCGAAGATTTTTCTTTAAAATATTGAAAAGGGACAGAAAAATAAAGAGATTTTACTGTCCTCGTGGAGAACAGTAAAATCTCTTTTAATATATTATTATAAATCGTTTTCGCCTTTTACGTAACCGAAGTTGGCTAAAATTCCGCCATCAACATAAAGGACGTGTCCGTTTACAAAGTCGGCTGCTTTTGACGACAAGAACATGGCCGCATTACCGACATCTTCAGGTTCTCCCCAACGTCCGGCAGGAGTACGTGTCATCACCAAATCATTGAATGGATGACCGCCTTCGCGAATCTCTGCAGTTTGCGAAGTCGCAATATAACCCGGACCAATACCATTAATTTGAATGTTGTATTTTGCCCACTCGCAGCACATATTTGCAGTTAGCAGTTTCAAACCACCTTTTGCCGAAGCATAAGCAGATACTGAGTTACGTCCGTATACGCTCATCATCGAACACATGTTAATGATTTTTCCACTGCGCTTTTCAATCATTTTAGGCGCAACACGTTTTGCGACGATCAAAGGAGCTACCAAATCAACATCAATTACTTGTTTAAAATCAGCAACAGGCATGTCCAGAATTGGAATACGCTTAATGATTCCGGCATTGTTTACCAAAATATCTACATCACCAACATTTTTTTCAATTTCACCAATTCCGTAATCAACTTCTTCTTCGCTGGTAACATTGAATTTTACAGTAAAAACGTCGATACCGTCTTTTTTATATTCTTCCTTACAAGCAGCAAGCTTCTCGTCTGAAAGGTCGTTTACACAAATTTTAGCTCCGGCTTTACCCAAAACTTTACCAATAGCCATTCCAATACCGTGAGTTCCTCCGGTAACCAAGGCTACTTTTCCTGATAAATCAAATAATTCGTTCATTTTATTTCTTTTGTTGATTATCTTATTTCAATTGGGTTGGTTGAATAACGTCCATATCGGTATAATCGAGGTTTTCGCCAGCCATTCCCCAAATAAAAATGTAGTTGCTTGTTCCCGCAGCCGAGTGGATTGACCAACTTGGAGAAATTACAGCCTGCTCATTTTTCATCCACAAGTGGCGAGTCTCCTGTGGTTGTCCCATAAAGTGACATACAGCCTGATCTTCCGGAACATTAAAATAGAAATACACCTCATTTCTACGACTGTGCGTATGCGCTGGCATGGTATTCCAAACACTTCCCGGCTTCAGTTCGGTCATTCCCATTTGCAATTGGCAAGTGTCAACAACTTTATTAATCAACAACTGGTTGATCTCACGCTCATTTGAAGTTTTCAACGATCCAAGTTGTAAGACATTGGCGTCTTTCAAGGTTACATGTTTTGTTGGAAATTCCTTGTGAGCAGGAGCCGAGTTAAAGTAAAAACGCGCAGGTTTTTTACCATCAGCCGATTTAAAAGCGACTTCTTTTGCACCTTTCCCAATGTATAAAGCCTCCTTGAAATCCATCACATATTCAGTACCATCAACAACAACGCTTCCGGTTCCACCGACATTGATAATACCCACTTCACGACGTTCGCAAAAGTAATTTGCTTTAAGAGCATCTACAGTTCCCAAAGTCAGCTCTTTGGTTACAGGAACAGCTCCTCCAACGATGTAACGCTCGATATGTGAATACACCAAATTAATAGCATCGTCTTCCATTACTTTCTCTACCAGAAATTCTTTTCTTATCTTTTCGGTATCATACGATTTAAAATCCTCTGGATGATATGCATACCTTTCTTCAAAATTTATTGCCATAATCTTATTAATTTTATATGGTTTCGCTTTCTTCTGTATTCAGTTATACAACATTTATAAGGCCCAACTAATCTTAGAGTTTTCAATTCCTATGTTCTATTTTTAGTCGAAGCCACACATCCGTGCATATTTTACATTCATTCCTATATCTTGTCAACCAATAATAATTGCAGAATGTTTAGAACACTGCGAAAATGAAAATCAAACATTCGTTTTCATTCGCAAAAACACCACAAATTTATTACAAAGAAACAACAAATGCAATCGATTGCATTAATTTTTTATTCTAATTGAAAAATAATTATCATATTTGCATTCAGGTAAAAACTTAACTAAAAAGGCCAGATGATTTCCGGCTTTTAAAATAAAAGATGGACAAGAAAACCTCAATCACAATTCATGACATTGCGAAGGAACTTAACATCTCCGCATCCACTGTATCAAGGGCTTTAAATGATAATCCGCGCATCAGTAAGGCAACAAAAGCCAAGATCAAGTCGCTTGCACTTAAGCTCGGATATCAGCCAAATACCATCGCATCAAACTTACGTAATCAGCGCACCAACACCATTGGGATTGTGGTTCCACTTATTAACCGTCATTTTTTCTCGACCTTTATTAGTGGCGTAGAAGATGTCGCTTTTGACGCCGGATATAACGTTATTATTTCTCAGTCGAAAGACCAGTTAGAAAAGGAAAAGCAAATTATCCATTCCCTATTTTCCAACCGGGTTGATGGTTTGATTACCTCGCTGAGTATGCAAACCAACGAATTTGACCATTTTCAATTGTTTACCAACAAAAATATTCCGTTGGTATTCTTCGACCGGATTGCGCCTCAACTTGAAACCAACAAAATTGTTGTCGATGATTTTGCTTGTGGTTTTAAGGCAACGCAGCACTTAATTGACCAGGGATATAAAAGAATTGCTCACCTTGCCGGACCAACAGTGTTAAATACCTACCACGAACGTATGGAAGGTTACAAAGACGCACTGAAGAAAAATAGCCTTCCGGCAGAGGATGAACTAATTATTTTTAATAGACTAACACGTATAGACGGACAGGAAGCCATCAAGAAACTACTTGCGTTAAAAAATCCACCTGATGCCGTTTTTTGTGGAAATGATACGTCGGCCTTGAGTATGATTGTTTATTTAAAATCGGTTGGTATTCGAGTTCCCGAAGACTTTGGTATCGTAGGTTTTAGTAATGAGCCCTTTTCCGAAGTTGTTACCCCATCTATTTCAACCCTGAAGCAGCCGGCATACGAAATGGGACAAAAAGCAGCTCAGTTGATTCTTAATGAGATTGAAAATAAACAAACTCCGAGAAGTTATCAAACGATTACCATGCCAACAGAGCTGATCGTCAGGGAATCATCGATGAAAAAATAATTTGTTTTAAACATTGATTTTCAGAAAAGAGAATATAAAACTCCGAGGAAGAGCCCCGAAGAATTATTAGATAAATAAAAGCAATTGAGAACACCTCTACCCGACTGCTCTCAATTGCTTTCGATTTTCTCTTACAGCCAAAGTGTATGTTTTATGTGTCAGCTCTTGACACATTGATTACACCTTTAATATTTTGCAGTTTTTTCAATAAAAAATCCAAGTGCTCCAGGTTGTTTACAAAGACCCGCAAAGTTCCTTCAAATTCACCATTTTCCGCATCAATATTAATGGAACGCATCTGAACGCTTACATCTTTTGAAATGACATGTGAGATTTGTGTAACAATACCGGCATCATCGGTTCCTGAAACACGAATAGTAGCTTGAAATGAGGAACGCTTTTCCGAATCGCGCCACTTTGCAGGGATCACCCGATAAGGATATCGTTCAATCAATTGTTTTGCATTTGGACAAGAACGACGATGAATTTTTATACCCTCTTTAATGGTTACAAATCCAAAAATCTGATCTCCAAAAATCGGGTTACAACAAGGAGCTAACTTATGATTTACATTTTTCAAATTGTTATCAATCACCAGGTAATCGTCACTCCCTGAAAAACTCAATTCCTTCAAATCATCGGCGGCTAAAACATCCTCAATCTTCTGTTTTACGGTTGGTTCTGCTTCCTTTTCTACTACCAATTCCTTAATGGCTAAAGGATCAATCTTTCCTATCGAAATATTAAAATACAAATCTTGCGCTAATTTCAGATTGTAATGTTTCAGAAGCATCCGGATTAACTCATCGTTATAATCTATCTTCCAATTTTTTAATTTGCGTAATAAAATTTCCTTTCCGTTCTCCGCTTCAATTTTCCGCTCCTCATTGACACTGGATTTGATGCGTGTTTTTGCACGGGTGGTTTTTACAAAATCCAACCAATCCAGCTTCGGTTTTTGTTTTACTGAAGTATCAATTGAAATCTGATCGCCGTTCTTCACTTTATATCTCAAGGTAACCTTCTTGCCATTCAGCATTCCTCCAACGCAGTGGTCTCCAACTTCAGAGTGAATCTCATAAGCAAAATCGAGCAGAGTTGCACCGGCTGGCAGTCGTTTTAAATCTCCCTTAGGGGTAAAAACAAAAATTTCATCCGAATAAATATTGGTATTAAAATCGTCGATAAAATCAACCACATTCAACTCTGGATTTTCTAAAATATCGCGTACGTTGGCCAGCCAGTTTTCCATTTCAGCGCTGGCAGTTCCACCTTTGTATTTCCAGTGAGCCGCCAAGCCCTTCTCCGCAATCTCATCCATACGTTTTGTTCGGATCTGAATTTCAACCCACTTTTTATGAGGGCCTAAAACCGTAGCATGTAAACTTTCGTAACCATTTGATTTTGGCAACGTAATCCAATCGCGCATCCGTTCCGGGTTGGATTGATACTCATCGGTGACAATGGAATAAACCTGCCAGCAATCCGATTTTTCCAATTCGGGCTTCGAATCCAGAATTACTCGAATCGCAAACAAATCATACACCTCGTCGAAGCTAACCTTGCTGTTTTGCATCTTCTTCCAAATGGAATTGATCGCTTTTGTTCGAGCTTTCATGTCAAACTGAAACCCACGTGCTTTCAATTTTTCCTCAATAGGCTTTACAAATTCGGCCACAAAGTTTTTCCGTTCTTCGCTACTTTCTTCCAAACGCTTAGACACGTAATGGTAGCTATCTGGGTTGCTGTATTTCAGGCATAAATCCAGCATCTCCGAATTGATGTAATACAAACCCAACCGATGCGCCAGCGGAGCGTAAAGATGTGCTGTCTCCAACGATATTTTTTGACGAACCGCTTCCGGATAAATATCCAAATTACGCATCACTTGCATGCGGTCGGAAATCTTAACCAAGATAACACGAACGTCACCGGCCATGGTCAGTAAAAGCTTGCGATAGTTTTCAGAGTGCAAATCTACCGTATCTGTTCCCAGAGCATTAATTTTTGCCATTCCACCTAAAATACTGGCCACTACCGATCCGAACTCCGTTTCAATATCATGCACGGTTGGGCGATTGCTAATTTCCTCGTAAGTTACATTGTGCAGCAATCCGGCCACAATCGAGCTGGCACCCAGACCAACTTCTTCGGCAACAACCTGCGCGACTCCAATGGAATGCGCAACAATGACTTCGCCTGTTGGCCAAACATTGTCGCCAAGCGAGTTATAGGCATATTGAAATGCTCGTTCAATTTCAGAGATATCGTCAACTGAAGGCGATGATTCGCAAACCGCTTTAAGCTTCTGCCAGGCACTTTCAATTTGTTTGTTCATGATTCGGGGGTTTAAATATTTAACCGTCAAGTTAAACTAGATCAAAAAAAAGGCCACCATTCCGGCAGCCTTTTCAAAAAAATATTTTGTATTCGTTCTATTCTGCCTGCGTGGTATCCACAAATTTACGTCCCTGTAATTCACGATTGAGCATGAAGACACCGTTGCCTTGTCCGTCGATCAATTTTAAATTATCCAACAGCTCGTTGACCGTTGCTTCTTCTTCTACCTGCTCATCAACAAACCACTTTAAAAAGCTTTGAGTTGCATGATCGCTTGCTTTTACGGCAACGTCCATTAACTGGTCGATCATTCCCGTCACTTTCTGTTCATGAGCTAATGTTTTTTCAAAAACATCAATTGTCCCTTCAAAATCAGCAGGAACTCCTTCAATTGGCTCAAGAATAACCCGACCATTGCGTTCGTTCACAAAATCGAAAAATTTCAACGAGTGTGCCAATTCCTCTTGGTATTGAACCTTCATCCAGTTTGCAAAACCTGACAAGCCTTTATCTTCGAAATAAGCTGACATTGATAGGTACAAGTATGCAGAATGCATTTCCGCATTGATCTGATTATTGAGCGCTTTTAAAACTTCTTCTTTAAGCATGTTGATTTTGTTTTTACGTTTCACTCAAAAATACTAAAAAAATACTGTTAACAAACCATCTTTGGTGAATTTATATCCCGATTAACAAAGGCTTAAAATGAGGACCTTCTATTCTCCAAAATCGAGGTTAAACCGCTGTTTCAAAAGAGCCAGATTCGGATTTCTCTTCATCATTTCATTGAGCTTCTCTGTTTCAGAGTAGGGTTTGTATTCAACTTCCTGAGCAACAATATCGGTTATCAATTCAATACTCGTATTCCGAAGTTCTTTGCGTAACCAGGAAACCAGATCCGGCTTTATTTTATTAATCTCTTCCAGTTGAACTGAGTTATCAATTTTTAAATCGAGTTTGTGCTGATCAATAACTTTAGGTATTCTCGAAAGTGTGGCCTTCAGATTCGGACGATCATCCAGACGTGTTAAATACTCTTTCCACTTTGCTTCAAACTGTTCTTGCGTAAAAGCCTCTGTTAATTGTTCCCCGGCATAATACTTCAGTTTTTCCTGAGCATCTTCTTCGTCTTTATCGCCCAGCTTACCGGACATGGCATCTCTAATTGATGGAGTATAACCACTCCCCCTCTTTTTAATAACACGTTTTACCTGGGTGCGAATCGGTGCTTCGGGCTCTTTAACCGAATTTTGAGTTGTGCTTTTTTTATCTGGCGAAGTTTTTGACACTGGTTGTGCTGAGTCATTGGACTTTTGCTCGGCAAATATTGGTTCCAGCTCAAACGGATCCGATTCGTCAGCTATTTTTTTTTTAAGGTGAGTTGAGCCATTTTAATTAAACTCAACTCCACTAGCAAGCGTTTATTCTGGCTGAGTTTATATTGCATGTCGCACTCGTTGCTAATTTTTAGCGCTTCCAATAAGAAATCAGAATCACAAGAAACTGCCTGAGCTTTGTATTTTTCTTTAATCTCCCCTCCTACTTCCAGTAGTTGAACGGTGATCGCGTCCTTGCAAACCAACAAATCACGAATGTGGCTGCTTAGTCCGTTGATGAAATGATGCCCGTCAAATCCATGATCCAACACTTCATTAAAAAGTAGTAATGAGTTTGGCACCTCGTTTTTCAGTAGCAAATCAATTAATCTGAAGTAGTAATCGTAATCCAGTACATTCAGGTTTGAAATGACATCTTTATACGAAATGGTTTTGCCGGAAAAACTAACGATCTGGTCAAAAATAGAGAGAGCATCGCGCATGGCACCATCTGCTTTTTGAGCAATGACATTCAGTGCTTCGCCTTCAATTTCAACTTTTTCGCTACTGGCTACATAGCCCAAATGACCTGAAATATCACCAATCTTAATTCGGTTAAAATCAAAAATTTGGCAACGCGACAATATGGTTGGAATGATTTTATGCTTTTCGGTAGTTGCCAAAATAAAAATAGCATGCTTTGGAGGTTCTTCCAAAGTCTTCAGAAAAGCATTAAATGCAGCTTGCGACAACATGTGAACCTCATCGATAATATAAATGCTGTAAGTACCAATTTGTGGCGGAATGCGTACCTGATCAGTCAAGTTTCGAATATCATCAACCGAGTTGTTTGAAGCCGCATCCAGCTCGTGAATATTATAGGAGCGATTACTATTAAACGCCTTACAGGATTCGCATTCGTTACACGGTTCGGTTTCTGCTGTTAAATTCTGGCAATTAATTGTCTTTGCAAAAATACGTGCGCAGGTTGTTTTCCCAACACCACGCGGGCCACAAAACAAATAAGCATGAGCTAACTGCTTGTTTGTTATGGCATTTTTCAAGGTTGAAGTGATAGAAACCTGTCCAACAACTGATTGAAAAGTATCGGGTCTGTATTTTCTTGCGGAAACAATAAAATTCTCCATAATTGCTTTTAATGAAGCTCAAAGATAAACATTTTAACAGGAAATTCAGGGAGAATTTATTAACAAGAATTAAGAAGATAGTGACCTGCTGAGCACAAACTTTTTAAGGTTTCCGATGTTTATGATCTTGTTAAATTAATACAATTAAAATCATGAAGATATTTGCAATTTTATTTTCGCTTGCTCTATTATCAACAGTTAGCTATGGTCAAAAAAGCTTTCACGACTACACTGTCAAGGACATTGAAGGTAGCAATTTCGATTTAAGCCAACTACAAGGCAAAAAAGTACTGGTGGTTAATACGGCATCAAAATGCGGATTTACCCCACAATACGAAGGTTTACAAGAGCTATACGAGCAATATGGCGGCGAAAATTTCACGATTATCGGTTTCCCCGCCAACAACTTTATGGGTCAAGAACCCGGATCCAATGAGGAAATAGCAACCTTCTGTGAAAAAAATTATGGAGTAACCTTTCCAATGATGTCAAAAATATCGGTCAAGGGTGATGACATGGCTCCAGTTTACCATTGGTTAACAGAAAAGGCTCAAAATGGCATAATGGATTCTAAAGTAGGCTGGAATTTTCAGAAATACATGATTGACGAAAATGGCCATTTAGTAGACTACGCAGCTTCAAAAGTAAAACCGAATGATGAAAAGATTATCAATTGGATTAAAGGGGATTCGTAAAACATAGCTAAAACAGATAAATTGGTTTGAATGGATAAGGTCACTTAAATAGGTGGCCTTATTTTTTGCATAGGATCTTGCGAGATAACCCCCATTCGATAAATTCAAAGGAAAAAAATCCAATAAGACATCACCTCTTTCCTACTTCTTCTAATGCCTTTTTGTAGGTATCAATTGCCCGTTGACGAGCCATTTTATGATCAACCATGGGATGTGGATAAGTGAGTTCGTCGAATTCGGGAACCCATTGCCGGATATATACCAAGTCAGGATCAAATTTCTGGGTTTGCAAGGTCGGATTAAAAACCCGGAAATAAGGGGCAGCATCGCAGCCAGTTCCGGCAGCCCATTGCCAGCCGCCATTATTGCTGGCCAATTCGTAATCCAATAGTTTTTCGGCAAAATATGCTTCGCCCCATCGCCAGTCGATTAACAGGTGCTTGCACAAAAAACTGGCGGTCACCATCCGAATACGATTGTGCATGTAGCCGGTTTCGTTCAACTGCCGCATGCCCGCATCAACCAACGGATATCCGGTAGTTCCGCTGCACCAGCGAACAAATTCTTTCTCCGAATTGATCCAGGGAATGTGATCGTAAGCAGGTTTAAACGAACGTTTTTCAACATGTGGGAAATGATACAAAATATCGGCATAAAAATTTCGCCAAATTAACTCATTCAAAAAAACGGGCGAATATTTCAGAGCCTTTCGAACCAGTTTTCGAATACTGATGGTTCCAAACCGCAGATGAATACCCAACCGGGAAGTCCCTTCCCTGGCCGGAAAATCGCGATCAACTTCATAATTTTTCAAGATGCTTTTGTCGATTTTCTTTTCTGGTCGGGCAATGCTCCCCCGGCGAAAACCCAAGTCGCGCAGCTTAACCGGCTGCAATGGCTGCATTTTTAGTAAACAATTCAAATGGTTCTCCGAAGGAAAACTTTTCAAATCTTCCTCAGTCAGCTTTTTCTTCCACATTTTGCTGTACGGCGTAAATACGGTGTATGGCTTCCCGTCTGCTTTCAGCACATCATTTTTATGGAATATCTGGTGATCCTTAAACTGATAAAACTGAACCTTGCTTGAGTTCAAAAACTGTCTGATTTGTTCATCTCTTTCGCGGGCTTCCGGTTCGTAATCTTCGTTGGTATAAACACCTTCAATATCATATTCAACCCATAGGCGCTTAAAAGCATTTATTGGCTTCCCCTGATAAATCCAAAATGAACTATTGAAACGCTCAAACTCCTGCTTTAAGCGGTCAACCTCCTGAGTGATGAACTCCACACGGCTATCATCGTCATTTAAATCGCCAATAATGTGCGTATCGAAAATAAAAATGGGTAACACCGACTTTCCTGCACGAAAAGCCTGAAACAATCCGTGATTATCCTCGATTCTTAAATCGCGCCGAAACCAGAACAAGTTAATTTTCTCTTTCATCGTTGGGTGTTTTCTGTCAGTCATACCATCTAGCTTTCTATCAATTTGAAGTGTTAGCAGAACACAAAAATCAATCAAATAACGATTTTGTTCAGAATAAATTTTTCATTTCTTTTATACTTCAATCTGCTTCCTTTCACTTTTTCTTCTAACAATCGGAAACAGACGATAATAATAAAACACAAATACTTTTAAATTGTTAGCAACCCAATAAAAACAAACGCATGAGTAGAGGCTTTGCAAGCGACAATAACGCAGGAGTACACCCAGAAATTCTGAAAGCGATTGATATAGCAAACAAGGGTCACATGAAAGGATATGGAGACGACCCGATTACCACCGATGCCATTCAGCTATTTAAGAAAGAGTTTGGGAGTGACACCGAAGTATTTTTCGTATTTAATGGAACAGGTGCTAATGTTTTGGGCTTGTCTACCGTCACAAACTCGTTCAATTCCATCATTTGTGCCGACACCGCTCATATTCAGGTCGACGAATGTGGTGCTCCCGAAAAATTTACCGGATGCAAGTTATTGCCTGTTCCTTCTGAAAAAGGAAAAATCACCCCAAAAGAAATTCGCAAACACCTTCATGGGTTTGACTTCGAACATCACTCACAACCTAAAGTTATTTCTATTTCACAGGTAACAGAGTTGGGTACTGTTTATTCGGTTGAAGAAATAAAAGCAATTAGCGAATTAGCACATGAATTTGGGATGTTCCTGCACATGGATGGCGCTCGAATTGCAAATGCAGCTGCAGCTCTGAATCTTCCTTTTAAAGCATTCACCAGAGATGCCGGCGTTGACCTGCTTTCATTTGGAGGCACTAAAAATGGCATGCTGATGGGCGAGGCCGTCTTATTTTTCAATCCTGAACTTACAGCAAACACAAAATATATTCGAAAACAAAGCATGCAGCTTTTTTCGAAAATGCGTTTTGTAAGTGCCCAGTTTTTAGCCTACTTCGAAAATGAGTTGTGGAAAAAAAATGCGCAGCACGCCAATAAAATGGCTAAATTGCTGGAGCAGGAAGTATTGAAAACCAGCAAAGTAAAGCTGACACAAAAGACAGAAGCCAATGGTGTTTTCGCCATTCTACCCAAGGATGTGATTCCTAAATTGCAGGAGCAATACTTCTTTTATATTTGGGACGAATCCACGTCGGAAGTACGATGGATGACCTCTTTCGATACAACTGAAGAAGACATCAACGGATTTGTGAATTTAATTAACAAACTACTTTAAATGGGCTTATTCCACTATTTTCCACCAAAGCATGAAACCACTGATCCTGAATTGGAAAAGAGAATATTTAAACACAGTTTGGTGTTTCCAAGTCTTTTCCTTCTAGCCTTTTGGCTGATATTTTTAGTTGAATCGACCATCGATGTTGAACTTGCTGTTTATGGTATCTTCCCGCTCAAACTGGAAGGATTGAAAGGAATTCTTTTTTCACCATTCATCCACAGCGGATACAAACATCTGGCAGCCAACTCCATCCCATTTTTTGTACTCTCGCTAGCCTTGTTCTATTTTTATCGGAAACTGGCCTACCGTATTTTTATATTGATATACATTCTTTCCGGACTCTGCGTTTGGCTCGGCGGTCGCGACGCGTGGCACATTGGAGCTAGCGGGGTAATTTACGGACTGGCCTCGTTCCTGTTTTTTAGCGGTATTTTCCGCAACGATGTCAAGCTGCTGACAATTGCCATTATTGTCGTATTTCTTTATGGCGGAATGTTTTGGGGAATCTTTCCCTTAAAACCCGATGTTTCCTGGGAGAGCCACCTATGGGGAAGTGTCAGCGGATTACTGCTAAGTATTTATTATCGCAAACAAGGGCCACAGCGCCCACACTACGACTGGGAAGATGAACTCGATGAGGAAGATGAAACTGTAGAGAAAGACACAACAATTTACACCACTAGCAACACCAACGAGTATTTCGGTCAGAAAACTGAAAAAAACGAGTAGATGTTGAACAGCAGAAAAGAAATTGTGTAACTTTGCCCCTTCCAAAGAAAAAACTAGTTCTAAGACAATGATTAGCAGAAGAATTATTCGCATAAAAGTTTTACAGGTTTTATACGCCTTTTATACTTCACCTGAAAAATCGATCAACAACACGGAGAAAGAGTTATTCTTCAGTCTCCAGAAAACATACGACCTTTACCATTATTTATTTGACTTAGTGATTGAAATCAGCAAACATGCTGAAGCAGTGATTGAGCTGAGGAAGAAAAAACACTTTCCGACCGAAGAAGATTTGAATCCCAATACACGACTTATTAGAAATCAGCTAATCAATCAATTAAAAGATAATGAGCAACTGAATAAATACCTGACACAATCTAAATTGAGCTGGGTTAACGAGCCGGAGTTCGTCAAGAAAATATACACACAACTGATTGACACTGAATTCTTCAAGGAGTACATGACAGCCCCTGAAACTTCGTACCAAGCGGATAGGAAGTTCGTGGAACAGCTTTTTGCAGAGGTTATACTTCAATCCGAAGATTTGGTTAATATTTTGGAAGAGCAGAGTATCTATTGGAATGATGATCTGGACTTTGTTGTTAGTATGATTTTGAAAACCATCAAAAAGTTTAAAGATTTTTCGGGCGAACGCCAAGCATTATTGCCGATGTTTAAAGATGAAGAGGATCGTCAATTTGCCAAAGACCTCTACCGAAAATCGGTAATCAATCATGATGAACTGAAAGAAGTAGTGACCGCATACACGGTAAACTGGGATGTCGAGCGAATTGCATTCATTGATGAATTGATTTTGGAGATGGCCATTTCAGAATTTCTGTATTTTCCATCTATCCCGACAAAAGTTACATTGAACGAGTACATTGAACTTTCAAAATATTACAGCACGAAAAAGAGCCGGAATTTCATTAACGGAATTCTGGATAAAGCCTTGAAAGCACTTAAAACCGAAAAAAGAATATTAAAAGCGGGACGTGGACTGATTGGCGAAGATGATCAGCCAAAAGACAAAAAACAGTGATTTTGAATGGAATTTTTGAAATCAAACAGCAGACAGCTCTGAGAAAACGAGCGGCATCCAAATTAATAATTAAAAGGATGACGAAATGTCTAGTGATGCTCGGCCTGATAACACTCGTTTCCTGTCAGAATGCAGGGAATAAGGCAGCAAACAAACCATCTTCAAACTTAGGGAATCCAAAGTTTGAGTTTCAGGAAGAATTCCATAATTTTGGAAGTCTTCAAGCTGGAGAAGTAGTTGCTTACAATTTTAGGTTTTTGAATTCCGGAGATGGTCCTTTGATCATCGACAAGATTGAAAAAGATTGTGGATGCCTGGAAGTTAATTTCCCGAAGCAAGCGATTGCAGCCGGAACTTCCGATTTTATTGAAGTTGTTTTTAACAGTTCAGGAGAAACCGGACGGGTTTACAAAGAAATTGTAGTCTATTCGAACACAGGGGATAAAAAACGCAAAATAGCGATTGCAGCGACAGTTGAAAATGAGATTATAAATTTATACAGTAAAAACTAAAGAATTAAAAGATGAATTACTTATTAATGGCTCCTCAACCCGGAGCAGAAGGTGGTAACCCAATTACAACCTTCTTGCCTTTGATCCTGATCATTGTTGTGTTTTATTTCTTCATGATCAGACCACAGATGAAAAAACAAAAAGAGCTGAGAAAATTCCGCGAGAGTCTTGCCAAAGGAGATAAAGTTGTAACAACAGGTGGTATTTACGGTAAAATTGTTGAAATTAAAGACAATTATATTCTTCTTCAGGTTGACGACAATGTAAAAATTCGTGTAGACAAAAGTGCAGTTGTAAAAGATATGGCAGATGTGCCTCCTCAAAAGTAATTGCGTTTTTTTGAAAAGACTAAGAGGGTCGGCTGCTACTAGTCAACCCTTTTTTTTATCTTTGATTGCGTGGAAAACAAATGGATACATAAGCTTCAGAACTTTGCAAAAAAGTTTACTATTAAAAATGATCGTAAATTGGTCATTTATCTAATCTGTGTTGGTATTGCATCCGTTCTATGGTTGCTAAATGCTTTAGAGAAAGAGTATACCGTTGAGCTTTCGTTTCCGGTAAGCTATACCAATCTCCCCAAAAACAAAATACTAATTAATGATCCCCCCAATCACTTCACACTAGATGTCCAATCTTATGGATTTACTTTGCTTCGTTATAAATTGAGCGTAGCTTTTTCGCCACTCGTCTTCAACATCAATGATTATGGCGGCAAGATAATGGCTGACAGCAGTCGGTCAAACTATGCATTTTCGAGCAGACAGTTTCGAAGCAAGATAGCGAACCAATTGAGTAACGAATTAAATATTACTGGCATTCACCCCGACACCATCTATTTTAAGTTTGATCAAATTGTAACTCAATCCAAAAAAGTTGTCCCTGATGTCAATCTGCAATTAAAAAAGCAACACTTCCTTTACGATAAAATAAAAGTAAAGCCCGACTCGGTCAGGGTACACGGTCCGAAATCAATTTTGGATACACTAAAAGCAGTCGAAACAATAGCGCAGAAATACAAAGCATTAGATCAGCTAACCCAGCGAAATGTTTCGCTAAAAACCATAAAAAAGGTTGATTTTTCGCCCAAACGCGTGGTCGTTCAAATTCCGGTGGAAGAATATACCGAAAAAGAATTGTCAGTTCCAATCTCGATTGATGGCATGCCTGACAGCGTAAAAGTAAACTTGTTCCCTTCAGAAGTAAAACTTAGCTTTCTGGTTGGTCTGAGTCGGTTCGGCGAAATTTCGCCGAAAGATTTTCATGCTAGTGTTTCCTACGAAAACATCAAGAATAAAGATGATTATCTACCAGTAACTCTGACGATGATGCCACCAAATTTAAAATCAACCAGTTATTTGCCTTTAAGAATTGAATACCTCATTGAAAAATAAAAATATATACAAAGTTGGGATTACCGGAGGAATTGGCAGTGGAAAAACAACCATCTGTAACTTTTTTAAAATAATTGGTATTCCTGTTTTTAGTGCTGATCTGGAAGCTAAGCGAATTTTGAATGAGTCATCTCAGGTTCGTAGTCAAATGATTTTTCATTTTGGAAAAGACATTTACCCTTCAAATCATACCATTGACCGAAAAAAACTAGCCGGCATCATTTTTAATTCGCCATCTTTATTGGAAAAGGTCAACTCCATCATCCACCCTGAAGTACGAAAGTTCTTTTTTGAATGGTGTAATCGTCAAAACTCAGCTTACGTTGTACACGAAGCTGCCATTTTGTTTGAGAGTGGTTTTTATGAAATGATGGACTTCAATATTCTGGTTACCGCTCCAGAACAACAGCGAATTGAACGGGTGATGAAAAGAGATAATAGCACAGCAGAACAAATCAAAGAAAGAATCTCAAAGCAGTGGCCGGATGAAAAGAAGAATCAACTGGCCAATATGACTATTGATAATAATAATCGGGAGCTTATCGTTCCTACTTTACTTGAATTAGATAAAAAATTTAGATTACATGGGTAAATTTGCAAAATGGGTTGCCGGAGGACTAGGATGGGCATTTTTCGGCCCAATTGGAGGAATTGTTGGTTTTGTTGTTGGAAGCATGGTCGACAGTGAAGCGACTTCTCCTCAAAACAATAATTTTTCAGGAAGTAGAACCCAATCGCCTTACGGGCAAAGAGCGACAACCACCGGAGGCTATGTGATGAGCTTACTCGTCTTAGTCGCTGCCGTTATGAAAGCCGATGGAAAGGTTTTAAAGTCAGAGCTTGACTACGTTAAGCAGTTTTTTGTACGATCATTTGGAGCCAGCTCGGCACAGGAAGCAATAAAAATGCTTCGTAACCTGCTAAATCGGAACATCCCGGTTGCTGATGTTTGTCAACAGATCCAGAAGAATATGGATTATTCTTCGCGTTTACAACTCTTGCACTTTCTATTTGGTATCGCACAAGCCGATGGCAAAGTAGATGCCAGCGAACTCAATATGATTGAGCAAATTGCGAACAACATGGGGATTAGTTCGAAAGACTTGGACTCAATCAAATCGATGTTTGTGCCAAATACGGATGCGGCATATAAGATTTTAGAGATCGATCAGGGAGCGACTGATGAGGAAGTTAAAAAAGCTTATCGTAAAATGGCAATGAAATACCACCCTGATAAAGTCAGCTATTTAGGAGAAGATTTTCAGAATGCGGCCAAAGAAAAATTCCAAAAAGTGAATGAAGCCTACGAAAACTTAAAGAAAGAACGCAATTTTTCGTAAATAAAAAATGGCTCATCAATCGAATAATTGACGAGCCATTTTTTATTTTCTTGAGTAAACTATCTAAATATCATCAAAATCTACGTTGGTATAATCTTTCGCTTTTACAACTTGCTCATCCCCTTGTGCTGTCATATCAACTTCAATTCCTTCATCCTGCATCGACTGACTTGCCTTAATGAAGTCAATAACCTCACCTAACCCATCAGAAAATTTATCAAAATCTTCTTTGTATAAGAAAACTTTATGCTTCTCAAAAAAATACTTGCCATCCTGATCGTAACGCTTCTTACTCTCAGTAATTGTTAGGTAGTACTCCTCTTTGCGAGTTGATTTCACGTCGAAGAAATAGGTTCTTTTTCCGGCTCTTACAGCTTTTGAAAAAATCTCTTGTCTGAAGTTACTGTCGCCCTCTTGCTTTCCATCATTGTTATCAAAGCCATCCATCTTACTCGATTTTAAATTATTACCATAATTGATTTATCAAAAATAAAAAATAATTTCGAATATAGTTCAAAATTGTTAATAAACAGGTTATTATTTTGCAATAAACAAATGTTCGTTTTAATTATTTTTGTGATAATATTCCATAGCAGTGGGCATAATTTCTTGCAAAGCCGCTATACGCTTACCATCTACGGGGTGAGTACTTAATAGCTCTGGCGGTTTTTGTCCTGCATTTTCAGACATACGCTGCCAAAAAGCAACTGACTCTTGCGGATTATATCCGGCAATAGCCATGAAAATCAGCCCCATTTTATCGGCTTCGTACTCATGCTGGCGCGAAAAAGGCAACATTACACCAACTTGAGATCCTACTCCGTAAGCCGCCGAAAAAATTGCCTGTGTCTCATCCGGTTTCTCTTTGATAGCTTCACCCAAGGCTATTCCACCCATTTGAACTAACATGCCATGACTCATTCTTTCGTTGCCATGACGAGCAACAGCGTGAGCAATTTCATGCCCCATAACCACTGCCAGCCCAGCTTCTGTTTTTGTTAAAGGCAAGAGTCCAGTGTATACAACAACTTTTCCACCGGGCATACACCATGCATTGGGGACATCGCTTTCGATCAAGTTAAATTCCCATTTAAAATAATCTAAATAGCTTTCGTATCCATTTTCTCTTAAATATTGCTCAACGGCTATAGAGATATCCTTTCCAACCCGCTTAACGAGTGCTACCTGATTTTGATTACTAGAAACCTTATTCGTATCAAGAAACTGCTCGTAACTAGTCAAACTCATTTCCACCATATTTGATTCAGGCAATAAATTAATTTGGTTACGACCTGTTAGTGGCACCGTGCTACAAGACTGTATCAATGATGTAAAAATAACAATTGTAAAGATGACCAGAATCCTGTTCTTCATTTCGCAAAATATTTAGTTTTCATAAAACTAAACAAAAGAGATTAAAAAAAGGTAAACAAACTAGTCACCTTTTTTTAATCTCTTTTAAGAAATACTTATTTATAAATTTCCTTTTTAGCTGCCAACAAGGTATTCTTCAGCAAGGCAACTCTTGTCATTGGCCCTACTCCTCCGGGAACCGGAGTTATATATGAACATTTTTCGGCTACTTCATCAAAAGCAACATCACCTTTCAATTTAAAGCCAGATTTTGTTTTGTCTGATTTTACGCGAGTAGTTCCAACGTCAATGACAACAGCTCCTTCTTTTACCATATTCCCCTTAACAAATTCGGGGGCACCTATCGCTGCGATTAAAATATCGGCATTTGCACAAAGCTCAACCAAGTTTTTAGTCCGGCTATGGGCAACTGTAACAGTGGCATTCATTTCCTTTTGAGACATCAGTACACTCATCGGACGGCCGACAATATTACTGCGACCAACGACTACACAGTCCTTTCCTGATGTTTCAATATGATACCTTTTCAACAACTCAACAATACCATCAGGAGTTGCAGAGACAAAACATGGCAAACCGATCACCATTCGTCCTACATTTATCGGATGAAAACCATCTACATCTTTTTTAGGATCAATTGCTTCAATGATCTTCTGCTCCGAGATCTGTTTGGGCAGCGGAAGTTGAACAATAAATCCGTCAACATCAGCATCCCTATTTAACTCATCTACTTTTGCAAGCAATTCTTCCTCAGTCACGTCATCTTCAAAACGGATCAAGCTTGATTTAAACCCCACCTCTTCGCAATCCTTAATTTTGAATGCGACATAGGTTTCACTACCGCCGTCGTGACCAACTAAAATTGCAGCTAAATGCGGTTGCTTTGCTCCAGCGTCAACCATTGCCTTAACATCGATGGCAATTTCCTTTTTGATCTCTGTAGCAGTTTGTTTACCGTCAATTAATCTCATGTGTTATAATTGTTTATTTTTAATTGCGACACATGGAACTGCTCTACGATAATCATGCTCCTGTGTGTGCCTATATTTACATGCCAGTTTCGTCATTCTAATTTTAGAATTTATCTCGCACGCATATTTCCCATCATACGTCCCATATTTTTACCTTGCGAAACCATTTTCATCATCTTACGTGTTTCTGCAAATTGTTTAATTAAACGGTTGACTTCCTGAATATCAGTTCCAGAACCGTTCGCAATCCGTTTTCTTCTCGATCCGTTCAACAACGAAGGGTCATCTCTTTCAGCAGTAGTCATTGAATGAATAATCGCTTCGATGTGCTTAAAGGCATCATCATCAATATCCATATTTTTCATCGCCTTTCCCATGCCAGGTATCATAGCAGCCAAATCCTTGATATTACCCATTTTTTTGATTTGCTGAATCTGTTTCAGGAAATCATCAAAATTGAACTGGTTTTTAGCCAGCTTCTTTTGCATTTTACGGGCTTCATCAACATCAAATTGTTCCTGTGCTTTTTCAACCAGCGAAACAATGTCACCCATACCTAAAATACGGTCAGCCATACGTTCGGGATGGAAAACATCCAGAGCTTCCATTTTTTCGCCCGTACCAACATATTTAATTGGTTTTTCAACAACAGTACGAATCGAAAGTGCGGCACCACCTCTTGTATCTCCATCCAATTTTGTTAGAACTACGCCATCAAAATCCAGCCGGTCGTTAAATTCCTTAGCTGTATTTACAGCATCCTGACCTGTCATCGAATCGACTACGAATAGAATCTCGTGTGGTGAAACTGCCTTTTTTACTGCCGCAATTTCATTCATCATTTGCTCATCAATAGCCAAACGCCCTGCCGTATCAATAATAACGACATCGTTACCATTCGCTTTGGCATACTTAATGGCTGCCTGAGCAATTTTAACAGGTTCTTTGTTACCCTCTTCAGTATAAACAGGTACATTAATTTGTTCACCCAGCACTTTCAACTGATCGATTGCAGCCGGACGATAAACATCACCAGCAACCAACAAGGGATGCTTGCCTCGCTTACTTTTAATTAATTTTGCAAGCTTACCGGAAAAAGTCGTTTTGCCGGAACCTTGTAATCCAGCAATTAAAATTACGGTAGGATTTCCTCCAAGATTGATATCCACAGACTTACCGCCCATCAATTCGGCTAGCTCATCATGGACAATTTTAACCATCATTTCACCTGGTTTCACCGCCGAAAGCACGTCTGCACCCAGAGCCTTATCCTTGACAGTTTCGGTAAATGATTTGGCTATTTTAAAGTTAACATCGGCATCAAGCAATGCTCGCCGCACCTCCTTTAGCGTTTCAGCTATATTAATCTCGGTTATTCTTCCCTGCCCTTTTAGCAACTGAAACGACCGTTCTAATTTTTCATTAAGATTTTCAAACATATTGGTGATGATATTGATTTATTTTCAAGCTCGTGCAAAAATACAAAAATATATAGAATGAGAATTTTAAACAACCAGATAAAAAAAATGTAATTACAGGGTTACCTTTTTTGAAAAAACAGAATAAAGAAGTGTAAGTACTTATAGTGTTGAACGGATAAATGAGGGATGAAAGAAGAAGTATCATATTATTACGGACTTGTATTTAGTTGTCCGATGAATAAAGAGCTAGACACTTGTCCCTATAAAGAGATTAGAACACTGAGTTTATCCGAAAGAGTAACACATATTAATTCGCTCACAAGTAATGACAGAGCAGCACTTATACAAAAACATAAAAGCTGTATCTGTCAACGAGAAAATAAAGTCCCTTTTTCACGAATCGCAATTTTGTAGAAATTTGGGGGTCAGTTCTGACCCCCTTTTTTTATGCTCTTTTTACATCCGCTCAGGAACTTCAATCCCCAGTAATCCCATTCCAGATTTCACAATATCCGCAATAGTTTGTGATAGCACCAGCCTGAAATTACGAACTGATTCATCTTCTTCACCTAAAATTGTATGGTCGTGATAAAACTGGTTAAACTCTTTTACCAGACTATAAATATAATTGGCTATCAACGCCGGGCTGTAAATATCGCCTGCTTCTTTAACAACTGTTGGATAAAGAGATAATGACTTAATTAACTCCTGCTCTTTTTCTGAAAGATTGAGAGTTGAGTCCAAATCAAAACTCAACTGAATTCCTTTTTTTGTCGCTTTTCGAATAACTGAGCGAATCCTCGCATGTGTGTATTGAATAAATGGTCCCGTATTCCCGTTGAAATCAATTGACTCTTCCGGATTGAAAAGCATATTCTTTTTAGGGTCAACCTTCAACATAAAGTATTTTAAGGCACCAAGAGCAATTATTTTATATGTTTTATTCAACTCTTCATCCGTATAGCCCTCCAACTTTCCTAATTCTTCCGATGTTTTCCGAGCCACTTCAATCATTTCAGCCATTAAATCATCGGCATCAACAACTGTTCCTTCGCGTGATTTCATCTTTCCGTGAGGCAGTTCAACCATGCCGTATGAAAAATGATGCAGACCTTTACCCCAGTCATAGCCAAGTTTATCTAACAAGACTGACAACACTTGGAAATGATAATTTTGCTCGTTGCCAACAACATAAATCATCTTGTCGATTTTGTAATCGTCGAAGCGTAATTTTGCCGTGCCAATATCCTGGGTCATATAAACTGAAGTACCATCGCTACGAAGAAGAATTTTTTCATCCAATCCGTCTTTTGTCAAATCAGCCCACACTGATTGATCCTCTCGCTGATAAAAAACACCTTCTTTCAATCCTCTGAAAACCTCATCTTTACCAACCAAATAGGTATCTGATTCGTGATATATTTTATCGAAATCAACTCCAAGTTCTTTATAGGTCACGTCAAATCCGGCATACACCCATTGATTCATTGTCTGCCACAACATAGTAACCTCTGGATCTTTGGCTTCCCACTTCCTCAACATATCGCGAGCAGCCACAATGGAAGGGGCCTTTTGCTCTGCATCTTCTTTGCTCATTCCCTGCTCGACCAACTCGCTAATTTCTTGTTTGTAATGCTTATCAAACAGGACATAAAAGTCACCAACCAAATGGTCTCCTTTTATTCCGGTACTTTGCGGAGTTTTTCCTTCACCCCATTGTTGCCAGGCATACATCGACTTGCAAATATGAATTCCGCGATCGTTAACAATATTCGTTTTTACTAATTTGTTGCCGTTGGCTTTTATTATTTCACCAATAGAGTACCCTAACAGATTATTACGGATATGCCCTAAATGTAAAGGCTTATTTGTGTTTGGCGATGAATATTCAACCATCACCAACGGAGAATCTTCCTGAGGCTGTGCAAAACCAAAAGTATCGTCAGCAGCCGCGCTTTCTAATACTGACAACCAGTAGTTTTGAGCAATCATCAAATTCAAAAAACCTTTGATAACTGAAAAGTTCTCAACCAGATCGACATTCTCTGTCAAATATTTACCTAGTTCTTCGCCTGTTTGCTCCGGCGCTTTCTTTGAAAAACGCAAAAAAGGAAAAACAACAACTGTCATATCTCCTTCAACATCTTTACGTGTATTTTGAATTTGAACAGCGCTAGTGTCAACTGTCTGTCCATAAAGTGAGCCTATCGCTTCTACAACACTCTCTTTTATGATTTGGTCAATATGCATAATCTATTTTTTTGAACCGCAAAGATAATAGATTATCCCTTATTTACAGGATCATTGAACATGCAAAAAGAGCCCTGCATATGCAGAGCTCTTTTTCTAAACTTCTATGTTATTTGTCATTCATTATTCTGCGGCTTTAATCTCTACACGTCTGTTTTTAGCTCTTCCTTCCTCTGTATCGTTAGGAGCAACGGGTTGAGTTTGCCCAAGAGGCACTACTTTAACGATTCTCTCAGCAGCCACTCCTTTATTCACGAGGTAGTTACGAGCGGCATCTGCTCTTTTCTCCGATAGATCCATATTGTATTTAGCCGAACCAATTTCATCAGCGTAACCGTATAGTTCAATCTCCAGTGATTCATCTTTATTCATTATTTCAGCAATATCATCCAATTCCTTTTGGGCAGATGATTTCAAATCATACTTATCAAATTCAAAATGAATGGAACTGAATTCAAATGTTGCAATTGGGCATCCTTTATTATCAATCGGTCCTGCTTCATTCGGGCAATCATCTTCTTCATCAACTAATCCATCACCATCGGTATCAATTGGGCATCCTTTTTCATCTACTTTATAACCTTTTGGTGTATCAGGACATTCATCCTCTTTATCAATTACACCGTCACCGTCAGTATCCGGACAACCATTAAACTCTTTTAGTCCCGGTGTATCAGGGCAATCATCATCTTTATCAGCGACTCCATCTCCATCCCGGTCCGGACATCCATTCAGGGCAAGTTCACCCGGTTCCGTTGGGCAATCGTCTTTATAATCCGGCAATCCATCTCCATCAGTATCCACAGGACATCCATTTTCGTCAACAACGACTCCTTGAGGAGTATCCGGGCAATCGTCTTTACGATCTGTAACACCGTCCCCGTCAGAATCTTTCTTTTTCCCAAAACTAATTTCGATTCCTGCAATTCCTTTAAAAAAGCTTTCAGGCAATACGTTTTCTTCATCCGCTTTATCCTCACTTAAGCCATTAATGTATCCGCCTTCAACAAATAAAGCGATACTTGAGCTTAACGGAAATTTAAAGCCAGCGCCTGCATCGAAGTTAAATCCGGAAACCTCATTATCCTGAATCAGACCAGGGCCCCCATAAAGGTATGGCTGAATGCCACTGTTTTCATTCAGAATATAGCCATTGTTTAACTTATACCTTAAATTAAGGAATGTTCCGCTAATATCAAGCGTGTTATCAACTTCTGAGTTTGACAAACCCAAATTGTTTAAAAGCATCAAATCAAATGACGAGTTCAAGTACCTACTCAAGTAAAATTCAGTCATAATCCCGGTACCCTCAAGCGTGTTACCGTAGTAGGCACCACCACCAAGTCCAACAGCCCACTTTTTATCAGCTGTTTGTGCTTGAAGCAATACTCCCATGCTTATAAAAAAGGAAAGTAAAAATATTTTTTTCATAGTGTACTAATTAAATGAATGGTTTTTATTAAAAATAAATATTTCAAATTTTCTGTTATTGTTAATAACAACAAGCTTAATGAAAATATGTTTTAACGCAATACTAAAATGCTCAAACCTGAATTCAATTCAGCACCAATCATCACCACCATGCATTTTTCGTTTAATAAAACTAAAGCATTTTTATTACTTTCACCAAATAAAAAATAAGAAAATTGTTCAGTATTATCGATATAGAAACAACAGGACAGCGTGCGCAGCAAGGAAAAATTACTGAAATCGCCATCTACGTGCACAATGGAACCAAGGTTATTGACTCCTATAAGACCTTGGTTAACCCGGAATGTCACATCCCCTATTTCATCACTAAACTTACCGGAATTGACAATCAAATGGTTGCCAACGCCCCGAAATTTTTTGAAATTGCCAAAAAGGTTGTGGAGATAACCCAAGGAACAACTTTCGTAGCACACAATGTCAGTTTCGATTATAAATTTATTCAACAGGAATATTTACGGTTAGGATACGAGTATAAGCGTAAAACGATGTGTACCGTAAAACTTAGTCGAAAATATTTACCCGGCCATTCTTCGTACTCGCTCGGAAAATTATGCGATGACCTTAGCATTAAGATTGACGGAAGACACCGAGCCGGAGGAGATGCGCTGGCCACAGTTAAGCTTTTTGAAATTATTTTACAAAAGCATGTTAATCCTTCGCTGAGTGGTCAGCCTGTTCAAAGAAAATTATTCTAAGTCAGATCACGATGTTTGTTGAGTTTAATTGCCAACAGTTTTTTTACTAACTTAACAATTCCAAATTGAGATTTTCCGATCATTCAATAACTAAACTCGCTAAAAATGAAAAAGCTTAACTCCTTACCAATTCTAACACTTCTGCTATTATCCGTATTGTCAATTGAGTCCAACGCCCAACAAAATACGGAAGGCAAACCTCCTGTAGAAAATCAATTTACCATTGAAAATTGCGTGAATAAGTTCGACATGAATAAAATTGATAAAACTAGTGTTGGCTATCAGTATTGGTTTGTTGATAAAGAATTTCTGGATGGAAGAACGTTAAAAATGAGCGTAGTTGCTCCTCATCAGGCAACTCATGCCCCACACAGACATATCGAGGATGAGTTCTTTTTTGTTCTGGAAGGTGAAGCCCAATTCTATCTGGATGGAAAAACGACAAAAGCCGCTGCCTATGCAAGTTTCTATTGTCCATCGGGAGCTGAACATGGCATCGAAAATATTGGTGACACAGAGCTAAAATATTTAGTGATTAAAAAATATCAGAAATAGAAAAAGATATGCAAGCAAAAATTAAATGGGGAATACTGAGTACAGCCAAAATTGGAGTTACCAAAGTCATTCCTGCAATGCAAAAAGGTCAATATTGTGAAGTAACCGCAATAGCCTCTCGCAATATCGAAAAAGCAAACCATGCGGCAGATCAACTTGGCATTCCAAAGCGCTACGCCTCATACGAAGACTTGTTGGCTGATCCTGAGATTGATGCCATCTATAACCCACTGCCCAACCACATGCATGCTTACTGGACCATGAAAGTGCTAGAGGCCGGTAAAAATGTGCTGTGTGAAAAACCAATTGGCATGAATGCCGATGAGGCTAAGGCATTAGCTGATGCAGTTAAGAAGTACCCGGAGCTAAAAGTGATGGAAGCATTTATGTATCGATTTCATCCACAGTGGGAAAAAACTTACGAGCTCATACAAAGTGGAGCTATCGGAAACGTAATAACAGTTCAATCGTTCTTTTCCTATTACAATGTAGATCCTCAGAATATTCGTAACAAGCCTGATGTTGGAGGTGGTGCATTAATGGATATTGGTTGTTACTGTATCTCTTTCCCTCGTTTTTTATTTGGCGAAGAGCCCTCAGAAGTTACTGGTCAAATGGATTTTGATCCGGTTTTAAAAACGGATCGTTTGACCTCCGGGCTACTATCATTCCCGTCCGGGAAAACCAGCAGCTTTACTTGTGCTACTCAATTAATGCCACATCAGCAGACCAATATTTTTGGAGATCACGGGCATATTGTGGTTGAAATTCCGGTAAACGCCCCACCTGAAGAAAAAACCAGAATAACACTGCGCACAAAGGAAAAGACAGAAACATTTACATTCGAACCGATCGACCAGTACACGATACAAGGTGATGCATTTTCGAATGCGATTCTTCGCAACGAACCAGTTCCAACGCCTTTAACCGATGCTATTGGAAACATGCAAGTTATTGATGCAATTATTGAAAGTTCGAAGAAAAAGCAGACTATTTCATTATAAAATAAAGGGTATAAAAAAACCTCGCAAATTGCGAGGTTCTCTATATCTATCACACCTGATGATTGTTAATCTATTTTACTTTTTCAACTACAGCTTTAAAAGCCGCAGGCTGGTTCAAAGCTAAGTCTGCTAAAACCTTACGGTTAATCTCAATGTTGCTCTTTTTCATCAAACCAATTAATTGAGAATAACTTAACCCTTCCTGACGTGCTGCAGCGTTAATACGTTGAATCCACAAAGCGCGGAAGTTTCTCTTTTTTGTTTTTCTGTCACGGTAAGCGTATGTTAATGCTTTTTCGTGGGCATTTTTTGCAACTGTCCAAACATTTTTACGGGCACCCCAGTAACCTTTAGTTTGCTTGAGGATTTTTTTTCTCCGAGCCCGAGATGCTACATGATTTACTGATCTTGGCATAATCTTTAATTTGTGAGCGGCTAGCGTCCCGACTTTTACGGAATCTTTACAGCTATACCCTCTGTTTTTTTACTTAATTTACTTTCGAAAAGGACTTGTTCGTTACTTCATGTTAAGCATCAGCTTCACATTTTTCTCATCAGCTTTATCAACCGAACCCCAATAGGTTAGGTTTCTTTTTTGCTTGGTGCTTTTTTTAGTCAAAATATGACTTTTAAAAGCATGCTTCCTTTTCAGTTTTCCAGAGCCGGTCAATTTAAACCGTTTTTTTGCGCTGGATTTCGTCTTCATTTTTGGCATCTTGTCTTAATTTTATATCGAAGAATTACTTCTTCTTTTTAGGTGCAATAAACATCGTCATTCGTTTCCCTTCCAGGCGGGGCATTTGCTCTACCTTTCCAAGATCTTCCAATTCGGTAGCAAAACGCAAAAGCAAAATTTCACCTTGTTCTTTAAACAAGATTGAGCGTCCTTTAAAGAACACGTAAGCTTTCACTTTAGCTCCCTCTTTTAAAAACTTCTCAGCATGCCTTAACTTAAATTCAAAATCGTGATCATCCGTATTCGGTCCGAAACGAATTTCTTTAACCACAACCTTAACTGCTTTGGCTTTCATTTCCTTCTGTTTCTTTTTTTGTTGATAAAGAAACTTCTGGTAATCTATAACTTTACAAACCGGAGGATCAGCGTTTGGTGAGATTTCAACAAGATCAAGTTCCATTGAATCCGCAATTTTTAATGCTTCAGACAATGAATAAACTCCTTGTTCTTCAATATTCTCTCCAACTAAACGTACCTGCTGAGCACGTATACGTTGATTAATGTTATGCTGTGGACCCGTGTCCACTCTTCGTCCTCCTCGATATGGGCGTTTTTTTATTGCGATATGAAAAACCTCCTATTTCTTTTTTAGTTATAAAATGATGCTAATTGTTCTTTAACTTCTTTTTGGATGAATTCAGCAAACTCTTCTTTGGTCATTGTGCCCTGATCTCCTTCACCTTGTTTTCTCACGGCAACCGTTCCCGACTCTGCTTCTTTCTCTCCAACTATCAATAAATACGGGATACGTTTCAACTCATTATCCCGGATTTTACGGCCGATTTTCTCATTCCGGTCGTCAATTAGGGTGCGAATATCGGAATTATTTAGAAAATTTGAAAGATTTTCTGCGTATTCATTATACTTTTCGCTGATTGGTAAGATAACAACCTGCTCCGGAGTCAACCACAATGGAAATTTTCCGGCAGTATGTTCAATTAACACAGCCACAAAACGCTCCATTGATCCAAACGGTGCACGGTGAATCATAACCGGACGGTGGCGATTATCATCAGCACCAATGTACTCCAGTTTAAAACGCTCGGGCAGGTTATAATCAACCTGAATGGTTCCCAACTGCCAGCTTCTACCCAATGCATCTTTGATCATGAAATCAAGCTTTGGACCATAGAAAGCTGCTTCTCCCAATTCAGTAACTGTGTTTAATCCTTTTTCTTCGGCGGCTTCAATAATTGCCTGCTCCGCTTTGTCCCAATTTTCAGAAGAACCGATATACTTTTCAGGTTTCTCGGGATCGCGCAATGATATCTGTGCTGTGAAATCTTCGAAGTCCAATGCCTTAAAAATAATAAAGATGATATCAATTACCTTTTTAAACTCGTCTTTCAACTGATCCGGACGGCAATAAATATGTGCATCATCCTGAGTGAATCCGCGAACACGGGTTAATCCGTGCAACTCACCACTTTGTTCGTAACGGTAAACAGTGCCAAACTCGGCCATACGAACCGGCAAATCCTTGTACGATCGTGGTTTAAATTTATACAACTCACAGTGATGAGGACAGTTCATCGGTTTCAACATGTATTCCTCGCCTTCTGCCGGAGTTTTTATAGTTTGAAATGAATCAGCTCCGTACTTGGCATAGTGCCCCGAAGTTTTATATAAGTTGATATCTCCAATATGCGGAGTAATTACCTGTTCGTAACCAAATTTCTTTTGTACTTTTTTCAAAAAGTCTTCCAATTGCTGGCGAAGCATTGCGCCCTTAGGCAACCACATTGGCAAACCCTGTCCTACTTCCTGCGAGAAAGTAAACAGTTCCATCTCTTTACCAATTTTTCGGTGATCTCGTTTTTTTGCTTCTTCAAGCATAACGAGATACTCTTCCAAAAACTTCTGCTTTGGGAAAGTCACACCATATACCCGAGTAAGCATTTGGTTCTTCTCATCGCCACGCCAGTATGCACCGGCAATAGACGTTAGCTTTACCGCTTTGATATAACTGGTATTTAGCAAGTGAGGCCCACGACACAAATCAGTAAAATTTCCTTGATTATATAATGTGATTGTTCCGTCTTCCAGCTCACTGATCAACTCCTGTTTCAGTTCATCATCTTTTTCGGTGAACATCTGGATGGCTGCATCTTTCGATATATCCTGACGGACAATCTCGTTTTTTTGACGCGCCAGCTCAATCATTTTTTTCTCAATCTTTTCCAGATCTTTTTCTGAAAGTTGTTTTCCCTCAGGAAGATCCACATCATAATAAAATCCTGTATCGACTGTGGGACCAATACCAAATTTCGTTCCGGGGAAATAACTTTCTATAGCTTCTGCCATTAAGTGAGCCGAAGAATGCCAAAAGGTTTCTTTTCCTTCACGGTCATCCCAGGTATGTAATTTAATACGGGCATCTCCTGTAACAGGACGGTTTAAATCCCAAACAGAACCGTTTACAGTTATTGCTAAAACCTCTTTTGCCAAGCGGTTACTAATCGATTTGGCGATCTCAATTCCGGTAACTCCACTTTCATATTCCCTAACACTGTTATCAGGTAATGTTATTTTAATCATCAGTATCGAATTATGGATTTTATTTTCAGGGTGCAAAGATAATTATTATTAACTGATAGCGACAAGGGTTAGCCAATAATTTAATAGTCAATAAAAACACCAGAGGCGCACCAAAGCACCTCCTGATCTATTTTACACATCAATCTAATCAACATTATTATCGCACACTTAATGAAACGCCTGCATTTAACGAAGTATACTCCGCTTTATTAATAGAGCCAAAAACATTGAAAAAGCCAAGTTTCATTCTCAAACCTGCGTCCAAACTTATACGCGAAGACTCAAAGTTCAGCTTAATCGGATCAACTTCTTCCTCAACTTCGGTAATTTGATTTCCTTCTATTTCTACAGCAACAGGATAGCATCCCAGCAAGTCGACAGTTGTTTTACTTGAACTATTTCCAATACCTCCGAAGAAAGTAATAAAAGCGATCTTTTTCGAAACAATCAAACCTATTTTCATCGTATTGGTGTTGATATCCAACTCCTGATTCTCATCAGGCTGGTATCCGTCAGGAGTGCCAAATGACTTGTTCACCAGATAATCTTCCAACTGGAAATCGACTCCGGTACTCGCATCAATATGAGAATAAGCGGCAAAGACTGCAGCATCAAAAGGCAAATTCTTTAAAACAGGCATCCAATCCCTGAAACTATTCTTCACTCCAATTCCAATTAAACCAACGCGAACGTCTTCTTCTTCATCCCCCTGTTGGTTGAAATGCAGATTTGGAACATAGCGAAACATAAAATCAGTATGGGGTAAAAGCCCAAAACTCAACTGAGCCATCGGAATCGGAACATTGTCCATATCAATTCCCGGAGGGCTGTGAAACGACCCCAATGTATCACCTGGGTTAGTTGCGTTCTGATCAAGAATATTAATCTTGGGGCCCCACTCTTCCGCGCCAGCCACGGTTTGTGCAATGCTGTTTGTCGGATCATCCAAATACGCATTCTGCAAATTGATTTTTCCAAGATCAAACGTTTTTGCCGATTCTGGAATACGAACCGCAGTTATACTCATCGAAAAATCGAATCCAAACCGATCATGGGTTTCAGCAGTGTAGTACCAACCATTATTCAGTCCATCGCCAAGTGAATATGCAAAAGGTTTCAGATAACCCTGAATCATTTTACTGGCATCAACCGATCCGGCTTTAATAAATTCAGTTACATCAGATTGGGCAGATGCTATATGTCCGCTAAATACAATAATTGATAGAAGTACAATTTTTTTCATCCAATTAAAATTAAAAGTTTTCAAAGGTATTGTATGTAACTCCCTCATTTTAACTATGCTTGTTTGTGAAGCATTCTTGCATGGTCGTTTCATATCGCTGAAATCCGTTTTCGGTTCATATTTCGCTCATACACTTTCAAAGTCACATCTTATTACTTGCAACGAAAATAATTGATTTTGCGTGTAATGTTCCGCAAAAATACGGACGTATTTCGAGAATTTTTATTGTAATCAACTTTCATTTTTGAAAAAAAAAACAAAGCTTTGACGACTAAAATAAGTTTTATCATGCATAAAATCCTCATAACAGTATTCCTTTTTATCGCGATAGGAAACCCTTCAATAGCACAAAAGAAATTAACAATTGCTGATTTTCAACAAAAGAACACGTTCGGTCAACAGGATGCAACCGGGCTTCAATCATCAGCGAATGGACTGTATTACACAACGTTGGAAGACGGGAAACGCATTGTGAAATACAGCTACAAAGATGGGGAAAAGATAGAGACGGTTTTCGACCTGGACAAAATAGAAAATGCACCAATCAGTCATTTTTCAGCGTACTCGTTTAGCTCCGACGAAAGCAAAATTCTTTTGACAACTGAAAAGACGAAAATTTATCGCCATTCATACACCGCTAACTATTTTGTGTGGAATTCAACGACCGAAGAAATCAATGAACTTTCGTCGAAAGGGAACCAGCGCGAGGCAACTTTTTCGCCGGATGGTGAACGGATTGCATTTGTTCGCGACAACAACATCTTTATAAAAACATTACGTTTTGGAACTGAAAGCCAGGTAACTCACGATGGTAAAAAAAATGAAATAATAAATGGAGTCCCTGATTGGGTTTATGAAGAAGAGTTCTTTGATTTCCAGGAAAAAGACAAGCCCTTCTCGACCAAAGCTTTTGCCTGGTCGCCCGACAGTAAATTTTTAGCTTACGTTCGGTTTGACGAAACGGAAGTGAAAAATTTCAAGCTACAAACGTATGAAGGAAAAGATTCTTCATTTTCAGAAAAAGCCCAATATCCGGGAGAATATAATTACAAATATCCGAAAGCAGGTGAAAAAAACGCTACCGTTTCGGTATTTGCCTACGACATCAAATCGAAAACTAAAGTTGAAGTCGATCTGGGTGAAGAAACTGACATTTACGTTCCTCGGCTGAAATGGACGGCTGACGCTAATGATTTAGCGGTTTTCAGATTAAATCGCCGTCAAAATAAACTTGACGTACTATTTGCTAATCCGTTCACGGGAGATACCCGCTTGTTTTTTACCGAAAAAAACGACCGTTACCTTGCTGTGGAATTTCTGGATGACTTTATCTTTTTGCCCGACAATGATTATTTTGTGGTAAACAGTGAGCGCGATGGTTATTCGCACCTTTATTTATACGACCGTCAAGGCTTTGAGGTGCGACAGTTAACCGAAGGCAAATACGATGTAACCGACTTTTACGGTTTCGACTCAAGAAAGAAAATCTTCTATTATCAGGCTGCTAAAAAATCTCCGATGCAGCGAGAAGTTTATTACACCAGCCTGGATGGCAAGAAACAAGGAATTTTAACTCCGAGGGAAGGAATAAACGAAGCTGTTTTCAGCGAAGGATTTCAATACTTTATTAATGAATTTACAAATTTAACAACACCAAAAACCTTTAGCTTGTATGACAACGATGGCGATTTGGTGCGCGTTTTAGAGGATAACAGCGAATTGAAAGATAAGCTGGCCAATTATTCCATTCCTGAAAAATCCTTTTTCAGTTTTGAAACCTCTGAAGGAATCAGCTTGAATGGCTGGATGATAAAACCACTCAATTTCGACAAAACTAAAGAATATCCGGTGGTAATGACCCAGTACAGCGGCCCTAACTCACAAGAAGTACTGGACAAATGGACAGTAGATTGGTACAACTATCTGGCACAAGAAGGCTACGTGGTAGCATGTGTTGATCCAAGAGGAACAGGTGCCCGAGGCGAAGATTTTCGCAAAGTAACCTACATGCAATTGGGAAAATACGAATCAGATGACCAGATTGAAGCCGCAAAATACCTGGGGTCACTACCGTATGTTGATGCCTCCAATATTTCAATTTGGGGATGGAGTTATGGCGGCCAAATGACTCTGCTTTGCATGGAAAAAGGAGGAGATATCTTCAAAGCCGGAGTTTCTATTGCTCCGGTTACCCATTATAAATTTTACGACACTGTTTATACCGAACGATACATGCGCACGCCTCTTGAAAACCCGGATGGCTATAACGACAACGCTCCCTTAAACCACCCAGAAGGGATTACCGGGCGCTTGCTATTAATCCATGGCTCGGCTGACGATAATGTCCACCTTCAAAACACATTGAAAATGGCTGAAGCATTAGTACAAGCCAATATTCAATTTGACATGGCCATATACACGACCGGCAACCATGGAATTCGCGGAGGAAACACCCGCATGCACTTGTATACGAAAGTCACAGACTTTCTAAATAACAATTTGAAATAATTGAAAATGCAGGACTAACTGTTCAGCATTTCTTCTTTACAATTGTTTTGTTCTTTTACTGAAAAAGCATGCTTCTCTATTTTTTCAAGCAAAATATGCTTTTGAGGGATGAAGAATTTCCGTCGACGCTCAACATAGTCGAATGACAAAGGAGCCACCGTTTCCAGCTCTTGCTGAAACGACTTACTGTAATACTGAGCATCAACAACGACCGACTCAACAAAAAACAACAGGATACTTTTTTGCAGCAGTCCTTTAAAATCGAGATCCACCCGATCCAATATTTTCTTGGAATGATCTAGCACCTGCTCACCAAAATTATAGGTTTTATAAACTATGGAATCCAGCTTTTGATCTTTTGCCAGAAGAGAGAAGGTGGTCATCAATCCTCCTTCCAAATCTTCTTTCACATCCTGAATATCGTCCAGCAACTGCAAGTAAGCACCATAGCCAAACAGAAAATCTTTCTCCTCAGCGGTAAGCTTTCCGGCCACTAAATAGCCATCAGCTAGCACGGATGCTCCTCCTTTTGCCAAACAAATATTCAATGCTTGCTCTGAAGTTACTGTGTCGTGCTGCAGCTGCATACTATCGGTTTGCGCCCGATGAATTCCCAACAGCGATTCGAACACCTCCGGATAATCATTGCGATCAAACTGCCCTTCAATCAATTCAATCATGTGATAAATCTTCTGCTCCTGCTCATTTTTTGCTTTAACCGGCTTTCCGGCAATGCGACTAGCAAACCGCTGACTAAATTCATATTTATCGAGCGTTGAAATACTCGGATCATCTACATAATTATCGGTATACGGATACAACATACTGTAAGCAAAAATGGATGGGGTCAATTCAACCGGATAACCCAAAATCAACTGCAGGCCGTTCATAATCCAAACGTTCCGGCAGGCTTGAAATACACTTTCTACGGGCAACTCCGGATCAAGATCACGTACTTTCTTCGAAAATGCTTTTGTAGATTTCATCATTTCAGCAGAAAACATCAAATTAATCTCCTTGTGTTCATACGAAAATGCATCCTGAAATAAGGCTTGCAACTGCGTCAATATGAATTCGTCGAACCAGTCGGATTCCGCAAGAACCGAAATTTCATCTTCGTCTAGTTTCTTCATCGACATAAAGAACCGATCAACGAAAGCTTCCTTACTTTTCTTTTCACGACGACCAATAGAATTTCCAAAATTGGCATTCGAATCATTAGTCTGATACCAGATGTCAGCAAACTTATTAGTCAATTGAAGAATCTCCATGGTTTTTTAGTTTTGGATAACGCTAACAAATAAAAACAATCCAAACTTTAAGCACGCTAGTTTTCCGACAAACTCATGCCATTTATCGATAAACAAGCTGAAGGATAAAAAACGCTGACGACCGATTCCGACCAAAAAATACAGTTCAATTTTATACCTTGCGGAAAAAATTACAATGGCAGAACCGTTATCAGAACACGAACAGCTTTTCTACAACGATGGTTACCAACTGGGATTACAGGCGGCAAAAAACGATTATGCCGAGGAGGATTTATTTCAAACCATGGCACAAATGTACCACGCCATCGATCAACTGATAGAATCGTTATCGGCAATGGCTCAAAAGCAAGGCATAGCTATTCATTGCAGAAAGGGGTGCGATTACTGCTGCCGTCAGGCGGTATTTGCCAACTCCTACGAGTTGCACTATCTCGATCATTTTATCAAAAAGAACTTCAGCAGCGACCAAAAAAATCAGGTTCGGGAAAAAGCAATTGCCAAGAACAAACAAACTTCAGCATTAGAAGAAAAGGATATGTTAAACTACAAAAGCCCGTGCCCATTATTAAAGGATGGCTCGTGCTCCGCGTACGAGGCTCGACCAATGGCATGCCGCATCTATCTTTCGACCAATGTTATCAGTTGTATTGAGTTTTATCAAAACCCGGAGAATGAAAATAACTACCCGGCACTATTAGATTTTCCGTTAATGGCCGGTCGCATGATGAATGAAGGATTCATCGCAGCTCTAAAAGAAAACGGCATTGAGATAGCCGAATTTCGTTTAGAAGAAGGACTAAAGAATTTACTTAACGGATAGAAACCCATAATTCATAAAAACCTACCCATTGATTTTCAAGCGAAGACCAGCAATACGATCTTGCCGTTCCATCGAAAAACTTTGGCTTTCCCGCTCGGTAAAATCCAGCAGCACAATTGCTTTATGATAATACAGTTGCTGACGTAAGAAGGTTTCATCAACCAAGGCCACATCTCCCAATTGCTCCAACAAACTGGCAAACTGCTCCATATTTTCCAGCAATACTAATTTTTCTTGCAATAGTTCAACAAAAGCCTCATCTTCCAGAAAAAGCAAGTCTTTCAATACCAAATCCAGTTCCTCTTCCAGTTCAGATGACACTTTTTGAATAGCAGCAGCCGGCTGATGTTCTTTCTTCTTCAATCGTAAGATCAGGCGGACTAAAAATGCGCCCATTTCCTGAATCTGATGCAGCAAGTAATCTCGACGTTCCATAATCACTATTGGTGTTTAACGAAATATAAAGATAAGCACAATTAATCAAAATAAAATGAGTTTATATAGATCAAAGAATTATTACTTTTGTGCGCATGAATTCCAGACATCTAATACTCTTCGTACTACTTTGTATTCTTATTTCGCCCCGGGTATTTGCACAAAGTAATAATGCAACAATCTATGGAGTGGTCACCGGCGAAAAAGGACGAGCCCTTGAATTAGCCAATATTTCAATTAAAAACTACCCGATTGGCACGGTAACCGATCGAAAAGGTGAATACCTGCTTCGCGTCCCCGCAGAGAAACAAGTTACCATCGTGTTTTCGCTTTTAGGCTATTTGCCGCAAGAAAAAACAATTGAGGCAAATGCGGAAGAACGAATCGAACTAAACCTGCAACTGCAAATAAATTCGGAGGAAATTGGAGAAGTTCAGGTTTCAAGAAGTAGAAAAGGAAATGGGAACATTAGCCGTATTGATCCGAAATTTACCAATATCATGCCCGATGCTTCGTCCAGTGGAGTTGAAGCACTGATAAAAACATTGCCGGGAGTTTCGTCCAACAACGAGCTCAGCTCTCAATATTCCGTTCGCGGAGGGAACTTCGATGAGAACCTGGTTTATGTGAACGATATTGAGATTTACCGCCCGTTTCTGGTTCGCTCCGGCCGCCAGGAAGGCTTGAGTTTTATTAACTCCGACATGGTTTCCAGTATTGAGTTTTCGGCTGGTGGCTTTGATGCCAAGTATGGCGATAAAATGGCTTCTGTTTTGGACATCAAATACCGTAAACCGACAGAATTTAACGGTAGTGCTGCCATTAGTATGCTGGGTGGAAATTTGCACGTAGAAGATATCAGCAAAAACAAAAAGTTAAGTTATACCGGAGGCGTGCGTTACAAAACAAATCGTTATCTACTTGGCAGTCTGGATGAGAAGGGAGAATACAACCCTAATTTTGTTGACCTTCAAACATACGTGACTTATCGTTTTTCTGATCAGTTTGATTTGTCGTTTCTCGGAAATGTCTCTCAAAACAACTACAATTTCATCCCTCAAACCCGCGAAACATCTTTCGGAACTTTTGAAACAGCCTACAACACCAAGGTCTATTTTGAGGGACAGGAAAAAGATAAATTCCAAACGCTGCTTGGTGCATTGTCAGCAAACTATCATCCTTCGAATGACCTGAACCTGAAATTTATTGCTTCAGCATTTCAAACCAAAGAAGAAGTTAACTATGATATTTTAGGAGATTACTACCTCAACGAATTAGAGCGAGATCTGGCATCCGAGTCCGTTGGTGATAGTATTTTAAACCTGGGGATCGGGACTTTTTTAAATCACGCACGCAACAAATTAGAAGCGCATGTTTATAGCTTTTCGCACAAAGGGGCATACAACACCACTGATCATCTGCTGAATTGGGGCGTGAAATTTCAATTAGAAGATATTGACGACCGAATTAATGAATGGGAACTTCGTGACTCAACAGGCTATAGCGTGCCATATTCTGATGAAAATGTGACGCTTGCAAGAGTTGTTACAACTGACAACCAGATGCAAAACATGCGAATTACGGGGCACGTTCAAGACACCTACGCTATTCCAATCAACAGGGGCGAGCTCTATGTGACAGGCGGACTTCGATTTCATTATTGGGATTTTAGCAGTGAGTTTTTGTTGAGCCCGCGTTTTGCACTTAATTACTACCCCGATTGGGAAACCAATATTTCGTTTCGAATTGCTGGCGGTAGTTACCAGCAACCTGCTTTTTTTAAAGAACTAAAAGATCGTGACGGCAATATAAATTCCGACGTAAAAGCACAGAAATCAACCCAGTTTGTTCTTGGCTCTGATTATTTATTCAGAGCCTGGGACCGGCCGTTTAAACTGACTTCAGAGGTCTTTTACAAAAACTTTTCGCACCTGGTCCCCTATCAGGTAGAGAATGTTCAAATTCGTTATTTAGGAGACCAGGAGTCTACCGGATATGCAACCGGCATAGACTTTAAAGTTAATGGAGAGTTCGTTAGTGGTGTGCAATCATGGGCCAGCGTTTCGTTACTTCAAACCAAGGAAGACGTTGTTGGCGATGGTCATGGTTGGATACGACGACCAACTGATCAGAGAGTAAATGTGAGCTTATTTTTTCAGGACTACTTCCCGGGCAATCCAAGCTACAAAATGCACCTGGCAGCGTTTTATGGGGCAAGGCTACCTACCGGACCACCAAATTCAGAACGTTATATGGACACCTATAAAATGCCACCTTATCGTCGTTTGGATATTGGCTTTTCAAAAATACTTATCGGACCGGAAACACAACACAGCAGCAAATTACTCAGCAAAGTGAAAAATATGTGGGTCAGTTTAGAGATCCTCAACCTACTCGGCATCAACAACACCGTTTCCTACTTTTGGGTGTCCAGCAACACTGGCGACATGTATGCTGTTCCAAACTACCTGACCAATCGAAAACTAAATTTGAAACTATCAATAAAATTTTAGACCAATGAAGCTTCCTATTTTTCAAGTTGACGCTTTTGCAGAAGAACTGTTCCAAGGAAATCCGGCAGCCGTAGTTTCACTTGAAAACTGGTTACCCGATCAGTTGATGCAATCCATCGCACTGGAAAATAACTTGTCTGAAACGGCCTTTTTTGTTCCAACGAAAGCCGGGTTCGAAATTCGATGGTTTACCCCCAAGGCCGAAGTTGACCTATGCGGACATGCGACACTCGCCACGGCACATACCATTTTCCACGAAGCCAGTTACCCGTCCAACAAAATCACCTTTGGAAGCCGAAGCGGTGAACTTACAGTGGTGAAAAAAGATGAATTGTTGGAATTAAATTTCCCCGCTGATCATATCAATGAAATAGCTGAACCAACCGATTTAACCAATGCTATTGGATTGAAACCCCAAAAGTGTTTTCTAGGCAAAACAGATTATTTATTTATCTGCGAAAAGCAAGAAGACATCGAACAAGTGAATCCCGACTTTGGAGTTTTATCGAAAACCGGAGCTCGCGGAATTATCATCACTGCTCCCGGGAAAGAAGTTGATTTTGTTAGCCGTTTCTTTGCTCCAGGGGTTGGCATCAATGAAGACCCGGTAACCGGATCAGCCCACACAACACTGACTCCATACTGGGCTGACAGATTAAATAAAAAGGAATTGTCGGCAAAGCAAATTTCCGAACGCGGAGGAAAACTACAGTGCATCTTAAAAGGCAATCGCGTTTTAATCGCCGGTAAAGCCAAAACTTACCTCCGGGGCGAAATCTTCGTTTAAGCAGCGATTCTAAAAACTTCGTCTTCTTTCATCCTAACATACAAAGGAAAACTTTCCTATTCTGTTCTTGTTTCACTAGTTATGAGATCAAATTTGAAATGGCTTATTGTGCTATTTACATGGAGCACAATAAGTTGTTATTCAAAAAATCGAAAAACTATGGAAAAGCATCAATATACCAACCAACTAATTCACGAAACTTCGCCCTATCTGCTACAACATGCTCACAATCCGGTAAACTGGATGCCGTGGGGAGATGAAGCACTTGAAAAGGCAAAAAAAGAAAACAAACTGCTGCTCATCAGTATTGGTTATGCCGCCTGCCATTGGTGCCATGTCATGGAGCACGAATCCTTTGAAGACCGTGCTATTGCTCAGGTAATGAACGATTACTTCGTTTGCATTAAAGTTGACCGGGAGGAACGGCCTGACATTGACCAGATTTATATGACAGCCGTGCAGCTAATGACTCAACGTGGCGGCTGGCCGCTCAATGTCATTGCTCTGCCTGATGGACGACCATTCTGGGGCGGTACTTATTTCATGAAAGATGTCTGGATGAATACACTGCTGCAAGTGCACAACTTCTATCAGGAAAATCCTGAAAAAACAGTTGAATACGCCGAACGATTAAAACAAGGAATAAGCGATAGCAATCTAATTCCGGTTAGCAAAAAAGGTCAGGAAATTACTATTGAGCACTTAAAACAAGCTGTTCAACACTGGCAGTCAAATTTTGATTATCAGGAAGGAGGCAATGCAGGAGCTCCTAAATTTATGATGCCCAATAATCTCAGTTTTCTATTGCGATGGGCGCATCAAACCAATGATGTTGACATATTGGAATATGTTGAAACAACCTTAAGTAAAATGGCAATGGGTGGAATCTACGACCAAGTTGGAGGAGGGTTTGCCCGCTATTCAACTGATGCGAATTGGAAAGTCCCTCATTTTGAAAAAATGCTCTACGACAATGGCCAACTACTTAGCGTTTATGCTCAGGCATTCAAAAAAACGAAAAATCCATTATATGCTGAAGTAATCAATCAAACCATTGACTTTCTAAAACGGGAAATGCGTTCACCTGAACATGGATTTTACTCTTCATTGGATGCCGATAGCGAAGGTGAAGAAGGTAAGTTTTATGTATGGACAAAGCAGGAGCTGCAGCAACTGTTGAAGGACGAATTCGAGCTGTTTAGCAAGTACTACAATATCAACGCAACGGGTTATTGGGAAGATGGCAATTACATTTTGTTACGTCGTCAAACCGATAAGGCTTTTGCCGAAGAACATGAGTTAATTTTAAGCGACTTAAAAGATAAAGTAAAAAATTGGCAAACAACCTTGTTAAAAGAACGTGAATCACGCATCAGACCGGGGCTGGATGATAAAATTCTAAGCTCCTGGAATGCGTTGGCAATATCTGGCTTGGTTGATTCCTATCAGGCATTGGGCAATACCGGGTTTTTGGAGCTGGCTGAAAAAAATATGCGATTTATAAAAGAGAAACAAATGGGTAGTGATGGTTCTCTAAAGCATTCTTATAAAAATGACATCAGTAAAATAGATGGTTTTCTGGAGGATTACGCGTTGATGATTCAAGCCTTGCTTGATCTGTTTGAAACGACCGGAAACATCCCCTATTTGGAAGATGCCAAGCTACTGACAAATAAAACCTTTGAGCAGTTTTACGATTCCGGAAAATCGATTTTCTACTTTACACCAAAATCTCAAACAGATGTCATTAACCGAAGTATAGAAGTACACGACAATGTTATTCCGGCTTCAAATTCGGTCATGGCCAACAACCTGATTCGTTTGGGGCACTTAACTGCCAATCAGGATTATTTGAAAATAGCCGAACGTATGGTTTCAAAAATGGTGGATGATTTCAAAAACTACCCGGGAGGTTATTCCAACTGGCTTCATGTAGCACTCGATTTTACCGACAAGCATTTTGAGGTCGTCCTAGCCGGGGAGGATGCGATTAAAAAACTGAAAAAGCTACAAGAAGATTATCTTCCAAATTGCCTCTTTTGCGCCGGCTCGACAGATAAGCAGCTTCCGTTATTAAAAAACCGGATTGTAAACGGGAAAACACTCATTTACATTTGCCAGAATAACACTTGCCGGCTTCCGGTTGAAAGCACAAAGGAGGCTTTACAAATAATCGCTACCGACGAATAAACCACTATTCTTCGGCAAATGACAAAAGCTTTTTCAAATCCTTGCGGCAGGCTGCTGCCAGTTCAGGAATTTCAATCGCCTGTTGCAATTTTTTCACGTTATCAATTTCGTGGGTAAAAAGGGCAAAGATCTCACTCAAACTCATATTATTTGGTGCCGACTGTTCAATAATCATTTCATCACCGACAGCAACCAGACCATTTTCCAGAACACGAACATAAACGCCCGGATACGGAGATTCAAAAAATTCACGAACAGCCTTCTGGCTTTCCATCCGAATACCCAGTTTAAAACATGGTTGACGCGGCTGGGTTACTTGCACCAACGCACCTCCAAGTCGGTAAATATCTCCAATATGTATTTTCGACTCGTCAATTCCTTCAATCGTCAAATTTTCGCCAAACATCCCCCATTGCCAGTCCAGAGTCGGATAACGCTCTTGCCAAAACGGATAGTTATTTGATCCATAAATGTAGCAGGCCTTATCCACTCCACCATGGTAGCGGCGATCAATCACATGGTCATCTTTGACATCTTCTTGCTCCAATAATAGAGGTGAGTTCGTCGGATACTTATAAATTCCTGTTCTTACGTTTTTGCCGCGCCACTCGATTTCTACAGGCTGGCCAATGTTGGTTGATCGTACTTTCATCGTATGTTTAATTGCAATATTTAGTGCGGCTCATCCGCTAATCATCTTCGAGAATCTTTTTCACCCGACCGACTTCTCCGGTCTCAAGCCTTACCTTTATTCCATGTGGATGATTCGGTGATTTTGTTAGAATCTGCGCCACGTATCCATCGGTCAGCTCGCCTGTTCGTTGATGATGCTTTTGCACGATTTCAACATGACTTTCAATCTGTATATTGCTCCGTTTTGTACCTTCCATCTTTTTATTTTCGAAGAAACAATTATTTCGTGATATTAAAAAATTACTATTAATTAGAGGCACAGAATATTGCAGATATAAAAAAGTTGATATTCTTTTTCTATTTTCACAAAAACAAATATCAGAGTTTTTTGTCTTTATCTGAACAACTAGAAGTATCTACAAAATTCGGGAGTTATGACGACTAAAAGGGACTGGGAATTTTCTTCTTTTAAAAAGAATGGCGGTCAGAGCACAAAAGAAAATGATCCTATTCATCTGGAAAATTGTCCGCGCGGAGGAAATCGCTGTATCGATCAGCGATCAGAAATCAATAAGAATATTAAAAGCTCGCACGAACTCTTTCAAGATCGTCAGTATAATCATTCCATTGATGAACTAAAAGCTGCCTTTCACAAAACACTCGATCTACAAGATAGTCCATGCAATCAATGCGCAAGCTTATTTCGGCATCGGATTTTAGAATCTATGGAGCAAGTAAATCAGGAATTGCGAAGAATGACAACAGGTCTGTTCGGTTCCAGACGTTACAAAATCAGTTACCAATATGCTGTTTCAGTGATGGAAGAACTCAGACAGCTTAACAAATAAATTTGCAGTCAAAACGAAATTTGTCTATTACATTCATCCACAGCTTTTAACAATCATAAGCTCACCAAACTTCCACTCCTGTAATTAATGTAAATTGACCTAAGCGACTGCATTCGACACGACATTTTTACTACACGCAGAAAGAATGTTAAAAATCATTAAACCAAAGTTAACCATCCCTTACTACTTCTATAAACATCTTATATAACATACCGCTTTATATTTCCCAAATATTTAATTAGTTTTAAGCGTATATTAAAAATAACAAAAGGGATTTCTATATTTTTTCGATTCGTGAAAAGGATCAGCAGTGTGTGCTAGTGATAATTTTAGTATAGAAATAATGAAAGAAACGAAGGGATGGATTTTTTCACGGCTAAGTGGAAAACGTGAAAGAACATTAAAAAGTGAACCGATACAATTTGTTAGTTGTCAATATAACGGACGTAAGTGCGCCAAAAAACGATCTGCAATCAATCAATGCCTGCTAAATTCTCAAGATTTTTTTGCTGACCGACAATATGATGACTCCATTGATGAGTTGAAATCAGCATTTAACGAAACGATTGATATCCAAGGTTCTCCATGTACCAATTGTGCCAGTTTGTTCCGATCGCGTATTACGCAATCCATGGAGCAAATTCATGGAGAACTTCACCGCATGACTACCGGATTCTTCCGTTTAGATGACTACAAACCGAGTTATGAACTGGCTGATTCAACCATTAACGAATTTAAGAGTATCGATTAAAAAAGATAATTTACAATATACTTCAAACAGGTTTCTATTTTATCAGATTTAGAAGACCTGTTTTTTTTGTGCCTATACCGATCATGTTTCTTCCTACTCAAAAATTAGCTTTATTTGTAATTCAAATTAATTGACCCAATTCGTATAGTAGTTACTTGATGGTAAACAAATTCATAGAGAATGATGCATTTCTAATTCTGGCTTTAAAAGAAGGTCAGGAAAAAGCTTACGATTTTATCTTCAGAAAGTATTACAAAGCCCTGTGTGCTCAGGCAAACATTTACCTTAATGATCTTGACCTTGCGCAAAGTCTGGTACAGGATTGCTTTATAAAATTTTGGGAAAAACGAAATCAAGTTGATACTATTGAGAATTTATCTTCATATCTATCATTTATGGTTCGCAATAAATGCATCGACCATATACGTAAAGAGCCACATCATCATGAATTAAATACGATTATAGCCAACAAGTCTATCGATCATCAAGCTGATGCACAACTACTATCTCATGAGTTTGAAGAGAAACTGGTGCAGACACTTACCCAACTACCCGACCGATGCAGAATTGCCTTTGAATACAGCAGGTTTGAAAACCTCACCTATCCGGAGATAGCAAAAAAAATGGGCATCTCGGTAAAAGCAGTGGAAGGACTAATGAGTCGATCATTAAAAATACTTCGTTCGAAACTAAAAGACTACCTGCCGATTGTCATTTTAATTTATCGGATAACTCACTAAAAAAATAAAAAAACAAGAATTAATCTAGGGTACTCCACCTATTTCAACGTCCTTAAGAAAAACAAAGGAATAGCCGTGGAGAAATCGCAGATCGAATCATTAATAATTAAAGACTTTTCTGGTCATTCAACCCCAGAAGAGAAACAAACGATAACCAACTGGGTCAATCAATCATCAGCCAATAAACAATCATTTGAGGCTTACCGGAAACTTTGGAAAGACTCCAGACTGCTGACTTTAAACGATACGATTGATACCGAGTTTGCCTTAAAAGAATCCAAAAAACAAATCCCTGGATTCAACCGAAAAACACGTTGGTTAACCTATTGGAAACAAGCTGCCGCAGTTTTAGTAGTATCTATACTAATTTCGTCGGCCTTCAACTTTCTTCTAAAGCCAACAATTAATTCCGACTACGTAATTTATCAGGAAGTCAAAGCCGCGTTCGGCACACAAACACAACTTCAATTAGCCGACGGAACTACTGTTTGGCTGAATGCCGGTAGTCGGTTAAGTTTCCCAACTTCTTTCGAAAATCAACAGCAACGCAAAGTTCAACTGGTAGGCGAAGGCTTTTTTGAAGTTACAAAAGATCGTAAGCACCCTTTTATCGTATCGACTTCAAAATTGGATATCAAAGTACTTGGAACCTCCTTCAATGTAAATGCCTATGAAAATGAAGATGAAATAACGGTTGCTTTGAAAGAAGGAAAAGTTAGTATTTTAAAAACAACGAATAACGATTCGAAACAGTTACTCGACCTAAACCCATTGGAAGTTGCGAGCTATAATTTGAGTTCCAACCAAATTCTTCACACAAAGGACGCAGACCTCAAACGCTACACAGCATGGAAAGAAGGGCTGATTGTATTCTTCGACGATCCGGTTGAAAAAGTAGTTTCCAGACTGGAAAACTGGTACAATGTAAAAATAGAAGTAAAAGACAAAGAGCTACTGAAAGAGCATATCACGGGTACATTCAATGATAATTCATTGGAGCAAGTACTTCAATTCCTAAGCATTATGTCGCCAATCGAATACCAATTCGTTGAAGACAACACCGGTGAAAACAAACAAAAAATTATCTTATCAAGAAAATAAACTCAATTACATTAACAAAAATGAAATTGCCTATGTAAACAAATCAATCTCAAAAAAAAACAGGAAAGTGTTGACGCACTCCCCTGTTCAATTCTTCAACCTGAACCGAAAATTCAGGTCATATAAAATTGTACTAACTAATACGTTACAAATCTATGGAAAAAAATGTAAATGTGCTGGACATCTTACAAAAGATTGCCCGGCTAAGAGTTTTTATTATTATGAAACTAACCGTATTTTTCATATGCTTCTCTGTATTGAGCAGCATAGCTTCAGGAACCTATTCTCAGAGTTCAAAAATCTCGCTGAACCTGAATAATACTTCTATCAAGTATGCGCTGAAAGAAATTGAAAACACAACAAACTACTATTTTCTTTACAACAATGATTTAATTGATGTAGAAAAAACGGTGAGTGTTCAGATTGACAGCAAAAACATCGAAGACGTTCTCGATCAATTATTTAAAGATGAGAACGTCAAATACGTTGTGATGGAGCGGCAGATTATTATTACACCGAAGAACTCTAGCAATCAAACAGTTATTAGCCAAAGAGAAATTACAGGACAGGTAACTGACTCTAGTGGAGATCCATTGCCCGGAGTAACAGTAGTCCTCAAAGGGACTACTAACGGAACGATTACTGACTTTGATGGAAATTATACGATTCAAGCAACTGCTGATGATGTACTCGTGTTTTCATTTGTAGGAATGGCCAGCAGAGAAGTTTTAATTGGAGACAAGCGAACAATATCAATAACACTACAAGATGAAGCCATTGGTGTTGATGAAGTTGTGGTTGTTGGATACGGTGTGCAGAAACGATCAGACATTACTGGTTCGGTGACATCAGTACCCTCTGATCGTTTAGGAAAAGTGCCTGTTACCAACCTCATGCACGCCATCGAGGGATCGACAGCAGGGTTAAATATAACACAAACCTCATCGGTGCCGGGAAGCTCTGGTGACATGCAAATTCGAGGAGTAAACTCCATTAATGCAAATACAAGTCCATTCATTGTATTGGATGGCATCCCATTCTTTGGCGTAACAAATGATATTAATCCGAATGACATAGAATCAATTGAGATTCTAAAAGATGCTTCAGCCGTAGCTATTTATGGTACCCGCGGCACGAATGGTGTCATATTAATTACCACAAAGCGTGGTAACCCCCAAGACGGAAAACCTAAGATTACTTACAATGGCCACGTAGGTATCGAATCGATTGCGCATAAACTACAGCCAATGGGCCCTGAGCAATACATACAGAAATACACCGACTACCATGTTGTTAACGGCTTGACACAACAGAATGTTTTACCGAACCAATCAGAGATTGAGAATTATAACCTGTGGCAAGATGGCCAATTTAAGCCCGTGGATTGGTTAGATGAAGCAACACAAACCGGTATTATTCAGGATCACAGTATCAGCATTTCCGGAGGAACAGACAAAATGCAGTATTTTGTTTCCGGAGGTTATTTGGATGAGAAAGGTGTCGTCAAAGGTTACCAGTTCAAAAGAGCCAGTTTCCGCTCAAACATCGATGCGAAAATCAATGACTATCTGAAAATCGGAACTTCTACATTCTTCACGAATAATAATTACGATGGTGGTCGTGTTAACTTCCTTGAAGCAACAGCAATGAGCCCGTTTTCAAAACCTCGCGATGAAAATGGCAATTACATTACTTATCCGATGTCTCCGGAGCTGTTATGGGAAAACCCATTGTTAGGTTTAACCGAAGATCGTTTGGACAGGAACATGAACCTGACCGGAAACGGATATATTGAAGTAACTCCCGGAATTCCAGGATTGAAGTATCGGATGAACGCGTCTTACATTTTCAATATAAACAGAAAAGCAGGTTATTCCGGTCGCGCTTCAAACGACCAAAGCGGTACTGCTACTGTTGACAATAGCCAGACTGATAACTGGGTTATTGAGAATATTCTATCATATACAAAAGATTTCGACAAACACCATATTGATTTCACCGGCCTGTACAGTGCGCAGGAAGTGAAATACTTTAGAAGCTGGGGAACTTCACGTTCATTCATCAACGATGCCCTTACGTATTACAAGATGAGTGCAGGAGTATCTCAGTCAATTGATTCAGAAGGAAACAAATACTCACTATTGTCTCAAATGGGACGGTTGAACTATTCATACGATAGCCGATATCTTTTCACCTTCACTGCACGTCGCGACGGTTATTCTGCTTTTGGAGCCAATACCAGCAAATATGGTATGTTTCCGTCAGTAGCCTTGGGATGGAATATTGCCAATGAAAGCTTTATGCAAGACAATCCTGTTGTTCAACAATTGAAACTGCGTTTGTCATACGGAACAACCGGTAACATGGCAATTGATGTTAATCAAACTCAATCGACAGCAGAAACCGTTCAGTATCCTTTTGAAGGAACAGCTTATACGGGTATTCTCAACAACAAATTGGGTAATGCTAATCTAAACTGGGAAACAACAACATCGACCAATATTGGTGTTGACTTCAGTTTGTTCGACTTTAGAGTAAGTGGTTCGGTTGAAGCCTACAAAACGAAAACCGACGACATTCTTTTAAAACGTAATCTACCTGGAATTACAGGTTATTCAAATATTTGGGCGAACTTAGGTAAAATGCAGAATATTGGTTTGGATATTACCCTGAAGACAGTCAACATTAAAACCAATGAATTTGAGTGGACAACAGACTTTAATTTCTCAACCTATAGAAATGAAATCTTAGAACTGTATGGTGACGGAAAAGATGATGTTGGGAACCGATGGTTTATTGGTAAGCCGTTGAATAGTTTCTACGACTATGAGAAACTGGGAATTTGGCAACAAGATGAAGATCCATCAGGCAGTGACCCTATTGCGATTCCCGGCGACCTGAAATTTAAAGACCAATTATCGATTGATACAGATGGCGACGGCGTAGCTGATAAAGCTGATGGTCAGATTACCGGCCAAGAAGATAGAGTTGTCTTAGGTCGCACTGATCCTTCCTGGACCGGCGGTTTTACCAATACGATCAACTATAAGAACTTCTCTCTTCGTGCATTTTTTCAGATCTCTCATGGCGGTTTAAAGAGAAATAATAACTTACAGTATGCCGACTTGGCTTTCAGACGAAATGTACCATCCGGCTTTGAGTATTGGACAGAAGAAAATCAAAGTAACTACTGGCCTTCTTTGGCTGCCTACAAAAACTACCGTGGATACGGCTTCCCTGAAGATTGGAGCTACGTTCGCTTAAAAGATGTAACGCTAAGCTACAAAGTACCACAATCAGTACTTAACAAGTATCAGATCAACAGCTTGACTTTATTCGTAACAGGTAGAAACCTGCACACATGGACCAACTGGTTTGGCTGGGACCCGGAAATGAGCTATATCGAGCGTGGTGCTGACAATTGGACGAATAACTATCCTCCGATTCGAACAATTTCATTTGGTGTTAACCTGACGCTTTAATTTTCACACGAGTAAATTGAAAACTATTATGAAAAAACAAATTAAATTACTGATAAGTGCATGTGTATTTATATCATTAATCACCGCATGTTCCGATTCATTTTTAGATGAAAAGGTGCTGGATGCTTACGCTCCGGCCACTCTCGACAATAAATTGGGCTTCGAGGCTGCTTCAATCGGATTATACAACCATTTTAGTACCTGGAAAACGACAACTGATGATCAAACTATTTTAGGAATGTTCCAGTTAGGAACTGATATCGTTTGGAATCCAATGGGGCGCTCAAACGGCAATGCACGCCCATATCATAATTACCCGACCTTGACAGCAACCGATCCTGCAGCAGGTAAATACTGGCGGTATTTGTATAAACTGATTAATAATGCCAATGTAATGATCAGCAATGCAGACAACTCGACTGCAACAGATATGACCCAAGATGACTTGGCTGCTTACAGCGCTGAAGCAAAATTCTTCAGAGCGTGGGCCTATAACCAGTTGGTTACTTTTTGGGGCGATGTTCCTCTTATAAAAGATCCGCTTTCAGGTCCTCAAACAGATTTTACGCGTACTCCAAAATCCGATGTCAATACTTTGATTGAAAGCGACCTCACTTTTGCCATTGCTAACCTCTCTGATGTTGATGCAGCAAAAGAAGCTCGTGCCAACCAGTCGATGGCGCGTCAACTGTTGGCTACAGTTTATCTCCGTATTAATGAACCCGACAAAGCGGAAGTGCAATGCACAGCGATCATCGAGAGCGGAAAATTTAGTCTTGTTACTGAACGTTATGGTGACATGAATTTTGCAGGAGACGCCTTTTCTGATATGTTTCGGGAGGGCAAACAGCGCCGATCGCAAGGCAATACCGAAGTAATATGGGGGCTTCAGGTAGAAAACCCTGCCGATGTCTCAGGTGGAAGTACAGGAGCGTCTCAGCTACGTCGTATTTGGAATGGTGGCTATTACGATGCCCCGGGAATGGTACCTTGTGACTCTTTAGGAGGTCGTGGTATTGCTCGTTTGCGTCTGGACAATTGGGTTATCTATAATCTTTACGACGAGGGTGATATGCGTAATTCAGAATACACCATACATCACAATCTCTACTTCAACAACCCGGATCCTAATTATGATAATATTCGTGGCATGCTAATTCCTTATGGTGAAGAATCAACTTTTACCTTGGTCGATGGTGCTACATTCAATATCACGAAATTGGATACGATTTACCGATTGGCACCCTTTACCTTGAAATGGGGCCAATTTGACCCCCGCGACCCCTTTGGATGGGGAATGTGGAAGGACATCATCATGATGCGCTTAGGTGAAACCTACTTACTAAGAGCTGAAGCTCGCTTGATGCAGGACGACCCCGAAGGAGCGGCTGATGATATCAATAAGTTGCGTGTTCGTGCTCATGCCCCAAGCGTTAGCTCAACCGATATGACACTTGATTTCATTTTAGATGAACGTGTGCGGGAGTTGTTAGCAGAGGAAAACCGTCGTGAAACACTTGTTCGTACCGGAACATTGCTGGAACGCGCAACACGTTTGGGCGGAACCGGATTTTTAGCTGATGGTAATCTGGAAGCAACCACTGGAATAGAAGAACATAATATGCTATTTCCTATTCCTCAAAGCGAAATTGACCTGAACAAAGACGCTGAATTGGAACAAAACCCTGGCTATTAATTGCACCGTGGCAAAAGAACAAATAGATTAACTCTATCAAAGGACAATAAAAGAAGAGGCTATCTGCATACCGGGTAGCCTCTCTTTACCCATTCATCCACACATTTTTCTATTTGACACACAAACAACAAGATCTTTTATTATTTTCGAAAACTGCAACAGGATAATCGCATAAAATACAAACCCAATAACTGACCAAAAGATGAAATCATTCCGGCACACAAAAATTTTCGAACAATCAAAAATATTTTTTTTAGTGAATTGGCTAAAAGAAATCCGTTCCGCATACCAGATAAGTTACTCACTGAAAAGATGCTTGTGGATTTTAGTCGTTTGCTATAGCCTTACCGGATGTTCAGAAAACAAAAAGCACGATTCTCCTCATATCACACAATCATACGTAGTAGCCAAAGAAGGAGCCTGGTGCTGGTTTGCCGATCCTCGTGCCATCCACTATGAAAATGAAGCGGGAACGATTAATAAAACGTTTATCGGCTATATCGATATTCACGGCAACATTAAAGCGACTCAGCACGATTTTGCCACGGGGGAAACACAAGAGGTATTAATCCGGTCCTGGTTTCAACCGGACGATCATGACAATCCAACCTTTTTGGTACTCCCAGATGAACGGGTGATGGTCTTCTACTCACGACATACTGATGAGCCTTGCTTTTACTATCGGGTATCCAATAATCCCGGAGATATCACTGATCTGGGCCCGGAACTAAAAATTGAAACAAAATACAACACCACCTACCCCTCCCCTTTTATCCTGTCCGACGATCCGGAACATTTTTACTTATGCTGGCGGGGTATCAGCTGGCATCCTACCATCGCCAAATTATCGATCCCCGACCAGGAAGGACAGGTTGAACTAGTCGACGGGCCAACCCAAATCGTTCAGTCCACTGCTTCCAGACCTTATGCCAAGTATGTCAGCAACGGAAAAGATAAAATTTACATGGCTTACACCACCGGACATCCTGATCCGACGATGCCAAACTATCTGTACCTGAACTACATCGACATTGATAAAATGGAGCTAAAGGACATCAATGGTAAAGTACTCGCAAAAATTGGTGATGAGATGCACCATGTTGCCGCAACGGAAGCCTATCAGCAAAAATATGGTCAGGCTGTAGTTGATCAGACACAACTTCGGGACTGGCTTTGGCAAGTGGTGCTGGACGAAAATGAACATCCGGGAGTCGCCATGGTGCGAATCAGTGAGGACAAAAGCTCACATGACTATTACTATGCCCGCTGGACTGGTAGTGAATGGCAAAAGACCTTTCTGACCAATGCCGGAGGTCATTTTCATCAGTCGCCAGAGATCGAAAAATGCTACAGCGGAGGAATGGCTATTGACGATCAAAATCCGAACGAAATTTATTGCTCCGTGCCCGTTGATGGTAAGCATGGCGAGGTTTACGAGTTGATCAAATACACCATCGACGAATCGGGTGCCATCAGTCACACCGATACATTAACCAAAGATTCGGAGTTAAATAATGTACGCCCGTTTATTGTTTCCAACAGGGAAGATTCTCCATTGAAATTGACTTGGATGAACGGTAACTACTACGATTGGATTGTAAGCGAGAAGCGCCCATTGGGATTTAACACATCTATTTTTGCAGACTATAACTTGAGCCAAGATATTGCGCTGAACAACGGTTTAGTCTCTGATGATTCGCTAACCAACCAAACAGTTAAACTCCCGGATTCGAAGGAGTTTTCCATTTTCCTGAACATCAAATTGGATACAGCGAATTACTCCGGAGCATTGCTTACAAGCAACAAATTTGAATACGGATTGAATACCGAAACCGCGAAACCATACCTTCGTTATGACGAACAAGTAGCCAACAGTAACAATATACTGGGGAACTCCGATCGCTGGCAAACGGCCAATCGCTCAACAGGCGGTGTTTGGTATGATCCGGTGAAGTACACCTCCATTGGCTTGACATTGGTTTTTGCAAATGGGACATTAACCACTTACATCAATGGACTAATCGATCAGGTGATGGAACTGGATGAGTGGTCCGTGAAGCAACTAAAACCGGGGAAGCTGATCCTGAAAACCAACGATTATAAAGTCTATAACCGCAAGTTGAATTACAACGAAATCAAACAGCTCTCCGAGAAATAATACATCTAAAAATCAAATACTAAAACACATAAACATAAACAAATCATGCTAAAACAACTATCGATCGGAATACTAGCCCTGGCAACCCTGTTTGGCTGTACAGCTCCTGAACCTAAAGAAAAAGCATTGGACCAAGTCATTAATGAGTCGCTCGACTTTGCCACCCAACAAAGTTTACAAATGGCCGAATCACTGAAAGATCAGCCGGATCGTTTGCCACAAACGATCGACGACGAAGGCAAGCTGGTCACTTGTAGCTCCGACTGGTGGGTGAGTGGATTTTTCCCGGGCGTACTTTGGTATTTGTACGAAAACAATCCTTCTGACTCGTTGAAAAGCTGGGCCACCAACTACACGCTGCGTGTAGAAGATCAAAAATATACGACTGACAACCATGATGTTGGATTCATGATCTTCTGTAGCTTTGGTAATGCCTATCGACTAACCGGAAATTCTGCTTACAAAGAAGTCATCCACACCGCCTCAAATTCATTGATTACCCGCTTCAATCCCACCGTCGGCTGTATTCGTTCGTGGGATCCTGCTCCCTGGAGTAAGCACTGGCAGTTTCCGGTCATCATCGATAACATGATGAACCTTGAAATGCTGGAATGGTCAGCGAAAACCTTTGACGACACCACTTACAGTCATATAGCCGAAACGCATGCGAATACCACCATGGAAAATCATTTTCGTGATGATTACAGCAGCTACCACGTGGTATCCTATGACACGATAACCGGAGAAGTGGAAAGAAAAAATACCGCGCAGGGCTATTCCGATGACTCTGCCTGGGCACGCGGACAGGGATGGGGTTTGTACGGTTACACCATGATGTATCGCGAGACCGGAAATGAAGCCTATCTGAAACAAGCCGAGGGAATCGCTGATTTTATCTTAGCTCATCCGAACCTCCCAGCTGACAAAATTCCTTATTGGGACTTTAATGCACCGAATATCCCTGATGCCAAACGCGATGCATCAGCCGGAGCAATTATCTGCTCGGCATTGATCGAGTTGAGTGAGTACGTAGCAACTGAAAAAGCGAATCAATACCTGGAAGTTGCAAAAACGCAGCTTCAAAGTTTAAGCTCTTCGACTTACCGGGCCGAATTGGGTGAAAACGGCAACTTCATACTAAAACACAGCGTGGGACATATGCCCGCCAGCTCGGAGGTGGATGTTCCGCTAACTTATGCCGACTACTACTATGTTGAAGCGTTAATGAGAATGAAAAAAAAGTTGGCAGCAAATTAGTAAGCCTGATCAATCGGGTATTTGATAGATTTCAATATGAAACGACTAGTAAAAATGTATGGCGGGATACTTGTTGTAACACTGCTTACATCATGCGCACCAAAGGCTGATCCTCTAATAACACCAAAAACACAACTTTCAACGATTGGAAATGGGTGGGCCGAAAATAGCATCAATGCCACTGTATTTCGGAAAAACTCAGTTGTCTCCTCCGACAACTACCAGTTTGTGGCTTATTACGATAGCTCTGCTCATGTTGTTTTGGCTCGTCGTAAACATGGCAGTAACAATTGGACAATTAAGCAAACACGCTATACCGGTAATATTCGCGATGCCCACAACGTCATCAGCATTATGGTCGATGGTGATGGCTACCTGCACATGAGCTGGGATCACCACAACAACCCACTGCATTATTGCCGAAGTTTGCAAGCAGAAGGGTTAGAACTGGGAGAAATGATGCCAATGGTTGGAGAGGACGAACAGGTTGTCTCCTATCCCGAGTTTTATGCCATGGCCGATGGTGGTCTGCTTTTCGCCTACCGCGATGGTGGTTCGGGAAACGGAAACCTGGTATTGAACCGCTACGATCTAAACACTCAAACCTGGTCGCGCCTTCAAACCAACTTAATCGACGGTGAAGGACAGCGCAACGCCTACTGGCAAATGCATGTCGACCAACATGGAACCATTCATGCTTCCTGGGTGTGGCGCGAAACACCTGATGTGCACTCCAATCACGACATGTGTTACGCCTGCTCGAAAGATGGCGGACAAAGTTGGGAAAAATCAACCGGTGAACCCTACAATCTTCCGATTCGAAAAGCCACCGCAGAAGTCGTCAAAAAAATACCGCAAGGAAGCAACCTGATCAACCAAACGTCGATGACTGCGGATGAAGATGGCAATCCCTACATCGCAACTTATTATAAGGAAGCCGGTGATTCATGCACCCAGTTCCATGTCATTTACTTAAATGAAGGACAATGGAAATCGTCAACCGCAACATCACGAACCCTGGATTTTGAGTTAGGAGGAGTTGGTTCGCGGAGTATTCCCATTAGCCGCCCCCAGCTCGTGATTCTGCAAAACGGAAACTCAAAGCAGCTGGCACTGGTATACCGGGATGAAGAGGTTAAAAACAATATTGTGCTGGCGACTTCACCCTTAAGCAATAAATTGGATTGGACTTCTCAGCTTATCAGTCCTCACCCTGTTGACCGCTGGGAACCTTCTTACGACAGCGAGTTGCTAAAAAAACAAAACAAGCTTCATCTATATTTTCAGCGCGTGGCACAAGGGCAGGCAGAAACAACCATTTCGTTGTCTCCTCAACCCGTCGGGATACTGGAACTCGGATTATAAAACTAAAAAAGGATGGCCTTCACCAAAGAGGTCATCTTTCTTTTTGACAACAAATTCGGTCAACAATAAGGAAAAGCATTCGTTGTAAGAGAATGAAATTTTCTATTCTTTTGCACACCCCATAACAATGCCGGGATGAATCAACAAAAAAACGACTGGATCCAACAACGCTTACTTCTGATTGCCGGGATTATCTTCCTGGCTTTTAACCTGCGCCCTGCGATTACCTCAGTTGGACCGTTGATTGCCACCATTCAGGAAAGCCTGGGAATTAACAACCTGAAAGCAGGATTCATTACAACCATCCCGTTAATCGCCTTCGCCGTGTTTTCTCCGTTTGTCGCCAGAATTAGTCAACGCTGGGGAAACGAGCGAACCTTATTCTTTTCATTGCTCGCTTTGCTCATCGGAATTTTGGTTCGCTATTCTCAGAACCTTTGGGTTTTCTATTTCGGAACGCTCATCATTGGTTCCGGAATTGCTTTTATGAATGTCTTACTCCCAAGCATTATAAAAGCTGATTTTCCGAAACGTATCGGGTTAATGACCAGCGTATACACCACTGCGATGTGCAGCATGGCCGGCTTGGCTTCTGGAGTTAGCGTACCCTTGGCCAACGGAGCCGGTTTGGGATGGGAAAAAGCACTCGTGATATGGGGACTCTTAGCACTGATCGGTCTTTTGCTCTGGATTCCACAGCTAAAACATCATCGCCAGCCCGCAACTGTTAAGCCTGAAACTCCTCCTGTAAGTTCGATCTGGAAATCAAGTACAGCTTGGGCAGTCAGTATCTTTTTTGGCTTTCAGTCATTCATTTTCTACTGTGTCGTGGCTTGGCTTCCCGCCATCCTGCTCAATAAAGGGATGAATGAACAAACGGCAGGATGGATGCTGCTATTCGTACAGATCATCGGGCTGCCAGCAACTTTCCTCTCGCCAATCATCGCCTTAAAATTAAAACGAATGTGGATGTCCGTCGCTGTCATCGGACTGATTAATCTATTGGGATTTGCCGGATTGATCGTCTTTCATCAAACAAGCCTGCTTATTAGCTCCATTGCATTGATTGGTTTGTCAACCGGAGGAAGTATCAGCCTGGCCTACCTGATTATCAGCTTAAAATCAGAAGACCCAAAGCAAGCCACGCAATTATCAGGAATGGCACAAGCCGCAGGATATTCTCTCGCAGCCATAGGACCAGTATTCCTGGGATTTACCTACGACCATACAGGTCTGTGGCTTTATCCGATCCTGATTATCCATTTGGCAAACCTTCTCATGCTGAGCTTTGGTATCCGCTCAGTCCTGCCAAAAGCCAGAATTTAGCCGGCAACAAACCATGCGATAACTGACATCCGATTCCGCATTTCAATACACATTCAAGCTGACTTCCGCTTGCCATAACCTCTCCCGGCCCTTCGTTCTCTACTTCATAAAAGTATCCCGAACAGCTGTTTCTTCTCCGGCTTTAACCATTACATCCAGCCGCTCTGTATAGGGCTCAATTAGCGATGCTCATAAACCAACTAAAAACAGTGTCATTCTTGTTGTCATTTCAAATCGTTATTCAGAGCTATTATAAATGACAAAACCAGAGTCAAAATCAACATACATCAATCCCCACGAATAGTGATTTCCGAATCATTAACTGCCGCTTCATACTAAAAAAATAAATCCCAGCCCATGACATCTTCTAATCAGTATTCAATTCTAAAAAAATAAAACCCAAAAAACACCGTTCATGAGCTAGAAAGGCTTGTTTATGTAGAAAAACAAGCAACTCATCAAACTTTACACTCTCCTAACATTAACTTAATCTGATTGAGTATTTTTGTTCACTGGTTCTTGCAGCTGTATCAATCTCACTAGATGATAAAAAAAACGAACTCTGCAATTGAGCCTTAAGGAAGCACAGTTTTGAAAAGTTAACATCTGCGGATATGAAAAGTAAAACAGACAAATCAGTTGAAAAAAAAACAGAAACCCACAAAAAGGCAAACAGATATCTATTTTTCACCACGAAAGAGCAACCTTTATCGTTTAAAAACATCATACACTGTAATAAAAACAACAACTTTGCGTAGCTTAATCTCACTCGAACAATAAATAAGTCAATTTTACACGATTAACACATATAGAAAAAGGGACATAATGCATCTAAAACAAACTTGTAAAGCAACCATTGCGCTCACGCTACTACTCATTCACCTATTATCAACCGCACAAGTTCGCCCAAATATTCAGGTTGATAAATTAAGCGATAAACAAGTAGAGCAAATTGTAGAAGAAATAAACAGCCGTGGCTTAACCATGGAGCAAGCGATACAGTTAGCTAAAGCACGCGGAGCCTCCTCGCTTCAAATCAACCAATTACAGTCTCGGATTCAACAACTACAAATGGGTGGCAGCGAACTAACAGCACCATCAATCAATCAGGCGGGCGATAAAACAACATCCAGCGCCGATAGCATTTCAACGAAAGCGAACATCCAGGCGACAGATAAAAACAAAAAGATCTATGGTTTTAACTTGTTCAACGCGAACAACCTGACCTTTGAACCTTCAATAAACATACCGGCACCCGACAATTATGTGGTTGGCAGTGGCGATCAGCTAACGATCAACATCTGGGGAGCAAGTCAGCAAACCTACCAACTTCAGGTTGATGGCAACGGAAACATCCAAATTCCCGACCTCGGCCCGGTGCATGTTGGCGGAATAAACTTCAATCAGGCCGAAAGAAAAATCAGCCAGCGTTTACAAGCCATTTATAGTGGAATGGGCGGTGAAAACCCGAATACCTTTGCCAGCGTAAGTATCAATAACCTGCGCTCGATAAAGGTCAACGTTGTGGGCGAAGTTAATGCTCCCGGAACCTATACGCTTCCTGCTACTGCAAGTGCTTTTAATGCGCTATACCTTTCCGGTGGACCGAACGAGAACGGGTCATTTCGCCAAATTAAAGTGCTTCGTCAAAATAAAGAAGTAGCCACTATCGATGTATACAACTTTCTGATTCAGGGCAAAATCAACAGTAATGTTTCCCTGCGTGATCAGGATATGATTTTAATTCCAACCTACGAAAAGCGGGTTGAAATATCGGGTGCCTTTAAACGGGAAGGCTACTTTGAGCTTACTGAACAGGAGACTTTGGCTGACCTGATTAGCTATGCCGGCGGGTTTACTGACCAGGCCTACCAAGAACGGCTGACCATTACCCGCACAACGGGTCGCGAACTAAAAGTAGTGGATGTAACCCGTGATAATTTCGATCATTTCATCCTTCAGAATGGAGATCTGATTGAAGCCGGAGAAATTATCGATCGTTATGAAAACAGGGTGAGCATCGAAGGGGCTGTTTTCCGTCCGGGCACTTATGCCCTTACCGATGGCATGCAGCTGTCTGACTTAATCAAAAAAGCTGACGGCTTAAAAGAAAATGTATTTAGCAACCGCGGCGTACTTCTGCGTTTGGGAGCCGACCTCACCCCCCAAACCACCGCCTTTGACGTTTCAGAGATCGTCAATGGGGATAATGACATCGCGCTAAAGCGTGAAGACCAGGTGATCATCAAGGATATTTTCAGTATGCGCGAAAGCCGCTTTGTCCGAATCTTTGGGCAAGTGCAAAATCCGGGCGAATACGAATACCTGGAGCAAATGAGCTTAAAAGACCTCATCTTTTTATCAGGAGGCTTTACCGAAGCGGCCAGCTCATCGTTCATCGAGCTGGCACGTCGACACGACCACGAAACCGCGGCAACGGTGACCAACCAGCTGGCATCGCTCTACCAGTTCGATATTAGCCGAAATCTGGAGCTCGATCAGGATGGTGCCGCTTTCGAAATAAAGCCTTACGATTACATCTACGTCCGCAAAGCTCCTTCATACAACCAACAACGAACCGTCACCATTCAGGGCGAAGTTGTTTATCCCGGGCCCTATAGCCTCCGCAGCAAAACAGAACGAATTTCAGATTTGATTAAGCGTTCGGGAGGATTAACACCGCAAGCGTTTAGCAAAGGAGCGATATTACAGCGGCGGCAAATGGAAGAAGAGATTATCAAGCAGTCTATTCATGCGGCTCTGGACGATAGCCTGACTGAAAAAGCACAGGAACAACTCAACGGCTACCGAAAACTGGAACTCCGTTTAGCAGACATTATGGCAAATCCGGGATCGTTGTACGATTATATTTTGCGTGAAGGCGACCAGATCATTGTCCCTGAAGAAGTGCAGGAAGTGAGCATTTCGGGCGAAGTGCTCAATCCGATTGGTCTGGCCTACCAACCCAATAAATCGCTGAAATACTACATCAACCGATCGGGCGGATTTAGCAGCGACGCCAAAAAAGGAAAGGTGTTCGTTATTTATAGCGACGGAACGACCAAAGTCACCAAAGGACTGTTTAATAGAAGTTACCCCAAACCGGAGCCCGGCAGCCAGATTGTTGTTCCCTCAAAACCCGAACGACCAACAGGAGACAACACCTCAAAATGGCTGGCTATTGCCAGTACGTTTTCATCACTTGCCGTAGCCGTAGCTGCCTTATTACGATAAAGATTGATCTAATTCACTCACCGGGTAAAATCAAATTCGGCTAAAAACCGGAAAAATAAAACCCGAAAATGTTCGTTCATGAGTGAAAACACCCCATTCATTAAAAAAAATGAGGCGTTCATCAAATTTTACGTTAAGCTAACATACATTTAAACATATTGAGTAATTTTGCTACTCATTAACGTCTGTTTTCTTACAGGCGTTATCTATTTTCAATCGAAGCCAAACTCAGCAAATTGGGACTGAGGAGGCGGAGCTGTGAAAAGTCAGCACATCACAAAGACAAGAACTTGCGAACGCACGATAGCCGAAAATCAAAAACCAACACTCACAACCCAGCGATCTTAGCCGACCCCACAAGTCCCCTTTAGGGGATATCGGGGTGAAAATAAGAAAGAACGAAGTTACGAACTCACGATAACCAAAAACCAACACTCATCATCCCTCATAAAACACCTACATGCTCGAAGCCTTAATCACCTCAAAAACCAGAATTAAAATACTACTCAAGTTCTTCCTGAACAAGACGAACAAGAGTTACTTGCGAAGCATGGAGCAAGAGTTCGGCGAATCATCCAATGCCATCCGAATCGAGCTAAACCGTTTTGAAAAAGCGGGATTGCTAAAAAGCTATTTTGATGGCAATAAAAAGTACTTTCAGGCAAATACTGAACACCCTTTGTTCAACGATATCAATAGCATCATTTTAAAAATGGTCGGAATTGATACCATCATTGAAAACATTGCACAACGGCTAAAAAATGTTGATGCTGCATACCTGTCCGGTAATTTTGCACAAGGCATCGACTCCAAAATAATCGATATCATACTGGTTGGAAATCAGATCGACAGCAGCTTGATTAACAACTATATCAACAAGGCTGAGAAAATAATAGACCGAAAAATACGTTACATTAGCATTCAGAAAGAGGAAATGAATGATTACCTGAAAAACACCCCAACGCTATTGATATGGACCAATGATCAATCAATTCCAAAGAAATAACAATCCATCAGAAAAAGAAGCCGAATTAGTTGAAGTGAGCACAAAGTCTGATCTAAAAAGTAATCCAATTTCATACTCAATATGTTTCGAATCAATCCGACGAGGATCAAAATAAGAATACTATTAGCCGGTTTAATCCTTTGCTGCTCAGGAATAGCAAAAAGCAATCCACCCGGAGAAATCGGCCAAAACCAATGGATCATTTCTTTCCAACCGGGAATAAATGGAATTGTCACCGAATTTACGCCATCCCTTAGCTTTCTCGAAAACGAATTTAATCATGATCCGGCGTTTTCGTTTGATATCGCGCTTTCTCACACATTGGGAAAACACTGGGAAACAGGAGTCAACCTCACACTTAGCAAGCTAAAAGGCTCCAGCGACCTTCCTGATTTTTCGGCATTTGGAAATCATGCTGCGTTTTTAAGCTTATACCAGGCACCCGTAAACTACGAAACCGAAAGCAAATCGCTCTACGCTTTTATCCGTTATTATTTCAGGGAGTTTACCAGCTTGAGCAGAAACAACATCCGCATTGACCCGTTTGTCGAAATGGGTATTGGAGCAAACCAATTCAAAACCCAATTAAATTATGACGAAGTTCCTACCGGGGAAGCTTCACCCAACATTTTTATGAAAGGACAAGGCTATAACCCACTGCCCGGCAGTTCGGCGCAATACACGGCTGGAACAGGAACATTAATCAATTTTAAACACAACTGGAATCTCATTTTATCCTTCAACATGGATCTGATCAATTCGGATGTGATGGATGCCGTACATAATTACACAAGTAAGGGTGATCGCAACCATGCGAAAACATTAGTTACCCGATTCAAAGTAGGAGTGACAATTCCACTATCGGGTCCGGTACAACAAAGCAACTATTATATGCCGTGGGCACCCGGACATTAAAGAATAAAAAATACACCTCCTGAAAAAACAAACACCACCATGAAATCATTGTCATCTCTCCTATTTTTAGTGCTTATCTGCTTTGCGATTCAATTGAAAGGGCAAGAGATTCCTCAAAATGTTAATGTGAAGAAGCTGAGTAACGAACAGGTCAAGAAAGCCAAGGAAACGCTTGATCAGAGTGGATTGTCGCGCGAAGCCGCTATTGAGGTGGCCCGACAAAAAGGAGCCAGTGAGCAACAAATCCAGGAGATGCTCAACAGGATGGACGGTCTGGACAACCAACAGTCGTCGATGGACGACTCTCAGGCAGTGGAAGAAGAAGGAGTGGAGGAAAACACGGCAGATGAAGAGACAACAACCACCCAAAAGGCTGCGATCAACACTCCCCGGGATACCCGGTTTGGTGCGTTCCTTTTTAGGAGAAGTAATGTTAGTTTTGAGCCCAACCCCAATCTGCCAACTCCCAAAAACTATCGCATTAACATTGGAGATCAAATCCTCATTGTCATTTGGGGAAACTCGCAAGCATCCTATCAACTAAATGTAAATAGAAACGGGCAGGTCATTATTCCCGATATTGGCCCGGTTAATATTGCCGGACTCCCCTTTGCCGATGCAGAACAAAAATTAACCGGTAAGCTATCGACCATTTATGCCGACATGAAAGGCCAAAAGCCCAGCACCTTTGCTCAGGTCGACTTAGGAAAAATGCGCTCCATCAAAGTCAACATCATTGGTGAAGCACAAACCCCCGGTTCATATACGCTACCGGCAACAGCTAGTGTTTTCAATGCCTTGTACCTCTCAGGCGGCCCCAACAATATTGGCTCATTTCGCGAAATCCAACTGTTACGAAACAACCAGCTTTTTAAAACCATTGACATCTACAAGTACCTGCTTGGTGGCGACCTCTCAGAAAATATTATTTTACAGGATGAGGATATTATCTTTATTCCAACCGCTCTCAAGCAAGTTCAGGTGGATGGGGCTTTTAAAAGAACCGGACAGTTTGAACTCGAAGAAAATGAAAAGCTGCCTCAGTTAATCACCTATGCCGGAGGTTATACAGATGAAACCTATACCCACCGCATGAAGCTTTACCGGAAAACACAGGAAGGAATGGAAATCAAAGACTTTACAGAAGATCAGATTTCATCCATTAAACTTGAAAACGGTGACCGGTTAATCGCATCAAAAATTCTGGATTCCTATACCAACCGGGTAACCATCAGCGGTTCGGTCTTACGTCCCGGAGAATATGAGCTGACCAACAACTTCAAACTCTCGGAGTTAATCTCCAGGGCCGACAGCATTACACCCGATGCCTATTTAAAAGGTGGGCATCTTATTCGTTATAATGATGACCTCTCGACCAAGCTGATTACTTTTGAACTCAAAGATATCCTCAACGGCACACAAGACATTTTTCTTCAACCCGAAGATGAGATCCGGATAAAGTCACACTTCCAACTGGAAGAGCAGGAGACCGTGCGCGTTTCAGGCCAGGTCAACAACCCAAGATCTTTCCCCTATATGGATGGGATGACCTTGCGCGATGTCATTTACCTGGCCGATGGATTTAGAGAAGGAGCCGACAGCACCGCCATTGAAGTGTCGCGTCGCTTAGGTACCGAAAAAGAAGCAGAGTATGGTGACACCCTGCGTTACACCTTCTATTTTTCCTTAGACCGTAAGCTGAACATGGATTCACCAACCGGTCGGTTTTTGATCCAACCGTTCGACCGCATCTCTGTGCCAACAGCTCCCGGATACCTGCAACCCGGGGAGGTACACATTCAGGGCGAAGTGATACGGGCCGGCGAATATGCCCTAAACACCCGGGGCATGAGAATTACTGACCTGCTAAATAAAGCGGGAGGACTTACACCCGATGCATTTCCACAAGGAGCTATCTTTAGGCGCAACAGCGAGGTACTGGGCAGCGAGGTTGTTGGCATCGAGCTGCAAGAGATTATCAACAACCCGAATAGCCGAAACGATCTTTTTTTGATGAACGGTGATGTACTCACCATTCCCAAACGCTTACAAACTGTAAAAGTGAGTGGTAATGTCCTGAATCCACTATCGCTGACTTTTGAACCCGGCAAATCAGTGTTGTATTATGTCGATAAAGCAGGTGGTTTTGACGAAGATACCCGCAAGCGGAAAGTTTACGTTAAATACCCCAATGGAACAACAGCCAGCACGCATGGATTTTTGTTTAAAGATTACCCGAAGGTCAACGCAGGAACAGAAATCATTGTTCCCCGAAAACCCGAAAACAATCGCCCGGATCAAACCGGAAAATGGATTTCAATTACCAGCGCCCTCTCCTCTCTGGCCATTGCCATCACAGCGGTGTTGAGATAAACAACAGAAGCCGGATATTCAGATTTAAGATATTAGACCAAGATGCTGGAATCAAGATACAAGATCCAAGATAGTAGAATCAAGATTAATAGACAATCAAATTCTCGGATGACCAGATAGGCAGAACAACCCGCTGAAAGATCCTGAAACAAGTTCAGGATGACGGGTTAATTGCCGGGGAATTCAAGTCCCCAACTTCGCCAACAGGCGAATAACGAGGCCTACGAAGGTTTTGAACTAGAAAACAAGGGAAGGAAACAGCGAAGGCACTCGCTAAGTAAACCCTGTTTGACGACTGAAAGGAGGAGTTTGGTTTTCGGGCAGTGACTGACCCGTAGTTTTCTTTCAAAAGCATGGTCAGCCTTGATTCTTTTGGTTCCTTTTCTCATCGAAGGAGAAAAG